>Ga0210065_1000315_pt1 | contig 13417 bp, 11 predicted proteins | sample Muzzi_PWB_D1_FD_185533 | JGI IMG/M metagenome (GOLD analysis project Ga0210065, IMG submission 185533) | Wetland microbial communities from San Francisco Bay, California, USA, that impact long-term carbon sequestration - Muzzi_PWB_D1 (SPAdes) | ecosystem: Environmental > Aquatic > Marine >... | reverse complement strand
AACCCGTCAAGGAGCTGCTGGAAGGGGGCTGGCTGCCGCCTCACCTGGAAACCGCGTTTACCAGCCTGGCAGATGACTTACTGGTCTCAATTGAGGCCTCGTTCAAACGTGCGGGCAAATTCAGCAAAATTCGTCTTCATGGTGATTGCCATCCGGGCAACATCCTGTGGCGCGATGGCCCGCTGTTTGTCGATCTCGATGACTGCCGCAGTGGCCCGGCCATCCAGGATCTGTGGATGCTGTTATCGGGCGACACCCATGAAATGGCCACGCAGATGAAGGATGTGCTGGAAGGTTACACCCAGTTTCACCACTTTAACCGGCGCGAATTGAACCTCGTTGAAGCCCTGCGCACCCTGCGTATGCTGCACCACGCCGCCTGGCTGGCCAAGCGCTGGCAGGACCCTGCCTTCCCCATTGCATTTCCGTGGTTCGGCGAACCGCGATACTGGGAAGACCTGATACTGGGCCTGCGGGAACAACTGGGCCGGATGCAGGAAGAGCCGATACAGATTCCCATGTAGCTTTTAGGCTGGAAACACCCTGAGCACCTGTCTCAACGATCCATCCGGGTTGGACATCCGGTTATGTGCGGGGTTATATGCGGGCTAGTAATGCGGCGGGGTTTCATCCTGTGGTGCTGCACCGGGGGAAATGTCGCTGATTTCCTTCAGGCGTTCGGACATGCGTCCGAGCTGATGCTTCAATTCGAGAATTTCATGATCCTGCCTGGCAACCGTGGTATTCAGACTCTCGATTAACTCGTCCTGAAAAGCCACCTGGTTTTCGAGCTCTTCGATACGTTTTTCAAGGGTTTGCAGGGAAAGGCTCACTCACTTGTTTCCGGCATTTTCTCAGGGGGCTCCCATAATTCGACACGATTGCCATCCGGATCAACAATCCAGCCAAAACGGCCGAAGTCATGCTCCTCTTTTTCCGGAATCACTTCACCGCCGGCAGCACGGACATTGGCCAGGGCGGCATCCAGATCATCCACCACCAGGTTGATCATGAAAGACTGACGGCGATCACCAAAATACTCGGTATCCGATGCGAACGTGCTCCATACCGTAAATGAAGTGTCCGGCATGGCTTCGGGGGCGAAACTGGTACCATGGGTTGCACCCCAGGATTCGGTTTCCAGACCCAATGCCTCCCGGTACCAGCCGGCAAGCCGTGCCGGGTCGGGCGAGCGGAAAAACACACCGCCGACACCCAGAACATTGCCTTTACCTTTCTCTTTACTGGTCATACGCTGTTGCTCCCGCCCCAAAAAATCCCCCTAAAAATATCCCCATGGATACAGAATGATACAGCATGCCACAACAACGGTGTCATTGAGTGTGCGGCGCGGAGGAGCCGGAGCTGTCTTCAGACTAAGCGAATTCATGCTCCATGGTTAATCGGAAATGCGCCCATGAACTTTCATCCGCCAGTGCGTTATACGCGAGCGGTAAGCCATATTTTTTACCATTTTCGGTCGCCTGCGGATTGCTGAATCCGTGCAAGGCGCCCGGTAACTGGATGAACTCATAATGGCCGCCGGTTTTTTTCATGACCGACTTGAAACCATTGATTTGATCAGCACTGACAAGTGTGTCCGCTTCACCGTTATACACCATGATCCGGCAGTCGAAGCGGCGTGGACCATCAACTGCTGCCAGGCCGACAGCACCATGGAATGAACCAGTCACCTTGAGTGGTGCACCCATCCTGGCCATATGAGTGACGACGCCACCACCAAAGCAATAACCGATGGCTCCTGTACGCCCGGCATCCACCGTGTCATGTGATTTCAATACATCCAGCGCTGCTAAAAAGCGCTCACGGGTCCCTTCCATATCCGCGATACGGGCATTCATCAAGACTGCTGCTTCCGCTGGGTTGGCCGCATTGACCCCACCTCCGTACAGATCCAGTGCCATGCCCGTATAACCAGCCTCGGCCAGCATACGGGCACGTCTTTTTGCATAATCATTGCAACCCCACCACTCATGTACAACTAAAACGCCGGGCCGTGACCCGCCCTTGGTTGAGTCCCAGGCTACGTAAGCTTTCATTTCAACGCCATCGGCCGAGTAGCTAAGCTCTTCTGTGTGTATATCTGTCATGCCCGATTCACCTCTGATGCAAAATCGCTTTCATTTGTCCTGAATCATTATAGGGAGCCTCTGATCTATTGATAAACTCGTAGATCGCCTGAAACGCCTGCTCTTGGTGCACCCAGAATAAATCAGAGGTTCCGGGTTCGACAAGGTATTCCTTCAGAAAGCGATACCGCAATGGTTGTCTTTTTTGCCTGCTGACCCCACGTGATTAATCTACAAACACAGGATGAATATTATGAGTCAAATGGATAACAGCCAAGAGATCACGATGGACGCTGCTGCGCTTACCCGGGAAGAAGTTTATACCGACAGCCGCATCGGCTCGATCCGCAAAATGATCCCGGTAACAACCGACGGTGAATTGGATGCCAGCCGACCGGTGCAGTATGTCGGTGCCACGCAAATCATGACCCCCGGTGGAGCTTTACCGCTATCTTTCGAAATCGAGAGCGATACCCTGGCCGGTGCAATTGCCGGATTTGGAGAGGCAGCCAAGCTGGCAGTCGAGCGCACCATGGAAGAATTGAAAGAAATGCAACGCCAGCAAGCGTCCTCAATCGTTGTTCCCGGAAGAGAAAAATCAAACATACAAATGCCGTGATTTTGATTTGCCCTTCTTATGCGGGTTTGAATCATTTCAATTAGAATGTCACCGGTATGCAATTGGATACCGGTGACGTCATGTACAACTCTCTCACTCCTGCCGGCCTGCGCCGGACTCTTTTTACTGGCTTGATCGCCATTTCTATTTCAGGCTTCGCCCAGGACGACCTCATCTGGAATGCGCTGGACGTGGAAAACACCGTCTACCTGGAGATGCAGGAAGGCACGGTGGTCATCCAGTTAAACCCGGTCTTTGCTCCGAAAACTGTGCAACATTTCAAACAGTTACTGGAGGACCAGTTTTACCGGGGAACAAGTTTCTACCGGGTCATTGATGGTTTTGTCGCACAGGGCGGGGACGGGAGTGACCTGGAAAGCATTGAGCCAACGAAAACACTGAAAGCTGAATTCGAAATCGACTGGCCGCTTAAACCCAAGGACAAAGAGGAAGCGAAGAACTGGCAACCCATGTCGTGGACCCCGGTTCAAACGGATGACCTGTTTGCTGCATACACCGGGTTTATCGACAGTTTTCCTGCTGCACGCGATGAAGAAAAAGGTGGCAAAGTGTGGCTGACACATTGCCCCGGAACCGTCGCCATGGCACGCAACGATGACCCCGATAGTGGTGGCACCGATTTCTATATTGTCATCGGCCAGGCACCACGTTACCTGGATCGCAACCTGACAATATTCGGCCGCGTGGTATGGGGTATGGATGTGGTGCAGCGCATCAAGCGTGGTCCGGCCCTTGATAACGGCATCATTGAAAATGACCTCGAACGCAGCTGGATCAAGCGGATGCGCCTGGCATCCTCGCTTGAGAAAGATCAACGTCTGAATATATACGTGGCCGATACCAACAGCGATGGTTTTAAGAAAATGCTCGAGGAACGCCGCAACCGCAAGCAAAAGTTTTTCTATCACAAACCACCCGAAGTGCTGGATATCTGCCAGGTTCCGATTCCCGCACGGTTGGAAAAACCCGATGTTGACCGGTCATGAAAGATGCCACACCGGCTGAACGTGGCCGTCTCGTTGGTGACGGGGCAGGCCCTATCGATTTTAAATGAGCTCGTGCTCAGTAGTTTCCATCCGTCACGATCTGGTACAGGGCGTTTAATAGCTTGATGGCATTTTTGCTCGCCATATAGGTCATTTTGCTGAAATCCACGAGCGTATCGCCATATCCGGTTAACGAGGCCTCGGTCCCAAAAGTATTACGCACCAATACAATGGCCTCTTTTTTGACCGTCTGTTTACTCGTCCAGTAATCTTTCAGGCCATTCATAACACGCTCAGGCGACATCGCCAGGCGAAAAACAAAAGGTTGTGATTTCAAACTGACGATGGTGCCAATTTGGCGCCGATCGTGGACCAGGGTTACGTAACGGGGCCCGGCCCTGTGGTACCTGATCTCGGTACCCTGGTACCAGATCGATTTCATAAAGACATTTTCAAGGAATGTAACCACCAACGGGCTGGAATCGACGTTATTTTCATGTATGCGGCGCACGATCCACTCACGCGGTCGTTCACGGGATTCCACATTGGTCATTTTTGCCAATTCCATGACTTTCAGAACCGGGTTCAGTTCCTTTGCATCGATCTGACCATCATGATTGATGTCCAGCAGGCTGAAAAGTGTGTCCAAATACCCTGAAACGGCGTTCTTGACCAACTCCTTATCGGGCGACCTTTCAAACAGGTTGGCAGCTTCAGGCAAAGAGTCAAGAAAATCCCAACTCTGTAAACTCGTGACCGAACCCACCGAAGGATCACGAATAAAGTACTGAAACAATTCCGGCCAGGCGATCTGCATGCTCACCAGGGCAAACAGGATTTTGCATTCCGCACCCGTGGTTTCCCGCCCGGCATTCCGGCTATGAATACGCTCAAGCAGATTCATGTAGTTCACCACGCGTTTGATTCCGCGCGGGTTACGCCCGACCGTGAAGCGTGTGATATCAAGGAAAAACTGCCGGCTTGCAGGGTCACCACCATCCTCCTCGACACAGGGCAAACCGGCCTTGTTCAAGAGATCAATGATGTATTCATCCAGCCGGTAGGAGGTCGTGGGCACCACGAAGGGCAACTGGATGATCTTGTCGAAAAAGGCCTTGCTGCTGGTTTTTTGCATATCCCGGCCAAGTTTTTCAAGCATGCCGCGCTGTACCACTTCGTAATCCAGTGTCATGACAAACACACAACCCGTTACATCGATAAAGTTCTTGATGGCCTCGATCAATTCCAATGCCATTGCCGGTCGTATCCGATCCAGGTCGTCTATAAATATGACCAGGCGGCGACCATCGCCGCTCTGTGTCCAGAGTGCAACGAGCTTTTCGAATTCCTTTCTGAAAGTCAGCATCTGGCCGGAAATATCAATATATGAATTCCCATTTTGCTGTGTAACGGTACGGCCTTGCTTCAACTCCCTGATCTGTTGCATGACGGCAAAAAGTATGTGGTTTGCACCCTCCAGCTGCACTTTCAATTCCATCGGGTCGATACCCGGTTCCTGCTCCAGTGCCTGCCCCAGTTCATTGGTCAGCGCGTACAGACAGGTCACGGCCATGCTGTCGTCCTGATCAAATTGTGCATAGGGCCAGCTATCCAGGCTAATGGTTTTGCACAGGCTGGCATCCAGCAAACCTGATTGCTGACCGTGCCCGCTGCCACGCAACATGTTCATCAGGCTGGTACGTCCAATACCCCAATCGCCCTGGATACCAACACTTATCGGTGTCTCACATTCGTGAATGAAGTCGCGCATCGCTTCCGCGTAAGGGATCAGGTTCAATGTATCGGCATCACGTGCCGCATCACCCCGATCAAGGTTGGATGTGAACCTCAGAGGGGCTTCACGCAAATTGACATCGTTCATTTTTCAGTCCCGGTAAACATTCGTGATATCAGGCATAGTTTAACCTGAATGAGTTATTTTGCAGGCTTAGTGAAATCCCCTGCGTAAAAGCGGGTGCGGTAATCCATTGCAAACGGCTGGCCGTCCAGGGAAATGGCGCGCCGGGTTGATCGGCCGCGTAATCGAAACCTGACGATGAGCTTCGAAGGAAGATTCTTAACCGCTCGGACTTTTTAGCCTGCGACCGCCGTGTCCAACGCGGTCGGAACATCACCAAATTGCAGGTTCGCCAGATTGGCATACAACTCACTGCTTCGCATCAGTTCGTCGTGATTTCCGATGGCGACGATACGGCCCTCGTCCATGACAACGATACGGTCCACCTTTTTAACGGTTGACAGACGATGTGCGATAACCAGCGTGGTGCGGTTCCGCATCAGGCCTTCCAGCGCCATCTGCACCAGGCGCTCACTCTCGGCATCGAGTGAACTGGTAGCCTCATCCAGCAACAGGATGGGCGGGTCCTTGAGAATCGCCCTGGCGATTGCAACACGCTGACGCTGGCCACCGGACAGACGCGTACCGCGCTCACCAAGGAAGGTGTCATAACCATCGGGCAGGGCGGTTATGAATTCATCGGCCGCTGCCGCGACCGCTGCCTGCTCAACTTCAAAATCACTGGCTCCGGGTTTTCCATAGCGTATGTTCTCACGGGCGCTGTCACCAAATAAAACCGTTTCCTGCGGCACCAGCGCGATCTGTTGCCGTAATGCCGTGGGCGACAGGGTAGCTATATTGATACCGTCAATTTCGATATGGCCGGATTGCGGATCATAAAACCGTAACAACATCTGGAAACTGGTACTTTTACCGGCGCCCGATGGCCCAACAAATGCCACTGTTTCACCCGCTTTGATGTCCAGAGAGAATGCTTCCAGCGCCGCTGTATCCGGTCTTGACGGGTAATGAAACCTGATATTCCTGAACGAGATGGAACCGCTGACCGGCTCGGGCAACTCCGCTGGGTTCTCCGGTGCGCGGATGGCCGGTCTCGCTACCAGCAATTCTGACAGACGTTCCATCGCACCGGCGCCGCGCTGGACCTCGCCCCAGACCTCGCTCAGCCCCGCAGCGGATGAACCCACGAATATCGAGTACATTAAATACTGTGCCAGTTCGCCACCACTCATTGTACCGGCCAGCACCGAGCGGGACCCGGCCCATAAAATGATCGTAATCGCGCCGAACACCATGGTAATTCCCATTGCCGTCAAAAATGCACGGGTTCGTACACGTCTTATGGCCGCATTGAAACTCTCCACCACCGCCTGTCGGTAACGTTCGCTTTGCAGGGGTTCAAGGGTGAATGACTGTACCGTCTGGATGGCGTTGAGGGTTTCATCCGCCAGCCCACTGGTATCGGCGACCCGGTCCTGGGTAACGCGTGACTGGCTTCGAATACGCCGGCCGACAATGATCATCGGCAATATCACCACGGGAATACCGAGCATAATATAAATCGTCAATTGCACACTGGTCAGGGCCAGCATTATCAGGCCACCCAGAAGGTTGACGGTCGTGCGCAGTGCAATCGAGAGACTGACACCCGAAACGCTTTGTACCAGCGTGGTATCAGCCGTCAACCGTGACAAGACCTCACCGGTGCGCGTGGTTTCGAAAAAGGTCGGGTCCATGCGTATTACCCGGTCGTAAACCCGGGTACGGATATCGGCAACCACCCTTTCACCCAGCCACGAAACCAGGTAATAACGTAGCGCTGCAAAACCGCCAAAAACAGCAGCAGCAGCAAAAAACCAGCCGAAATAGCGGTTGATCGTACCCACGTCATTGGCGGCAAAGCCATTATCGATCAGGTAGCGCAAGGCAACCGGCAGGGCCAGCATGGCCGCGGACGCCACCAGCAATGCCAACAGCGCAGCCACCAGGACACCCCGGTATGCGAGGATAAATGGGACGAGGGACCGTAACGGTTTGAGTGAACTTGCCTTGGGACGCTCAGTGGAAATTTTTTCAGCCATCTGTTGCAGATGGGGCTATTTGAGTCAAATTAAAAGGTGGCTGGTCCTCCGGACAAAAACTCATGCCCGGATTCATTGCTCATTTTCACCTGCCAATTTCGACAAAACATCAGCGGATGCACCCCAGTCATGCAAGACCTTGAACAGGTCGGAACGCGCAGGTCCTGCTGCACAGCCTATTTCGGATTCCGTGCGCGAAAACCTGGGCGCCGGGGCGGGTTGTGTTACACCGTCGATATCAACGAAAGTTTTACGTGCAACATTCTGCGGATGCCCGGTCACTTCCGACAGATTCAGAATGGGTGTGCAGCAGGTCTCGGTACCCTCGAGAATCCCGCACCACTCATCCCGCGTCCGGGTCGCAAACACGGCCTGTATTTTTTGCCTGACAGTATTCCACTGAGACTGGTCGTGCTGACGTGCCGGATCAATATCCTCCAGGTCGAGAACCCTGAGTAAATTCCGGTAGAAACGGTTTTCAATCGGGGCGACAGCAATATGTAGTCCATCGAGGGTGCGGTAAGCGGTATAAAACGGTGCGCTGCCATCGAGGATATTGCTACCGCGTTCATCCTTCCAAGCGCCCGCTGCCCTGAATCCCCAGATGGAAGACATCTGTGAGGCGGCACCATCCACCATGGCCGCATCAACGACCTGTCCCCGGCCGGATTTCGTAGATTCCAGCAGGGCCGATAGCAGGCCGATGACGAGATAGGCTCCGCCGCCACCCATGTCACCGACCAGGTTCAGCGGATATACCGGTTCACCTCCCTTCTCACCGATAGCCGCATATACACCTGCCAGCGCAATAAAATTTGCATCGTGACCTATGGATTCGGCTAACGGACCATCCTGACCCCAACCGGTCATCCGGCCGTATACCAGCTTTTTGTTGCGCGCCATGCACACGTCCGGCCCGAGCCCGAGACGTTCCATCACACCCGGACGGAAGCCTTCAAAAATCGCGTCCGCGTCCGCGCATAAATCCAGGACCAGTTGCACACCCTCCGCCGATTTAAGATCGACGGCGACCGTGGGCCGGCTCCGGTTCATGATGTTAAAACTGGCATCCGCTGCAAATATGGGTTCTTCATTTACCGGCCGTTCTATACGTACCACGCTGGCGCCCATATCCGCCAGCAACATGCCGGCGAACTGACCGGGACCAATACCGGCAATCTCAATTATTTTGAAACCTTTCAGTGGGCCCATAGGCGTAGGGGTATCCAGGTGGAAGAACCGTTTTCAATTGACCCGGTGGTAAAATTCCGGATTCATTTTATCCGGAAATGGAACGCGCCACCCGTAATGAGTGTTACGATTCCACATCACGTATATTTTACCTTTTTCACCCGATTGAAGCTTGGAATATGAAACCATTAAGATCCGATACCACCACCGCCGGCGACAGCGCCGCGGCTTCCCGCTCACTGTGGCGCGCCACCGGAATGCGCAGCGGTGACTTTGGTAAACCCATCGTAGCCATCGCAAATTCCTTTACCCAATTTGTGCCCGGCCATGTTCACCTGCAAAACGTCGGCAGCCTGGTTGCCAGCGAAATTGCCGCCGCGGGTGGTGTGTCCAAGGAATTCAATACCATTGCAGTGGATGACGGTATCGCTATGGGGCATGACGGCATGTTGTATTCATTGCCAAGCCGTGACCTGATTGCCGATAGCGTGGAATACATGGTCAATGCCCATTGTGCAGACGCACTGGTGTGTATTTCCAACTGCGACAAAATCACACCCGGTATGCTGATGGCTGCCCTGCGTCTCAATATCCCCACTGTTTTTGTCTCGGGTGGGCCGATGGAGGCCGGCCGCCTGGAGAACGATGGCAAACCGATCCTGCGGGTTGATCTCACCGATGCCTTCTCAGGTGCAGTGAACATGGATGCCTATCCGGGTAGCACTCTTGAGGATGTGGAAGACAGTGCCTGCCCGACCTGCGGCAGTTGTTCAGGTATGTTTACGGCCAATTCGATGAATTGCCTGACCGAGGCCCTTGGTCTTTCACTGCCCGGAAACGGTTCATTACTGGCCACCCATCGTGACCGCGGGGCGCTGTTTCTCGAGGCCGGCCGGCTGATTGTTGAACTGGCCAATCGCTATTATCGTGATGACGACGACTCAGTGTTGCCAAGGTCCATCGCGAGCTTTGATGCTTTCAGCAACGCCATGGCGGTCGATATTGCAATGGGCGGCTCAACCAACACCATCCTGCATCTGCTGGCCGCTGCCCAGGAGGCCGAAGTCGATTTCAATATGACGCATATCGATGCCATGTCAAAACGTATCCCGCATCTGTGCAAGGTTTCGCCCTCTACCCATGATTACTTCATGGAGGATGTACATCGTGCCGGTGGCATGATGTCGGTCATGGGTGAACTCGAAAAGGCCGGTCTGCTTAACACCGACGTAGCCATGGTCCACAGTGCGAATCTCGGTGAAGCACTGGCCAAGTGGGACATCGGCCGAAGCACATTCCCGGATGCGGCACGTCTATACACCGCTGCACCTGGAGGGGTTCGCACGACAAAACCATTCTCGCAGGATAATCACTGGGAATTGGATCTGAATCGCGAGGCAGGCTGCATCCGGGATCTGGATCACGCTTATAGCACCGAAGGTGGTCTTGCGGTTCTGTATGGCAATATCGCCGAAAAAGGCTGTATCGTGAAAACTGCAGCGGTTGCAACCAATATGTACCGGTTCAGTGGCCAGGCGCGTGTATTTGAAGAAATGGAAGTCGCCAATGAGGCCATACTGGCCGATCAGATAAAGGCCGGCGATATCGTGATCATCCGCTATGAAGGCCCCCGCGGCGGACCCGGCATGCAGGAAATGCTGGGACCAACGATGGCGATTAAATCCAAGGGTCTCGGGGAATCCTGTGCGCTGATCACTGACGGACGTTTTTCAGGCGCAACCGGCGGGCTATCCATCGGCCATGTTTCACCGGAAGCGGCCAGTGGCGGTCTAATTGCGCTGGTGGAAGAAGGAGACACCATCAGCATTGACATACCTGCCCGCAGTATAAACCTGCAGGTCGATCCCGCTGAACTCACCAAGCGGCGCGCAACGCTGGAGGCCAACAGCTCCGAATACGCCTACCGGCCGGCGGCACCAAGGCGGCGACGGGTCAGCCAGGCGCTGCGTGCCTATGCTGTATTTGCGAGCAGCGCAGACAAGGGTGGTGTGCGCGACCTGGGCAAAGTAGAAGGCGCCTGATGGATTTTAAATAAGACAAAAGGCAGAAGACCACTGCTGTATCACTTAATTTAGATCCCCCGTCCTCAAGTTGATGTCCTTCAATGAATATTGCCACGTTTGGACCCTGATTCACTATCAGCGTGGGCGCCGAGGTCGCACAGTACCTTCCTTCAGGACTCGCCACGAGCACGGTCCTGAAGGAAGGTACTGCACACCCTCGGCTATGTGGCTGCTCACACAACAATGGTCTCGAGTAGATTTACTGCGCTTACGGCTGAAGCTGGGGCGGGTACTGACTACCAGGACCTTACGAGACAGGACGTCGAGGAAGAGCTTACAGGGATGTACTTGTGGCGTGTCCTGGTAGTCAGTACCCGCCCCAGCGCCCCCCTGAACCGATGAGAAACCCTACCCAGATCTCGCATTTTTAGTAGGGCAGTAGTGGCTAAACGCCCGTTACCGGACTTAAGGGTTCAGTTCTGCTTTCAGGTCTGCCAGTTTCCCTTTAACCACGGCGGCATTTGCAGGGCCCATCCGGATCAGGACCTTCTGCCCGGCCGTCATGGCCTCCAATTCCGGATCTTCAAACACGTAAACAGCCTCGGGCTTGACCAGGTATACGGGGCCTTCTACATCCGGTGTATCGAGCAAATTTTCTATGACCTCATTCAATCGGTTATCAAATGGTCCAGTACCGCCGTTTTCTTCCCATGCCTGCTGAAAAAGCGGCGAGTAACGCTGATAAAACGTCATCAGTGAATCCGTGTCCATATTCTGCAGCAAACTCACATAACCATCATAACGGGCATAATTCTGCTCGCTCAAAACCAGGTCTTCACCTTCCGTATCGACCAGAAATTTGTCCTCCGCCGGTCTTATCGGGTTGATGTGCGCGGGTACCTGTCGTGAGGTGAGGCTGTCGATCGAAGCCACGACCCGGCTGATGATCTGATCCGTGACCAGGTATTCAGCCAATGGATCGGGCCCTGTAATGTCTGACAGGGCCTCGGTAACTTCAGGATCACTTTCAATGAGTACTGGCAGTGGATCCGGTATCGTCACAAACTCAGCGCTGGAATCTGGCACCGGGATTGCCGGAGCTTCCTGGGGCTGTGGTGCTGGTTTTTGCGTTTCAGCGGAAGTGACCGGCGGTGGCGTCAATTCGTGGACCACTTCCGGTGGCCGCGTCAATGAGTACCAGGCAGCGCCCGCGAACAGGATGATCAGCAACAGGATAGGAACCACTTTTCTCATGATATTTCACCGAAGATTAATCTTTGCTAGTGATAAAACTATGACCCCGATCAATTAAAGCCAGTTCAACTGATCTCAATCAACTGGAAACCTTGCGACAATTTACAGGTCTGCTATATTGCGTTCCCTTTAAGAATACTACCCTACATTCCGGAAATAGCAATCATGACCAGAGTCAAATCAAGCAAATCTGTACGGTTCACCCATACCTTATTCGCCACTATCGCTGCATCTGCACTAATGGCGCTGCCGGTAATGGCAACGGCCGATACGGCGTTGATAGAAACCCCTCTCGGCAATATTGAAATCGAGTTACTGAAAGAGGATGCGCCCAAGACGGTTGCCAACTTCCTGAATTATATTGATAGCGGCAAGTACACAAATTCATTTATTGACGTTAGCAAGCCGGGAATTAAAATCCAGGGTGGGGGATATACCTTCAGTGGAACAAATTCATTCTTCATCTTCACTTTTGACCCGATTGAAGACGAATACAAGATACCCAATACCCGTGGAACCGTGGCCATGGCCAAGGCAGGCGGTTCTCCTGACAGCGCTACCAGTCAATGGTTTATTAACCTCGCCGACAACTCGGCAAGTTTCGACACCACGGTATTTGGCAGGGTCACCGGTAACGGTATGGCAGTGGCGGACGCCATCGGCCAATTAACCATCATTCCCTTTGCCAAACATCCCGAACTGCCGGTCATTGGCTACACCATGGATGACTTCAACAACAACAAATTCATAACCGCAGCCAATCTCGTGATGACTGACGTCTCCAAGAAAGACGTCACGACAGATCCAACAGGTTTCGTTATGAATGCCGGTTTGAATGATGCCTGGTATAACCCGATAACCGATGGCCAGGGATTTTTCATCACCGTATTCCCTGACGTCGGTCTGGTTAACCTGGCCTGGTTCACCTATGACACGGCCCTGCCGGCAGACGACGCCACGGCCAACCTGGGATCCCCGGGCCACCGCTGGCTGACAGCTCTCGGCCCCATCGATGGTGATACTGCTGTGCTGAATATCGATATCGCATCCGGTGGACTGTTCGATACCGCCACTGACGTCCAGCATACCAACCCGGTAGGCTCGGACGGCACGATCACGTTAACTTTCTCAGATTGCAGTTCGGGTCTTGTTGAGTACAACATACCGTCAATTAACCAGCAGGGAAGTGTACCGATTCAGCGTATTGCCTATGACAATGTTGCCTTGTGTGAAGCGCTGAGCGGACAGTAAAAACTGCTGCGACTGTATGGATCGCTCTTGATCCTGATGGTGTAATACGAAGTCTTGCCCCGCGGGAGCGGGGCAAGACGT
>Ga0210065_1000314_pt1 | contig 13418 bp, 14 predicted proteins | sample Muzzi_PWB_D1_FD_185533 | JGI IMG/M metagenome (GOLD analysis project Ga0210065, IMG submission 185533) | Wetland microbial communities from San Francisco Bay, California, USA, that impact long-term carbon sequestration - Muzzi_PWB_D1 (SPAdes) | ecosystem: Environmental > Aquatic > Marine >... | reverse complement strand
CCCCCGTATTCATGCACGCTGTCATGGGCTCTCACCGTGACAGTTCTTATCTGTTCGGGAACAACTGCCCCGGAGAGGCTCCTGGTGAAGGGCTGTTCGTTGACGTGGGGATGGGACAGAATCCGGGTTCCTAAAATCGTGCCATCCTCTGCCAGAACCTCCCATTTGTCGGCATAGTGGTCCCAGCCGGTATCCGCATGCACGACAGTGACGCTGAAGGAGTAGTTGCCCCGGCCGCTTGCACGGACGTCAACCTTGATGACATCGGCTTCGCCGGCAAAAACAGGCAGACTGAAGACTATCAAAACCGCAACAAGGCAAACCTGGATTCTCGCCAGTATCCAGTCACTCCCCTATGATGAGCTGTCCGGCATCTTGACGCCGATGGCCGCAGCTTTAGCGGCGAACTCGCGGGCCTCGCGAGACGGTTTGCCGCTGTTCGCATCGACCCAGCTCTTCTCTGCCAGCCAAGTTTTCGCAGCCTCGTTCTCCCCGGCCGTCAGCAGGCGCATCAGCTCGACTTCAAGGCCGGAAAGGCGCATGGCATTCAGGCGATAATCCCTGAACGCCTCCCAGACAAAAGGCACCCAGCGGGAAACGATCTGTTCGCCGATCAGGGTGGCATACTGGCGGATTTCGTACTGGGCATGCTCATCCATGCGCAAGGCCAGAAAGTGCAGCAGGTTATGCAGGTCGATCGACCAGTAAGCCTCCGTGTAGGTGGAGAGGGGAAGGTCCTTGCGAGCCTGCTCCCTGGCCACGCCGCGATCAATGCGCGACTGGTAAAGATCTCTCGCGGCTTTGTGGAACGCTGCTTCTTCAGCCGTCAATTGTTGCCCCTGGTCAAGATCAAGGAATCCTTCGCTGCCCTGCTTGTTCAGAGCCGTCTGCAGCCGCCACTCGCCAGACAGGGTCCCCTGCTGATCGGCAATCGCCTCTGAATAGCGGGTGCTGTACTCGTTGACCGATGCCGTGCGGTGACGGATCCACTGTCGCCAGCAGTCCATCGGCACGCGGATATGCAGTTTCAGCTTGCACATCTCGAAAGGGGTCGTGTGAGCGTTGCGTAACAGGTAGCGTATCAGGCCGCGATCCTCGTGCACTTGTTTCGTTCCGGCTCCGTAGGAGACTCGGGCGGCCTGAACGATGGCCGCATCGTCACCCATGTAATCGATGACCCTGATATGGCCATGATCAAGGACCGGAAAAGTCTGCCCGAGGATATCGTCGAGAGCGGGAACCGCGGCGCGGTTGATGTGGGTATCCTTCATGTCACGTTCCTTTCGAGGGGCTCAAATCCATGTCAGTGGACAGTCTATTTCTGTCAGGCACGAAATGCCAGGTTCTTTTCTACTCACAATGTTTTCAGAATAACAGAACAAAGCCTCTAAGAAAAAAGCATTCTCTTCCCTATTTCAAGGTATATACATCAATCAAAAGCCAGGCTGGCAAATTTCTTTAAAGTCGAGTTTGCTGCCGGTGTCTCCCGGACAGCGCTCAACAGTGCAGCGGGTTTCCGCCCGACGTCGGTCAGGCTATCCGCCTGGGCGATGATGTAATCCCGCATGATGCGGCTGTCATATTCCGGGTGGAACTGGACCCCCCAGGCACAGGTTCCGAGACGGAAGGCGTGATGCGGCTCGAAATCATTTTCGGCCAGGAGCACGGCTCCGGGCGGCAGGGCAAGCACCGACTGGGAGTGGGTGGTGTGTACCGGGAATTGCGCCGGCAATCCGGAGAAGAGAGGATCCTCGCGGCATTCAGGTCGTAGCCGGATATCAAAAGTTCCGACCTCCTTGCCCTGCGGATGGTAGCCAACCTGTCCACCCATGGCTCGACCGAGCAGTTGATGGCCGTAACAGATGCCCAGCAGGGGAATCTCCTCCTTCACGAGGGTTTGAATCCAGGTTTCGACCGCCAGGCTCCATGGCAGGTTGTCAGTCACCATGCAGTGGGCGCCGGTGATGATGGCTCCGCAGCAGTTTTCGGGTGAAGGGAGTTGTCCGGATCGAACGACATCGACCACGTCGACCAGTTCGCGTTCCAGGCCTGAGCCTCGCAGGGTCATTTCCTCGAAGTCGCCGTAATTTTTCGCCGTTTCCTTAAACGTCGAACCTGCCTTGATGATGAACAGTTTTTTCATATTCTAGCCAAAAGCATCCCAACCGGTTGTCAGCAGCGTCCCGCCATTTTCAAGTGGGCAGGTAGCAAACATCACGGCGATAGAAATAATGATGGTCGGAATCAGAATGCCGAAGAGAAAGGCCGGATGTGACAGTATCTCCGGATAAGGCTCTCGAAAAAAAGGAATGATAATGAGCATCAGCGGGAAAATTACGAGCAATGACAGCAGCGGAAAAGCGATCGGCCAGGCCAGGTAGTTCATACCGACCAGCAACGCCTTGCCGATAATTTGCGTCATGATGATGAACGAGATGAACCAGACACCGAATTGCGCAACACCGGTCAGGATGGCACAGGTTGCCGCTGACAGTAGCAGGTGCCCCAGTTTTTTCATCGTGCCAGCCTCATTTGTCTCCGTACTCTGTTTAGCGGGGGCTCAGCGGGAAGCGTCGCGAAAAAGTGCCGAGGAGAAATAGCGCTCCATGCGGTCCGGGAAGACCGTGACGATTTTCAGGTCCGGATCGAGCTGCTTTGCGGCTTCGAGGGCTGCGGCGAAGTTGAGGCCGCTACTTGGCCCCACGGCAAAGCCTTTCTTGATCAGGGCCCGGGTCGTCTCCATGGCCTGCTGTTCCTCGACCTCGATCGTGATCATGCTGTCGAGATCTGCCGAGCGCAGAATCCCCGACTGGTTGTCCATGACCCCCGGTACACAGGTGCTGAAACTACAGCAGTCGGCCTGCTGGAAACAACCATTGGCATAACAGGCCTCTTCACTGACGCAGACCGGCCGCGCCAGAACCGGGATCGTATTGCAACCGGAATCACGAAAACCCTTGTACAGTCCGACCAGTGTGCCGCCGGTCCCGACCCCGCTGACCACTGCCCCTGCAGAACGACCAGGGATTTCCGACAGGATCTCATGCGCAGTGCCACGCCGGTGAGCTTCGGCATTGTCAAGGTTATCAAACTGACGAGGCAGATAGGCCCCTTCATTGCGGGCAATCTCTTTGGTCAAGGCAATACAGCCATCCATCCCGGACTCGGCCGGACAAAGTCGCACCGCCCCTCCGTAAGCGCGAATCATTTTGACCCGTTCATTGCTTACCCCTTCCGGCATCACGGCCACAAAACGCAGCCCCATCTGGGCACAGACCATCGCCATGGCGATGCTTGTCGAGCCGCTTGATGCTTCGCAGACCAATGAGCCGGGCTTGAGGGTCCCTTCACGCCAGGCCTTGGACAGGATGTACGCAGCGATCCGGTCCTTGGTGGACCCTGAAGGGTTGAGGTATTCGAGTTTGCACCAGATATGTGGATGGCCTGGTGCAAGTTGTACCAACTGCAATGGTGTCGGTGCCACTGATTCGACCAGACGACTGAGGTTCGGAAGTTCAGTTTGTCTCGACATATGACCTCTCGAGATCATTGCGGAAGCAGTGTTTCCGAGCTGAAATTGAAGCGGTAGATTTGAAAAGAGCCGCCTCTCTCGAGCAACTTGAGATCGATTTCAGCGTCACCATTTGCATAGCTTGCATCGACCTTGTATTCAAGAATGGTCTGCCGGCCGATGTCGGTTTCCTGGTCAATGTGGGCCTTGGTGAATTCAGGCTCGTCGATGCTTTGTAACGCTCCTAGCTGGGAGAAGAAAACCATTGCACGGGCATACTTGTCGTCTGGAATGGTTGCGGCTATCTCCGGGGCCATCAGAGCCTTGGTGGCAACAGGGTCCCAACGGGAGATTATCGGGATAACGTTCTGAATGTAGGGGATCGCAAGTTTGTCATATTCTGAACCCTGGTATTTTTTATAGAAGATGCTGCCACCGACAATGATGAGCATACTGACGGCCCAGAATGCAATTAACCTAATATAATTCTTGTGCTTATTCACAGATGACCTTTCATGTTCTGGTTTATTGTTGCTTCTCAGGGGTGCTGCTATTGATCTGCGAATGCCAATCGCGCGCCGAAACCGAGAAAGACGGTCCCGGTCGCCCAGCGTACGGCTTTTTGTACTTTACCGGATTTTTTCAATCTGCGGGATATGCCGCTACTGAAGAAAATCAGGTGAGTATGAACAATGCCGGCAACCAGGGCGTGCATGGCGCCCATTGCGGCGATCTGCAGTTCCGGACTGCTTGCCCCGGGGGTGACGAACTGCGGCAACAGGGCCAGCATCAAGAGGGAAATTTTCGGATTGAAGATGCTCGCAAAAGCGCCATTGCGGAAAATGACCCATGTCGAAGCTCTCGGTGCTTCGTTCACCCGACCAAGGGTGGTGCCACCCCGAAACGCCTGCAGTGCCAGGTACACCAGGTAGGCGACGCCGAGAAATTTGAGAGTGTGGAAGGCTGTCGCAGAGTATTGCAGTACCGCAGCCAGGCCGAGGGCAACGGCCAGAGCATGACAGAGGATGCCGGCCGAGTTGCCCAGGTTGCCGATCATGCCGCTTTTCCTGCCGTGCCCGAGCGTGGTCGATATGGTGTATGCCCAGCTGGGTCCCGGAGACAGTGCGATCATCAGGCTCACGGTAAGAAACCCCAGGTAGGGAGTGACGTTGCTCATATAGTCCTCACTTCGGTAAAATTCCCGGAGAAGGGTATCATTTTAAATATTGGGACACCATACTTAATTGTCCCGGGACTCGCAATATCAGTGCCCGGGCAGGAGACGATGCCGATCCGAGTTTTTCTTTTTACCCTGTCAGCCCAAATAGTTTTCTTAAGAAGATGCCGAAACAAGTATACTGTTACTGACTTGGAGTTAAAATGTCAGGCACACCAAACTGTTCAGGAGAGTCAAGATGACGATACAGCTCACACCGGTCAAAGTGGACAAGCTGGTACCGAAGAAGCCTCATGGCCTGGTGGTCGTGATCACCGGCAATGGCAAGGGCAAGACCACCAGTGCCATGGGCATGGTCCTCAGGGCCAGCGGCTACGGCATGAAAGTCTGCATCATCCAGTTTATGAAGGGAGACCTCTATTCAGGCGAATGGGATGGCGTCAAGCTGCTTGGTGACCGGGTGGAAATGCATACCACAGGGATGGGCTTCTGCGGCATCCAGGGTAATCCATACAGCCGGGAGGAACATCGTGCCAGTGCCCAGGCGGCGATTGATCTGGCGATGGGGAAGATCAAGAGTGCTGATTACGACATTGTCGTTCTGGATGAAATCAACAATGCCCTGAAACTGAAACTGGTCGATCTCGGCCAGGTTCTGGAACTGGTAAAAAGCAAACCGGAACTGATGCACATGATCCTGACCGGGCGTGATGCCCATCCAGATCTCGTGGAGCTGGCCGACACCGTCAGTGAAGTCTGTGAAATTAAACACGCCTACCGCAAGGATATCGAACCGCAGCCGGGGATTGATTACTGAGTCGGGAATAGTCGCTGTCGCGGCGCCGGGGGTGCGGGAGATAGCCGGCGGTTATCGCCAACCGATCGACTGGTAGCCTTTGTCATGCAAGCACTGGTCAACGAAGCGTTTATATATTTGTGTCGGCTCCGAGGCGTCGAAGGCGCCGCCAACCAGGGTCGCCGTTGCGGCTCCCGCGCCACCGACCGCAGCCCCGTGGCCGACGCTGGTGCCTGAGGAAATCGCCCCGACAACCGCTCCCGTGGAGGCCCCAACGGCTCCGGCCTTGGCTGTGCTTTTGGCGACGTCCTCGCTCCTGTTGGCGTTTGCCCCGCTGGCTTCGGCCGCACGCATGCAGGCATTGATGTCCGCGTCAGCCTGTTGTTGTCCGACCCTGTTCAGGTGGTCGTTGGGATAGAGGACCGGTCGTCTCGCACTGGAACAGCTGGCGAGAGCCATGACCAAAACGACTATAGTGATTCCAGAACCGGTTTTCATTTTTCTCTCCCGTAAAAGTGCCTTTGAACTTTTATGCCCATCTTATCCCATCGTGAACCCGGGGACAACGCCTTGTGCGGGACAGCTTGGCCTGCCTGACCCGTTACCTCAATCCGGGTAGGCCGACAAAGCTGCCGTTGTTGTCCTCTGCCAACCGCCGCATCAGGGCGGCAAAGCGGGCGGCGTTCTGTACTGCTCCAGGCTGATCCAGAAGCACCGGGAAGCCGACGGTGTGAATGCGTACCCGGCTGTCCCTGCCGCTGCCTGCCGAATTCTTCTGCCTTATCGTATCGACCACGTTCTGCATAAGCCCACCGGAAAAGTCATCACCGAAAACGTAGAGGCTGATCTTTTTATCTGATGCGTAGAAGCGACCGATGGCCTTGGTAATCCCTTCCACCGGGCTGGAGTTGGAGAAGGGAGCCCAGGTGCTGAGGCGTTCCAGAATTGCCCGTCGACGGGCGTTCGAGTCCGGAATCCAGTTCCCGGCATACTGGGAGAACATGTAATCCCCCATATCATTGAGCACCTGCACCCCTTTGACCCGCGGGTAAATGTCGAGGATCTCTTTCATCTTCTGCCTGACCAACGGCCAGGCGAAGCGCTGCATGCTGCCGGAGGTGTCGATGACGAAGATGATGTATTCGCTGTCTACCGGGACGCCGCCGATCACGGCATCCTCTTTCGGCCTCTGGTAAGCGGAATTCAGGCGCCGCATCTCATCAGACAATTCCTGCTTGGCGCTTTCCAGCTCATCCGCGATGATGCTCTGCGCCTCGGTAGATCTGCTGTCGAGACGATACTGTCCCTCGATGTTGGTCAGGGCGCCCTGCAGGCGGGCCAGTTTCTCCTTGTGCTCGGAAAGCTGCTCCTGCCTGGCGATCAGTTGACGGTTGAGGATTTGCGTTTCGCCGCGGATTTCGTAAAGTTCTTCCTCGAGCCTGATCACCAGTCCGGAGAGGTCGGTGTTGGTCTGCTCGATGACCCGGGGTTCGGAGATCTTCGAAATGACCAGTAACAGGATGATAGCTCCGAAGCCACAGGAGATCACGTCGAGAAAGGAGAGGCTGAAAACCTCGAACTGGCGACGTCGTCTTCTCATGGCCAGTCCCTCGTTGGAGTCAGAAAGGAGCCTTTGGTTTCGATCGCCAGTTGCCAGAAGGAGACGGCGGCCATCGGATCGCCTTCCATAGGGAAGAGGATGGTGTTGACCGGCACGGACCTGGGCAGCTTCTTCACTGCCTGGTGGAACAGGCTCAACCGCTCGCCTCCCGAAATCGTTGTTTGGTCCGACTTGCGCTCGCCCTGGGTTGGCAGGCCATCGGTGAGTAGCAGAATATTGTCGGGGCGCGGGCCCATGCGGGCAGCTGTAGAGAAAGCATTGAAAAGGCTGGTTCCACCCTGCGGGATCGTCTGGTTGAGGGCTGCGAGCATGCGGTTGACATTGGGCGTGTCAGTGCTGGCAATCCACTTCCCCTGCAGGTCGGTCACGACCGGAACGGTTTTAGTGTTGAAGGTGTAAATCTGCAGGGCACTGTCTGGTGGCAGGTTGGCGACAAGCCATTCAACAGTCCTGACGGTGCGCTTCCATTTTGGCGCGTCCCGGCGGGACCGTTCGTCGAGATTGCGGCGGATGATGATGTTGACGATTGTTTCATCGAGCATGCTGGCCGAACTGTCGACCAGCAGCAGAATCCGCCTGCCGCCGAGGCGCAACCCGGTCAGGTACTGTCGGTCTCCCTGGCCGATGAATTCACGGACTTGCGCACCTTTGTTTAGCTCCGCCTGCTGGTCCGTGCCGATCCGACTGACCTTCTCATCGAGGTTGATCAGGTCGGACTGCAGGGCCTTGATATGCTCTTTCGAGGCCTGGCTTTTTCCCTGCAGTGTGGCCAGTTCAACCTTGGTCTGTTCGATTCGGGCGACAACTTCCCTGGACAACCCCTCGGTCCGGACGATCTCCTCCTCGGTCTCGATCATGCTGTTCTGCAGGGTGACCAGGAGCTCTTCCCCAACCCGAACCTCGCGCTCCATGCGGGTGACTTCACTGCGCAGATCGGCGACGATCTCTTTCCTGGTGGTCAACATGTCGCCGTTCAGCAACATTACCAGCAGGACGACAGCACCAAAGCCGCAGCACATGATGTCGAGGAATGACAGGTTGAACTCGGATGTACTTCGCCTGGTTCTGGGCACGGGGCAACCTTAAGGCAATGGTTTGGTTCGCAGTTTGTTGATCAGGTTTTGCTGGCAGTAGCTGTCGGCGTCGAGGATCAGCCGCTCCTGACGCAGTTGAAGCTGGTGGATAAAAAACATCAGGATGATACTCAGGACCAGGGCAATAAACGTCGAGTTGAAAGCAACCCCGAGGCTTTGTGTGACACCCGTGATATCGCCCTCGACAGCGCGGTGCGCCTGGGCGAGTGCAGAGCCGATACCACGGACGGTGCCGATAAAGCCGACCGAGGGAATTGCCCAGGCGACATAGCGGATGATCGAAAGCTCCGAGTCGAGCCGGTCGCCGTGGGTATCACAAGCGGTCCGGACCGCGGTGGCCGCATCCTGGATGTTGCGGGTCGATGCAAACCTCTGGGTTGCGCTTAACAGTGCCGTGGGCAGCAGGAACTGGCGGCTCTCTCCGGGAAGTTCATTCAGTCGACCGATCAGCTCCCGCGTATCTTCAGGGCCGATCGGCATATTCTGCGGCAGTTGCAGCAGGTCTTCCTCCAGTTGCCCCTGCTGGCGCCAGACCACGACTCCCTTGTAGGCGAGAATTGCCAGCGCCCAGAAGAACAGGATCATGCAGGCTTCCTGTTCAAAGTCCTTGATCACGACGTAGAAGTTCTGTTCCTGAACGGCATCGGGCTGTTCAGCCATGCGGACGTACTCCGCGGCCAGAAACGCATCCGCCTGGGGGCGAATCAGTGCAACGTAAGTTCCGTGCACGATAATAAAGACGACCAGCAGGCTGAAGACCTGGTAAACCATTTCGATTGGAAAGTTCTTGCTGCGCATCGGTTGTCCACCTCGTTCAGATGTCTGTTGGGAAGGGCACCACGCTGTCGGCACTGATTTCTTCGCTTGACTTGTAAGGGCGCGGCCACTGTACCGTGCTCTTCTTTTCGACGGGCTTCTGCCCGGAACTGTTTTGAGCCCCGGTTTTCCCGGGGGTCTTGGCAGAACTCTTCTCAGGCTGTTTGTCTGCCGCCATACCGTTGCCAACAACCAGCAGCAGGAACATGGTCAAAATGATCGTTCTCACTTGGCATACCTCGCAATTCTGAAACCGATATCACTGGCCGGATCGCGGCTGTAGCGACGGTAGCTGAACCGCAGTTCTGTGATGCTTGCGTCACGCCAGCCCGAACCCCTGATCACGCGGTGATTTCCTGTCACGGGGCCCATCGGGTCGACGACTCCTTTGTTTGCGCTGGCTGCATTGGCGGCGTAATAGTCATGGCACCATTCGGCAACGTTGCCGCCGAGATCGTAAATCCCTGCCGGGTTGGCTGGGAAGGAGCCGGTGGGCGCGGTCGCTGCGAAGCCGTCGTTGTAGCCGTTGATGACAGTGGGAAGGAGGTGTCGGGCGGATTCGTCGGCAAAGTTCCCGACCTTCGTCTTGGGCGGAAATTTCCCCGGCCAGGGGTAGCGGTCCCTTTCAGTACGCCCTGCGAGACGGGCGGCATAGGCCCACTCCGCCTCGGTTGGCAGTCGGTAACCGACTCCTTTGGCCTGTTCTGCAACCATCGTCCCGTTTTTTTCCTTGTAATATGGGGGCAAGCCATCTTTCTGGCTGAGCCAGTTCATGAATCGGGCAGCATCCTCCCAGGTGACGTTGACCACCGGGTGGGTGGCAATTTCCAGCGAACGGTTGCCCGAGACGCCGGAGGTGTGCTGTGGCTGGAAGCGCTGGTACTCGGCATTGGTCACTTCGCGTTCGGAAAGATAGAATTTCTGCCGCATGAGCACTTCGTGCTCGGTTTCGTTGGCACGGCGCCCTGCCTCGTTACGTGAAGCGCCCATGCGGAAGGCTTTTGGTGCTAACAGGACCAGTTTCTGCCCGAGTCCGGTTCTGCCTGCGGTATCGGCTGCGGCTGCGGCTTTTGTCGCCTTGGCGGGCGCCCCCTCGCGGGTCAGGACGAATTCTACCCGTTGACTGTAGGCCTCCTGGGGAGTGATGGTCCTGGTCTTCGTCTCATAACCCTCTGCCTGCAGGGTGATGGTGTGAGCTCGCGTCGTCAGCCGGAAGCGCCCGTTTGCCTTGTCCTGGGGCTTGCCGTCGATCTTGAGGCTTGCGTCCGCCGGGGTTGACATGATGAAGATAGTGCCGTACTCAGGTTCGAGAGTAACATCTAGTTCATGCTCCTCTCCTGGGGCCAGCGTCAACTTGCGATTCGCAGCCTTGTACCCGGCGGCGGAAAGCCGAATTTCATGCGAGGTCTTTGCCGACAGGGAAATTTCGATCGGTGTCAGGCCCTGGTAGATGCCGCCAACGGTCACCGTGGCTCCGTCAGGTTTGGATCTGAGTTTGAGTGTGGCTGGTGCCGGTTCCAGGTGGTAAACGGGAGGTTTTTGGTCTTGACCTGCTTCGACGTCCAGTTCGACTGCCAGGGGGGTGTGCTCTGCCCTGGTGAAGACAAGTTCACGCCGCCCGGCAAGCAACTCCAGTTCCAGGGGTGTCACACCTCTTTCGATTCCGTCAACAGCGACGATTGCCCCTTCAGGGGCGGTCTCTATGGTGTAGATTGCCCAGGCCGGCATCAGGGTAACCGCCAGACTGGATTGTTTGCCGAAGCCTTCGATCTCGATGGCTCTCTCTTCCGGCAGGTAGCGTTCATGTTCGAACCGCACAGTACGGACTCCCGCACCGATCTCCTGCCCGTACAGGGGGGTCTCGCCGACGATGGCTCCGTCGATCAGCACGGTTACACCAGGCGGTTCGCTGGTCAGGTCGATCAGCCCGGGCAATTTCTCCATGGAGAATGAATAGCTGCTGCCATCCCTGGTGATTTCAATCTCTTTCGCCAGAGCCTGGTAGCCTTCTTTCTCGGCCTGCAAAAGATAGCTGCCGATGATACCGAGGTAACGATCGCCATATTTCATCACCGGCGGAAATCCCGTGATGTCGATATTGTCAGGGCTCGGGGTGACCGTGACGGCCAGCGGCTTGGCCAGCAGGACAAAAGCGGCGGAGACAATGAGCAGGACGAAGATCCCAATGAAGAGCAGTCGTTTGTGGCGTCTGAAGGCAGAGGGTTCATCAGGAGCCTCTGGAAGAGGTTCCGGGATGTCGGTCTTGATGTTGTCTGCCGGTTTGTCTGGCAATTCGGCAGGCGGTTGCAGTTTGGGCTCAGTAGAGGTTGAAATCCGGGCTTCAACACGTTGCCCGCTCAGGTGCCAATGAATCAGGGTCGTGCCGATGCGGGTAGTGTCCTCCGATTTTACCCAGACCGAGCGGGTCACCCGTTCATCGTTGTGAAAGATGGCGATCTCATTTTCAGCAGGCTGTAAAAAAAGGTAGTTGCGGTCTTCGCCGAGGAAGGCCGCTACTCCGAAATCACCCTCCAGGCGAATGTGTGCCGCTTCATTCGTTCCGATCTGCAGTGGCAGACTGGACTCGTTGAGATGAATGACCCCTTCGCCATGGAATATCTCGATCAGGCGGTTCAAATCGGTTCCTCGCAAAGTAGGGTGAATACCAGCGGACCCGAGCCCGGCCTGACTTTCAAAGTCTGTCGCGTATCCCGGTAACCGTTGCGGTTTCCGGTTGCGGTGTAGTCGCCGGTACGCAGGACCAGCCGTTTCTCCAGAAAACTGCCGAGACGCCCGACGTGGTAGATTGATATTTCGGTCAGACCGTCGGATTTAATAACCACCTCGACCTCGGTTTCCGCTTCGGCAATCAGTGCACTAAGACGCTGGATCTGTTCGGCAAGTTGCGGCCCGCGCGGTTCGATGGTGTTTGCGAAGGCGAGCAGCTGGCGCGCCACTTTGAGTGGCGCATCCTCGAACAGCCGCTCCGGATGAGATAAAAATCCCTGCATCTGTTTGTCCAGATCGATTCTCCGGCTGACCCGTTCTTTGCATGCGGTGGCAAACGAGGTCCGGGGATCGAGGGACAATGCCTTCTCACAGGACTTCAAGGCCTCAGGCCAGCGCTCCGCCTTTTCAAATCGGACGGACTCCTGGCGCAGGGCGTCCAGTTGCACAGCGAGCCGCTTGCCTGCGAGCTGCTGCTTGAGGTCACTGACGGCGGGGTCGCCCGGTCGAATTGTCTCTGCTTGCTGCAAGGCCTTTCCGGCGGTGGACAGCCGGCCGGCTGACAGCGCCTGCAACGCCCGGCTCATTGCCTGCTGAAATGTCCGGTCGGCAATCAATGCTTCGATCCGCTTGAGTGCCTTTCGGGCCGGAGCATAGAGAGGATCAAGGCTGACGGCAGCTTTAAATGCCAGCAGGGCGCCGTTAGAATCCCCTGAATTTTCCAGACCTTCGCCATCTTTGAGGTACTGCAGAACTTTCGGAAGGTTTTCCGCCCTCTGGATACCGGCGAGGGCCTGTTCGTTGCCGGCATCCATCGCCAGCGCCTTCCGAAAGAGCTCGGCGGCATCCTCCAATTTACCATTATCCAGGGCCATTGTCCCGTCGATCAAGGATTGTTCCAGAAGGCTCGGCTTCGCTGTCACGAGCTGGTCCAACTCTTTTATTGCTCTGGTGCATGATTCCCGCGCCTGCAGGTATTTTTGATCGTTGAGCAGCCGTTCGCATTCCTGCTCCAGGGCGATCGCTTCGGCATACGTCTGACCTCCCCAGGCGGCAATATTTTCTGCTTCGGCCTCGGCCTGTTCGCGCAGCCAGTCGCCGATCAGTGCTTCGATCTCTTGTTTCGCCTCGGAGTCCGGTTTAGGCTCTTGCTGACGTGCCGGCTGCGCCACGACTGCAGCGGGGGGCGGGGATACTAGCGAAGTCTTTATGTCCCGGGAGTCTCTGCCTATCGGCAGAAAGATTACGAGCAGGGCAAGAGTTGCGAGCAGCAGGCCGACTCCGACAATTGCCATTGGCATGATACGGGAGGGCTTCGACCCCTCGCCGGGCCCTGCATCGGGAGGCACCAGCTCCGGTCTCCGGATTTGCTGCTGTTCCTGCGGTTTTTTCTGCTTGGATTCCTCGTTCATCGGACGAGCCTACATGGCCCCTGCGGGTTCATTTGAAGTCGCCCCCACACCGGAATCTTTCGGAGTGAGCGGGAAGCCGGTTTCCGAAGCATATATCTCACGGAGCATTTTACGCCACTGCTGGTACTGCTCTTCGGCGGTGCCGGTCAGCCGGACGGTCTCTCCGACCACTTCGACCACCAGAGGTTCGGCTTCCGATGAGAAGGAGACACTCAACTCCTCGATGACGTCTCTGTGGATCTTGGTCTCTTGGCTCTTCTGGAA
>Ga0210065_1000313_pt1 | contig 13418 bp, 8 predicted proteins | sample Muzzi_PWB_D1_FD_185533 | JGI IMG/M metagenome (GOLD analysis project Ga0210065, IMG submission 185533) | Wetland microbial communities from San Francisco Bay, California, USA, that impact long-term carbon sequestration - Muzzi_PWB_D1 (SPAdes) | ecosystem: Environmental > Aquatic > Marine >... | reverse complement strand
ATGACTTCGGCGGGCGCGTCGGCATCGACTTCGAAGCGAATGCGAATCTGGCTGAATCCGGCTTTGACGCTGTCATCCAGGCGCAGATACCCGCGGGCATCGAGGTCGCCTTCGATTTGTACGCTGGAGGATCGGACGTTAATGCCGCGGGCGGCGCAGTTGTAGACCATGGTCGAGTTCATGCAGGATGCAAGGGCGTGGAGTGCAAATTCTGCGGGGGTGGGGGCCTGGTCGGTTCCGAGGAACAGGTTGGGCATATCGGTTTCTACGACATGGTTTTGTGCGTGGGGATGTTCCTGCCCGGCGGCATGATAACTCGAAAATACGCTTTGTGCCCGTGTTGCACCCTGCCATGCATTACCGGCCTGGAAGGTGATGCCGGCCAGTTCCGGTTTTTGCTTCATCATGACCATGATCTGCTTTTGCGTGGTGGTATCGATTCCGTTGGTTGTGGTTTTTTCCATTGTTGCATTCATTATTTTTCTCCTGTTAAGGTTTTGCTCAGGACCATCCCTCGCTTCATTGAGGAGAACTTAGCCGGGATGGTGTCGAGCCATCTACGCCTTTAAATGTAGTAACCAACTACAGATTATGTAGTCAGGAATGAGGTTGAAATCATGCGAATGCAGTATGGCCAGTTTTGTCCGATCTCCAAAGCATGTGAAATACTGGCTGAGCGTTGGACGATTCTGATTGTGCGGGAGTTGCTTTGCGGCAGTACCCGATTCAGTCAACTTCAGCGCGGTCTTTCACAGATTTCTCCAACCCTGCTCACCAAACGGCTGAACCAATTGGTGCAGGATGAAATTATTCTGAAAAAGTGTCAGAAGGGTCAGCGGCATGCGGAATATTATCTAACGCCGGCAGGAAAAGAACTGGCTCCGATTGTGATGCGCATAGGCGACTGGGGGCAGAAGTGGGCGCGCAGCCGGATGGAAGATGATGAGTTGGATGTTGAATTCTTAATGCTCGATTTTTACCGTCGATTGGATCTGGAAATGATTCCCGGCGGAAAACTGGTTGCTCATTTTGCGTTTCCAGAGCTCAAAACCTATCCGCACTGGTGGATTGTGATTGATAGCGAGGAAGAGCGGGAGCTCTGCGTTGCACATCCGGGGCGCGATGTGGATATCTCAGTTAAGAGCGATGCCCGGACCATGACCCGGATTTGGTTTGGAGAGACCACGTTGAAGCATGCGATGAAAGAAGGGTTGATCAAAGTTGAAGGCATACCGGTGATGACCCGGAGTATTTCCAGATGGCTGAAGGGCGGATTATTGACAAACGGTCCCCTGGCCGATCAGGTCTGATTCATTTAGCACTTATGGATGCCGGATTTTCTGGCTTTTTTGAACATCATTCTTTAAGATCCCGCCTGTTAAGCAGGAAGGAGCTGAGGAATGAATCTGATTCTGCTGGCTGTTCTTAAAGTAATTGTTTCTGCAACGTTTCTGGCCGCAGGGGCCGCTAAGCTGGCAAAGGTCAGATCGTTGGTGGCTCAGTTCCACGATTTCCGTCTGCCGCCTGGAATTATGTATCTGATCGGGATCATGGAAATTCTCGGAGCCATCGCTCTTTGGTTCGACTTCCTGACGTTCTGGGCTTTTTCCGGTCTCGCCTGCCTCATGCTTGGCGCAATGAAAAGTCATATAAACGCAAAGCACAGCTTATCGCGCCTTGTTCCGCCGGGGGTTTTGTTCGGGCTTTGTACTGCCGGTGCACTTCTGTTTAATTGGCTCAGCTTAAATCAATGGTAGACCGGATAATCTGAAGGATCGGTGCCCGGTTTGACTCTTCGCCAGTGTTTGTAGGACCAGAGCCAGGATTCGGGGTGCGCAAGGATCTGATTGCTGACCACATCAATGATCTGCTGGGTGAGATTTTTTACGATGGTTTCCTGATCCTGATTTTTGTCATAGGCCGGCGGCGTAATGACCGGCCCGGTATGCGCTTCGTAGCTGCCTTTGCCGTCGGACTGGCTGAAGGCAAATATGATATCTGTGCCGGTGCGGTAGGCCAGATGGGCCGGGGCTGAGGACACCGGTGTGGGCATTCCGAGGAATTCAACCCAGATACCGCCCTGTTCTTCTTTTGTATTCTGATCGAGCACGAACGCCGCTTTGCCTTTGTTGCGGAAGCGGGCGACCAGCGATCGCATGGCGCCTTCGCGGGGAATAATGGTCATGCCGGTCTGTTCGCGCAGTTTGTTCAGTAATTTGTCAACGTCGGCGTTTTTAGTTATGGCGGCCACGCTGGCGACATCTATACCCCGCAGTCCGCTCTCCAGTCCGATCAACTCCCAGTTGCCGGTGTGTGCGGTGATGATAATGTGTGCTTTTGGTTCGAAATAGGGGCCGTCAGCTGGAACAAATCGCTGATATCGTTTCAATCGCCGGCCGGTATTTTTGGAAAACCAGAACAGATCGATCATGGTTAAACTGAAACTGCTGAGCGATTTTTTCAGGATGGATCGTTTTTCGGCCTGTGTTTTGGAATCGCCGAATACGACATCGAGATTGGCCAGACCGACGGTGCGTTCGCGTTTAGCGATGTAATAGGTGATGTTCCCGGCCAGCCGGGCGGTCCAGACGATAAGCGTGCGGGGCAGCAGGGGAACGACCCTGATCCCGAGCCGGAAGAAAAAGGTTTCCAGGGGTCTGCGCAAGGTCCGCCGGGTTTCTTTTTTTGGATTCATGCGTTTCTCATTTCGGCCGGAAACATACCCAAACACCTCAATATTGACGACTTGTTTCTTGCCGAGGCGCTTTTTTACGATAGTCGTCGCTATTTCCTTATAAGAAGGCCATATTTGAAATCTATGAAGTTTACGCCTCCAAAAATTATTCAAGGCGGTATGGGTGTCAGTATTTCGAATTGGCATCTGGCGCAAGCGGTTTCCCGGATCGGTCAATTGGGCGTGGTTTCGGGGACGGGGCTTGGTGAGGTGCTGGCGCGACGCTTGCAGGATGGCGATTCGGGCGGCCATATCCGTCGTGCGCTCGATCATTTTCCCTTTCCTAAAATGGCACAGCGCATTCTGGAGCGTTATTATATTCCAAATGGAAAACCTGCCGATACGCCTTACCTGAAACATGCCATGCAGCATCTCGATGGGCAGCGCGAGCCGCTGGAGTTGTGTTTGGTAAGTAATTTTGTGGAGGTGTATCTGGCGAGGGAAGGGCACTCCAATCCCGTGGGGATTAACTATCTTGAAAAAATACAGTTGCCTCATTTGGCATCAATTTACGGCGCTTTGCTTGCGGGGGTGAATGTGGTGGTGATGGGCGCGGGTATTCCGTTGGCGATTCCGGGGGTGCTGACGGCGTTGTCGAATCACGCTCCGGCGGAATATCCCGTTATGGTTGCTCGCGAAAAGGGCGGATATGAATCGGTCAATATGGTGTTTGATCCGATGGAATTTCATGAAGTCGGGGTTGAAGCTCCGGTGATTGAACGGCCGGATTTTATTCCGATCGTTTCATCGGAAGCATTGGCTTCCATTCTGTTGCGCAAGTCTTCGGGGCAAATCGACGGTTTTATTGTGGAGAACAATCTGGCCGGCGGCCATAACGCTCCGCCGAGAGGAAGATCGGCTTTATCCGATGGCGGCGAGCCGGTTTACGGCGCGCGCGATGAAGCCCGGCTTTCGGCTTTCCGCGACTTCAACCTTCCTTTTTGGCTGGCGGGTTCGACCGGCTCGCCGGAAGGATTAAAGCATGCGCTTTCCGAAGGTGCCGCCGGGGTGCAGGTGGGCACGCCTTTTGCGCTTTGCGAGGAATCCGGCCTGGAAGCAGGCGTACGCACCCGTTTGGTCGATCAGGCTCTGGCCGGCAGTATTCGCGTTAAAACCGATCCATTGGCCTCACCCACCGGGTTCCCGTTCAAGGTGGTTGAAATGGAGGGAACGCTTTCGGATGAATCGGTCTACCTCAAACGTGAGCGGATCTGCGATCTGGGCTCTCTTCGTCAACTGTATCGCCGGCCTGACGGCAAGATCGGCTATCGATGTCCGGCCGAGCCGGTTAAAGCGTATGTGGCCAAGGGCGGCAAGCTTGAAGATACGGTAGGTCGCAAATGCCTTTGTAATGCGTTGCTGGCGAATACGGGCTTGCCGCAGCAATTGCGCGATGGGAGCCGGGAAAAATGCCTGGTGACCATGGGCGACGATCTTGCGGGTATGGTCCGGTTCTGTGTCCCTGAGAAATCCGGTTTTACGGTCGCCGACGTGGTCAACGTAATCCTGGCCTGATCTCTGTTCTGAGTTCTGTTTGTCTATCTTGCGCGAATGAATAGTACCAAAAAGATACTGTTTTTTATGGCTATCCGGCATCGGCTGATTATGCTGTCAGTCAACTTCGGAGGTTTATATGAAAACGTGGATGATGATGGTGGCTCTTGTGGTGTGTGGAACTGCGCTTGCCGGCGAAGCAATCGATTATTCAGTGAACGGCGAATTATTCGAGGGGTATATCGAAAAGGCGGGGTCTGATGCCCCTATGGTTCTGCTGATTCATGACTGGGACGGCCTGACGGATTACGAGGTTAAGCGTGCCGGTATGCTGGCGGAACTGGGATATTCCGTTTTTTGTGCGGACCTCTATGGCAAAGGAAATCGTCCGACCGCGATGGCGGATCGCAGAAAGTGCATGACCATGCTTACGGAAGATCGTCCCCTGATGCGAGCACGCATGCGGGGTGCCTTGGCCGCTGCAAAAGAGCAGGGGCTCGATACGAATAACTGTGTGGCGATGGGTTACTGTTTCGGCGGAACGGCCGTGCTTGAGTTGGCCCGTGCCGGGGATGACCTGAAAGGCTTTGTAACATTCCACGGCGGACTGGCCTGCCCGGAAGGACAGGATTATTCTAAAACAACGGGGCCCCTATTAATTCTGCATGGATCAGCGGATGGCGGCGTGACCTTTGATCAGTTTTCCGCGCTGGTTGCTGATCTTGAAAAAGCCGGGGTGCCGCATGAAATGATTACCTATGGCGGTGCGCCGCATGCATGGACGGTGTTCGGTTCCGATCGGTATCGGAAGGATGCGGATGAAAAATCATGGAGGCGCTTTGTTGTTTTTCTTGATGAGGTTCTAAAGTAGGAAACAGTTGGAAGGCCGGGGGATCTCCCGGTATGAGGACGATCTTCAGGTCGTCCTTGCGGATTTAATTGGAGATGGAAATGAAGGCACATACAGCAAGTTTGATTAATGCATTGATTCTGATTGGCTTCGGGCTTTGGGCCTATTTCGGATCAGATACGCCATCCAAGACGGCGCTCATACCGGTTGGATTCGGCGTGGTGATTGCGGCGCTTTATCCCGGCGTGAAGAAGGAAGACAAGATCATTGCCCATATTGCGGTTCTGCTGACACTGCTGATTCTGGGCGGATTGGTGAAGCCGTTGCTGGGAGCACTGGATCGCGGTGATGGAATGGCGATCCTGCGCGTGTTGGTCATGGTGCTCTCAACCGTGGCGGCGCTCTTCTTCTTCATCAAGAGCTTTATCGATGTCCGCAAAGCCCGTGCGGCGAAAGCGGTTCTTCAGGACTAGTACCTGTTGCTGATACATAAAGCTGCAACGAATTTACGGTCTTGCCGCCGTCGCTTTCAGAGGTTGGCCAACTAAACCGCTCTTCCGCAAAATACGCTTTATTAGCAGGTTGCGGGAGAGGGTGAAAATAAATCCAAAAAACGGTTGCGGGAAATGCGATTCTGACTACTATCCGTCCCCCTGTTCACGAAACATCAACTGCCGTGCAGCTGATTGAGCGGACAGAAAAATTGTTCTTTGGATACAGATAGATCGCGCGGATCAACTGCCTCATTAAAGCAGTTGCGCAAAGAGGCAAAACGAGCTGCTAGCCGTTCATGCCAATATGCGCAAATGCATAAAAGATGTTTCATTGATTTAGCATTATTTATCCTGTTAAAAATAATTTAATTTTCGGGTTGATCGGATTTAGCCGATCATTATTATGGCCCGCCTTGTTCGAATAAAACCGGGTGCTGAGACATGCATCGCAGGCCGGACAGGAGGCAGCAGATTGTGTTGCCGATATTGATCTTTGATACATGAAAAAAAGTTGAACTTTCGGGTTGATTGAAAAATTTCGATCGATACTATAGCCCGCTCTTGTTTGAAACCAATCGGCCGCCGCGAGGTAGTTGGTGCGATTCAGGCAAGTGTTCTTTTAAAACTTTTTTACAGAAAGCGGTTGACTCAATCACCTGGTTTGATAGGTTGTCCGCCGCTTCAACGGAAATGCCGCTGAAACAGTGGTCTGAATGTTGAAGCATTTTTGTTCTTTGAAATCAGAATAACTCATAAGATATGACAGAAATGAAGCATCGCTTCGAATCAGAAGTGGTGCGGTTTGTTATAGCCAATGCTTTGAAACTATTGTCGATCACTTGGCCCTTTAACAGGGACGAGCGATTGAGTTTTAAATATGCGAATTAATATGTAACAGGATTATAACCTGATCAATTTTGTAAAAATTTGATGGAGAGTTTGATCCTGGCTCAGAACGAACGTTGGCGGCGTGGATTAGGCATGCAAGTCGAGCGGGATTTCATTTTTTCAATTCTTCGGAAAAGAAGTTATGAATGAGAGCGGCGAACGGGTGAGTAATATATGGGTAATTTGCCTCTTTGTTCGGGATAGCCGTCGGAAACGATGATTAATACCGGATGTGTTCAGGAACTGCATAGTTCCTTATATAAAGGCGGGGATCTTCGGACCTGTCGCAAAGAGATAAGCCCATAGCCTATCAGCTTGTTGGTGAGGTAATGGCTCACCAAGGCTTACGGGTAGCTGGTCTGAGAGGATGGTCAGCCACACTGGGACTGAGACACTGCCCAGACTCCTACGGGAGGCTGCAGTCGAGAATCATTGTCAATGCACGAAAGTGTGAACATGCGACGCCGCGTGGAGGAAGACGGCCTTTGGGTTGTAAACTCCTGTCAGCAGGGAGGAAAGATGAATCCATTAATACTGGAGTCATTTGACAGTACCTGCAGAGGAAGTCACGGCTAACTCTGTGCCAGCAGCCGCGGTAATACAGAGGTGGCGAACGTTGTTCGGATTTACTGGGCGTAAAGGGTCCGCAGGCGGTCTTGTGTGTCGGATGTGAAAGCTCACGGCTCAACCGTGGAATTGCATTCGAAACTGCAGGACTAGAGTACTGGAGGGGAGAAGGGAACACTTGGTGTAGCGGTGAAATGCGTAGATATCAAGTGGAACACCGGCGGCGAAGGCGCTTCTCTGGACAGATACTGACGCTCATGGACGAAAGTTAGGGTAGCGAAAGGGATTAGATACCCCTGTAGTCCTAACCGTAAACGGTGTGCGCTAGGCGTGGGTGGCTTTACCCCCATCCGTGCCTGAGCTAACGCATTAAGCGCACCGCCTGGGGAGTACGGTCGCAAGATTAAAACTCAAAGGAATTGACGGGGACCCGCACAAGCGGTGGAGCATGCGGCTTAATTCGATGCAACGCGAAGAACCTTACCTGGGCTTGACATATAGCTGCATACGACCTGAAAGGGACGTAGCCTTCGAGGGTGCTATACAGGTGCTGCATGGCTGTCGTCAGCTCGTGCCGTGAGGTGTTGGGTTAAGTCCCGCAACGAGCGCAACCCCTGTGTTTAGTTGCCAGCACGTAATGGTGGGAACTCTAAACAGACTGCTTGTGAAAACAAGAGGAAGGTGGGGATGACGTCAAGTCAGTATGGTCCTTATGTCCAGGGCTGCACGCGTGCTACAATGGGATGTACAATGGGAAGCTAAGCCGCGAGGTGGAGCAAATCCTCAAAACATCCCCCAGTTCGGATCGTAGTCTGAAACTCGACTGCGTGAAGTTGGAATCGCTAGTAAAGGCGTATCAGCTACGACGCCTTGAATACGTTCCCGGGTCTTGTACACACCGCCCGTCACATCATGGAAGTTTGTTGCACCCGAAGTTGTTGATCCAACCCGTCAAGGGAGGAAGGCACCTAAGGTGTGATAGATAACTGGGATGAAGTCGTAACAAGGTAGCCGTTGGGGAACCAGTGGCTGGATCACCTCCTTTCTAAGGAGAAGGCCGATCGTAAGATCGGACCTAGGGTATCATCCTTCGGGATGCGGCATGCCGTAAGGCCTGCCACAAGGTTTTTGGCTGACAAACCGCACCATTTCTGGAACGAAGCCACTCTTATGAGTTATTCGAGCAAGATGTAGGACCAATCTGGGGGTATAGCTCAGCTGGGAGAGCGCCTGATTTGCATTCAGGAGGTCATCGGTTCGATCCCGTTTACCTCCACCATTTTTGAATGAGGGCGTGTAGCTCAGTTGGTTAGAGCGCATCCCTGATAAGGATGAGGTCACAGGTTCGACTCCTGTCACGCCCACCATTTCAAAAGTAGATTGATCCATCTTGCACCCAAACATTTTTCCGCATTATGCGGAGTGTTCTTTGACAATTGCATAGTATTGAATAACTGCAACAAGCGCATGTATACTTTATATATGTTACTTATTTTTAGTAACCTTGATTTGATCAAGCTACTAAGGGTGTACGGTGAATGCCTTGGCTTCAGTAGGCGATGAAGGACGTGTTAAGCTGCGATAAGCTTCGGGGAGAGGCAAAAACTCTTTGATCCGGAGATTTCCGAATGGGAAAACCCAGCAGAGGTAATGCTCTGTTATTGGTGTGTGAATACATAGCGCATCAAGGCGATACCCGGTGAATTGAAACATCTTAGTAACCGGAGGAATAGAAAACAATAGTGATTCCGTAAGTAGTGGCGAGCGAACGCGGAACAGCCCAAACCATCTTGTTTACAGGATGGGGTGTGGACCACAATGTGGTATTGGAATGGATAGCAGAATCAGCTGGAAAGCTGAGCCATAGCGGGTGATAGCCCCTTAAGCGAAATCCTGAACAAACCTAGTGGTATCCCGAGTAGGTCGGAACACGTGAAACTCTGACTGAATATAGGAGGCCCACCTCCTAAGGCTAAATACTAACTGAAGACCGATAGCGAACTAGTACCGTGAGGGAAAGGTGAAAAGAACCCCTGGAGGGGAGTGAAATAGAACCTGAAACCGTGCACTTACAAACTGTGGTAGCCCTTCGGGGTGGCCGCATGCCTTTTGCATAATGAGTCTGCGACTTACCGTATGTGGCAAGGTTAAGCATCAACGATGTGGAGCCGAAGCGAAAGCGAGTGTTAATAGCGCGATTTAGTCGCCTGCGGTAGACCCGAAACCAAGTGAGCTACCCATGGGCAGGATGAAGCTTCTGTAATAGGAAGTGGAAGACCGAACCAGTACGTGTTGAAAAACGTTTGGATGACCTGTGGGTCGGAGTGAAAGGCTAACCAAACTTGGTGATAGCTGGTTCTCCCCGAAATACCTTGAGGGATAGCCTCGACGAATGCAATTCACGGAGGTAGAGCACTGAGTACTTGATGGCCCCTCCCGGGGTACTGAGAGTTTTCAAACTCCGAATACCGTGAACGTCACGTCGGGAGTCAGACTGCGGGGGATAAGCTCCGTAGTCGAGAGGGAAACAGCCCAGACCGCCAGCTAAGGCCCCTAAATGATAGTTAAGTGGAGAAGGATGTCAGATTGCGAAGACAGCCAGGATGTTGGCTTAGAAGCAGCCACCATTTAAACAAAGCGTAATAGCTGACTGGTCGAGTGGTTTGGCGCCGAAAATGATCGGGGCTAAAACTATCTGCCGAAGCTGCGGGTTTTAACTACTGTTAAAGCAGTAGGGGAGCGTTGTGTGCCGGGCTGAAGGGAAGGTGGAAGCCGACCTGGACTGCACACAAGTGATTATGCAGACATGAGTAACGATAAGTGTGGTGAGAATCCACACCGCCGAAATCCTAAGGATTCCTGGGGAAGGTTCGTCCGCCCAGGGTTAGTCGGCCCCTAAGGCGAGGCTGAAAAGCGTAGTCGATGGGAAACAGGCTTAATATTCCTGTACCGCTGTACGTGAGTGATGGAGGGACGCAGTAGGCTAGATCAGCCGGCGATTGGAAATGCCGGTCTAAGTGCGTAGGCTATTCCGTAGGTAAATCCGCGGATGTTTGCTGAGACACGATGGGACATGGAGTCTTCGGACAAAGTGGATTGGTTGATGCCAGGCTGCCAAGAAAAGCTTCTAAACGTTGAACGTAAAGCGACCGTACCAAAACCGACACAGGTGGGAGGGTAGAGTATACCAAGGCGCGCGAGAGAAAAGTTGTTAAGGAACTCGGCAAATTAACCCCGTATCTTCGGAAGAAGGGGTCCTCGAACAGGCTAGTAATTTACTTGCGATGTTTGATCGAGGCGCAGTGAAGAGGCGAAGGCGACTGTTTATCAAAAACATAGCACTATGCGAACTCGCAAGAGGAAGTATATGGTGTGACACGTGACCAATGCCAAAAGGTTAAGGCAAGAGGTTAGCCCTTGTGGCGAAGCTTTGAACCGAAGCCCTGGTGAATGTCGGCCGTAACTATAACGGTCCTAAGGTAGCGAAATTCCTTGTCGGGTAAGTTCCGACCTGCACGAATCGTGTAACGATCTTCGCACTGTCTCAACAACAATCTCGGTGAAGTTGTAGTTCCGGTGAAAATGCCGGATACCCGCGGCAGGACGGAAAGACCCCGTGAACCTTTACTGTGACCTGACATTGGGTTTTAGTATTTTGTATGTAGGATAGCTGGGAGGCTTTGAAGCATCTTCGTCAGGAGATGTGGAGCCATTGGTGAAATACCAGTTTCGATCTATTGAAATTCTAACCGCGATCCCCTGAATCGGGGCGTGGAACAGTGTCTGGGAGTCAGTTTGACTGGGGCGGTTTCCTCCTAAAGAGTAACGGAGGAGCACAAAGGTACCCTCAGCATGGTCAGCAATCATGCGAAGAGCGTATAGGTATAAGGGTGCTTGACTGCGAGACCTACAAGTCGAGCAGGTGCGAAAGCAGGTCTAAGTGATCCGGTGGTAGCTAGTGGTAGCGCCATCGCTTAACGGATAAAAGGTACTCCGGGGATAACAGGCTGATGATTGCCAAGAGTCCACATCGACGCAATCGTTTGGCACCTCGATGTCGGCTCATCGCATCCTGGGGCTGGAGAAGGTCCCAAGGGTTGGGCTGTTCGCCCATTAAAGCGGTACGCGAGCTGGGTTCAGAACGTCGTGAGACAGTTTGGTCCTTATCCGCCGTGGGCGCAGGAAATTTGAAGAGATTACTCCTTAGTACGAGAGGACCAGGATTAACATGCCTCTGGTGTTCCAGTTGTTCTGCCAAGAGCATCGCTGGGTAGCTACGCATGGGAAGGATAAGCGCTGAAAGCATCTAAGTGCCAAGCCCCCTCTAAGATAAGATTTCCCTTTGGCTTTATGCCATCTCAAGGCTCGTTCTAGACTAGGACGTTGATAGGCTGGGCGTGGAAGTACCGTGAGGTATGGAGCTAACCAGTACTAATTAGCCGTGAGGCTTGATCTTAATTTTTTATATTAAGGTATACATGCCGTTGTTGTTATTTCAATACTATGCAGTTGTGATTTTTTAAGATTTTCCGGTTGCTATAGCGGGAAGGAAACACCTGTTCCCATTCCGAACACAGAAGTGAAGGGTCCCAGCGGCAATGGTACTGAGGAGTAGACCTCGGGAGAGTAGCACGCAGCCGGTTTTATTTTTTCAACCCTGAATCAGAAATGATTCAGGGTTTTTTTGTTTCCGTACATCACCAATGGCTTTTTGCTTTTTCGGATGCTGTTTCTTCATTATCTTTCAAAAAAAGCAACAGATGGTGAACCGATGATGTTTAAGCTGAATATTTTTACAACTGTGCTGCTTCTCGCGTGTTCTGCATACGCTGAATTTCGTATATGGGAAAATACGAAGGGCGATGTGTGGGAAGCTGAGTTCGTGGCCATGAACGCCGGTCGCGTTGTGTTGCGCAATCAGGCTGGCGAGAAAGCGGAGTACTCTCCGGATAATCTATGCAAAGCGGATCAGGAATATCTCGAAAAAAGGGTTCCGCCTCGCCTCAGTATTGATGTTTCTAAAACGACGGATAACACCGGATCCGGCCGCAATTCAGAAAAAGTTCAGTGTTTGGCAAGTATCAAACAGATCGATACACGCCCGTACTCCGGCAAACTGATAGCCGTGCTGGTTACCGTCGGTGAAGATAAACGGACCGGCGCGGTATCGATAGCCAATAAAAAGGAATGGGAATTTTCGCTGCCTGATAATCGCGGCGATGAGGTTGAATTTAAAAGCGATCCTGTACAGTTCATCAAAAGCTCTGCGAATGCAGGGCGACTTTATGGGGGTTACATTCTGGTGGTTTGGGATCGGTTCGGCAACGCAGTGGCCATCGAATCCAATCGCGATTCGTATCTGGAAAATGCAACCAAGCTTGCTGGCTTAAGCCTAAAACGAAAGATCATGAAATAATCGGATCGCATGAAACTGATAATCGCCACGCGAAACGCCCATAAGCTTCAGGAAATTGAATTCATATTCGACTTTCAAAATCTGGAAGTATTATCGGCCTTTGATTTTCCGGACATCCCCGATGTTGTTGAAGATGGTGAAACGTTAGAGGCCAATGCGGAAAAGAAGGCCGTCGAAGTTGCCCGAGCAACAGGATTTTGGTCCTTGGCCGATGATTCCGGCCTTGAAGTGGATGCGCTGGGCGGTGCTCCGGGCGTTTATTCTGCTCGTTATGCCGGGCCGCAGTGTTCCTACGCTGATAATAATGAAAAACTATTGCGTGAACTCGCCGGAAAAAAAGATCGAACAGCGAGGTTCCGCACCGTTATCGCGCTCTCTGATCCGGATGGAACTGTTCAAACTGTAGACGGTGCCTGTGCGGGAATAATTTGTGAAACGCTGCGCGGCAGCAACGGTTTCGGCTATGATCCACTGTTTGTTCCGGATGGGTATTCCAAAACCTTTGCTGAATTCGATTCGGAAGAAAAGAACCGGATATCCCATCGTGCTCGTGCTCTCAAAAAGGCCTGCGCTGCATGGAGTGAAATGCTTTCGAAGTTGAATGCAGGCTAAAAATATTCGGCCGGGATAGCTGCAATATTTTCCTGTCGATATCGTTTGTTTGTTTATAATTCGCCCAAAAGGAGAATGTGATGAATACGACAAAGATATATGCACTTATTTTCGCAATGGTATCCGTATCCGCCTTAACTGTTCCAGCCGAGATGCGTGTATGGACGGATACGAACGGGAAGACGGTTGAGGCAGAGCATGTACGCACACTAACCGATAAGGTTGTCCTGAAAAAAGCAGACGGCACCGAGATTCAGATTCCGCTTGATACCCTCAGTGAGCGGGATCGAAAATATGCCATCCTGCAAACGCCTCCACGGATTGACATATCGGTATCCACCAATACCGACCGGGAAAATAAAG
>Ga0210065_1000310_pt1 | contig 13509 bp, 15 predicted proteins | sample Muzzi_PWB_D1_FD_185533 | JGI IMG/M metagenome (GOLD analysis project Ga0210065, IMG submission 185533) | Wetland microbial communities from San Francisco Bay, California, USA, that impact long-term carbon sequestration - Muzzi_PWB_D1 (SPAdes) | ecosystem: Environmental > Aquatic > Marine >... | reverse complement strand
GGGATAGTGGTCGGCGCGTTCTCCCAGGCCGACGTTGCGCAGCGCCTGCTGCGCCGCATCCCGGGGGTGCCGGTGGTTGGCCAGTTCCAGCGGCAGCATGACGTTTTCCAACGCGGTCAACGACTGGATCAAGTGAAATGACTGGAAGACAAAACCGACCTCGTTGGCGCGCAGTGCAGCGCGGCCGTCTTCGTCGAGCGCGGTCAGTTCATTCCCGGCCAGCCAGACACGGCCCGATGTCGGCAAATCGAGACCGGCCAGCAGCCCCAGCAGGGTTGATTTACCGGCGCCGGACGCGCCGATGATGGCAATTCTTTCACCATGACTGACTTGCAGGCTCACCTGGTCTAGTATGGTCAGCGTGCCGGCCGGGCTGGGAACGGTTTTGCCGAGATTCTCGGCCGCCAGGGCAAATGTTTTGATTTTTGATTCAGGATTGTTCATGAAAGTCATTTTATCGCTTCTGTTGTCCATTGTCGGTTTAATTCCATCACTCGTGTCCGCTTCGGAGCCACCAGTCCTGCTTGTCCTCGGTGACAGCCTGAGCGCCGGTTACGGCATGGATCGTGAGAACTCCTGGGTCAGCCTGCTGCAAACCCGTCTCAATGATCGTGGCTACCCCTACCGCGTCCTGAATTCCAGTATCAGCGGCGACACCTCCCAGGGCGGCCTGACACGTCTTCCACGTCTGCTCGAACGCTATCAGCCACAAATTGTCATCATCGAACTGGGGGCAAACGACGGTCTGCGCGGCATCGACCCGGGCGTCACCCGTGCAAACCTGGAGGACATGATTCGGCAGAGCCAGGCCAGCGGCGCCCGGGTGCTGCTCGCCGGTATCAGGCTGCCGCCGAATTACGGCAGCGCATACCTGCAGCAATTCGAATCCATCTACGCTGATCTTGCCAGTCAATACCAAACATTGCTTGTGCCATTCTTCATGGATGGGGTCGCGCTCAGCCCGGAATTGTTGCAGGCGGATAATATTCACCCCAATGAAAAAGGCCAGCCGGTGCTATTGGATAACGTCTGGGCCGTACTGGAACCGGTGTTGACCCGCTAAGCAGTAATCCTGTTTTTGTCCTGGTATGACCGGTACCCAGCCATGCCAACTATCGAACAGGCCTTAGTTTGGGTATGATTCACCCAACAATTACCAGGGAGTTTTCAGATGAAGTCTGTTTTTATTAGCGTGATTACCATGTTGCTTTCGTTTAGCGCTTTAGCCGAAGAACCGACCTTTGCCGAGCGGGTGGCATTGGGTATGGAGGGCGAGCACCGCTCAGATGAAAATAAGGCACGTGATCAATACCGTCACCCGGCCGAAACCCTGGAGTTTTTCGGTATCGAAGAAGGTATGACTGTGATGGAAATCTGGCCGGGTGGTGGCTGGTATACGGAAATCCTGGCACCTGCCATGCGTGATTATGGCCAGTTGATCATCGCCACCTGGGATCCAGAGGTAGAAGGGCAGCCGGCATACCGCTATGAATTACCGCAACAGATGGAAGAAAACTTTGCGGCACACCCGGAAATTTATGACCAGGTCACATTCGAGTATTTTTCACCACCGGACTCACCATCACTGGGTGACGCCGAATCAATTGACGTCATTGTTACTTTCCGGAATACCCATGGCTGGATCAGCGCCGGTCAGGCGCAGGATATATTCAATGAATTTGCACGTGTTCTGAAGCCGGGTGGAATCCTGGGCGTGGTCCAGCACCGTGCAGACGAGGGCGCCGACCCGCAGGAGTCAGCAAAGAATGGCTATGTATCCGAGTCGGCGGTCAAGGAAATTGCCGCCAATGCTGGCTTTGAATTTGTTGCGGCGTCCGAGATCAACGCCAACCCCAAAGATACGAAAGATCATCCAAAAGGGGTCTGGACCTTACCGCCGAGCTATCGGTTGGGCGATACGGATAAAGAGAAATATGCAGCCATCGGCGAGAGCGACCGTATGACGCTGCGCTTCAAAAAACCCGACTAAATACCGCTTTCATGCTGTCCAGGGCACGCTATGGTCTGCAGGGTGCAATCGTAATGCTGGTTGTATCTGTCAGCACCATCGTTTTAACGACAGTCATTTTTACGCTGTCGTTATTCAAATTGATTGCACCCGAAGGCCGTGCGAGGAATGCCATGACCCACTGGCTATCCTCGCTTGGGGAATTATGGGTTTCAGTTAACAAGTGTGCCGTGTGGTTTTATCGTGACATGGAATGGGATGTTCATATGCCCGAGGGTATCAGCCATAAGGGCCGCTACCTGGTTTTTTGCAACCACCAATCGGGCGTGGATATCCTCGCCCTGCAACACTGCCTGAACCGGCGCGCACCTTTCGGGCGGTATTTATTAAAACATCAATTGATCTGGGTGCCGGTTTTGGGTGTCGCCTGGTGGGCTTTGGATATGGCATTTTTACGCCGCTACAGCAAACAGGAACTTCTCAGAAACCCATCATTGCGTGGTAAGGATCTGGAAAATGCTGCGCGTGCCTGTGAGAAGCTAAAACACATACCGGTTTCGATGATGACTTTCCCGGAGGGGACACGTTTGACCGAGGCCAAACGTGTGGCGCAAAACTCGCCATACAAGCACCTGTTGAGACCGCGTTATGGGGGCATCGGGCAGGTTTTATACTCTTTTGACGATGCACTGGACAGCCTGATTGATGTCACCATTGTTTACCCGGAAGGTAGGCCATCTGTCTGGCAGTATGTTTCAGGCCAGGTACGCAAGATATCAGTCCATATTGAATTGCGCCCCATTGAGCATGATCTCCGTGGCCGCGATTTCCGGGTGGATCCAGTCACCAAAGGCCGCCTGAAAGCCTGGTTGGGTGGCATATGGGAAGAAAAGGATCGTTTGATAAGCGATACTTTGAGTGGTCAACGGGAGAAGTAGAAGCCGCATGTGCAACGAATAAACCGGAACCAGAGATCAGGCAATGAATGAAAAAAATAACCAACGGGAATACATTCCACCCAAAACACACCTGGTGCCATGCAGGATTCTAAGAACCGGTGCTGCATTCGGTTGGTTGAGGGCCGCCTGGACGGACTTCGGAAATGCTAAGGGTATCAGCCTGGCTTATGGCTTCTTTGTCTTTCTGGTCAGTATATTGGTGGCCCTGCTGGCCTGGAAACTGGGTGGATTCGTGTTGTTATTGAGCGCGCTTTCCGGTTTCGTTTTTGTCGCGCCGATGCTGGCGTTTGGACTTTACTCGGTCAGCAGGCAGCTATGTGAAGGCAAGACACCTGATATCGCACATACGTTCAAAGCGATCAAGCGACCGCTGGGTAATTCCATGGTATACACCTTGGTCCTGCTGGTGATTTTCCTGTTGTGGGCCAGGGCCGGTATGATGGTCCAGGTATTTTTCCCATTGGGTGGCACACCCGAGTGGGGTCATCTTATCAGTTTCCTTCTGATCGGCTCGGCAGTGGGTTCAATATTTGCCGGCCTGAGTTTCGCTGCCAGTGTGTTTTCACTTCCCATGCTGGCCAATCGCGATATTGATGTCATTACTGCAGTGTTATCCAGTATCAATGGTGTATTGCGTAATAAACCCGCCATGCTTGTTTGGGCAATATTAATTTGCGCGCTGACACTGGTTGGATTTTTAACGGCAGGTATCGGCCTGATTATCATCATACCCTGGCTTGCTTATGCCACATGGCATGGTTACCGGGCGGCCCTGGACGTCTCCGAGTGGCCGAAATTACCCCAGGAAGATTCACACAGCAAGCCTGACCCGGATAATCATCCCGTTTGAGAAGGCCGTTTGAGAAGGCAGGCAGCGGTCCGCGATCGCTAGCCGTTCAGGCTATTTGTCATTTTCCAGTCCCAGGCGTTTGTGCATGATGGGGCTGGTGGTGGTGTATTGCAGGAATACCCGCTTGTCCGGATCAATATGCTTCTGCACGCCAAAGGCTGCCAGGGCCGCTTCATGAAAGCCACTTAGAATGAGTTTCTTCTTACCGGGATAGGTGTTGATATCGCCCACCGCAAAAATACCCGGCTCGCTGGTTTCAAACTTTTCGGTATCCACACGGATTTGGCGCTTGTCGATATCCAGCCCCCAGTCGGCCAGCGGTCCGAGGTTGGGTGACAAACCCCAAAAGACATAGACCGCATCAGCGGCGATATTATGCACAAGACCTTCGTCATCCGCCACGCTCAAACCCCGGAATTCCCCGTCTTCTGAGAGCACTTCTCGTACCATGCCATGAAATTCCTGCAATTCACCTTTTCCAGCGAGGGCTTTCATTTTCTTGACCGAGGCGGGTTGGGCGCGGTATTCGACACGGCGGTGGATCAGCGTAAGGCTTTTGACTCTACCGCTTAATTCTAGCGTCCAGTCCAGCGCCGAGTCGCCCCCACCGAGGATGATAATGTCTTTGCCGGCCAGTTCCTCTGGCCGGGTGATCCTGTAGTGAATATCCTTGCCGTTGAAGTCAGTCGCCCCCGGTGCGCGTAACTGGCGTGGCTGAAATGCACCCAGACCCGCAGCGATAATGACGGTGGCCGTATCGAATTTTGTACCGGCAGAAGTTACCAGTGCGAAACGGCCATTGTCTTTTCTTTCGAGCCCGGTAACGGCCTGACCAAGATGAAACTGCGCTTTAAAAGGCGCAATCTGCTCCATTAAGCGGTCGATGAGTTCCTGCGCACCGATAACCGGATAAGCCGGGATATCGTAAATGGGTTTTTCCGGGTACAACTCACCACATTGGCCGCCGATACGTGGCAGGGAGTCCACAACGTGTGCGTGAATATCCAGCAAACCCAGTTCGAAAACCTGGAATAGACCGGCCGGACCGGCACCGATGATGACTACGTCTGTTTCAATGGGCATGTTGACTCCGGATTGTAGGAACAAGGTCATGTTGAATGACCTGATAACTTGGGTCAAAGTGTATAGTATCAAGAGTAAAAGGAGTCAGGTGCATTTGGCCGTATTACAAAGGTCAGTTGTACTTCGATGACTGGTTGGGCGATATGAGCCCGGAGCTTTTCGTAGCAGGACGCCTTTTTTGATCATATCTGCGGGCAAAAATGAAATGAAAAAAGTCCAATTGCATGAATCCTGGCTTAGCCGGTTGCAGGATCAGTTTGAACTGGAGTACATGCACAGGCTGCGTAATTTCCTGCTCACAAGGAAACAGCATCAGGCGGTCATCTATCCACCGGGTCCGCAGATTTTTAATGCGCTTAATAGCACGCCATTCGACCAGGTGCGTGTCGTGATTCTCGGCCAGGACCCTTACCACGGGCCGGGGCAGGCCCACGGTTTGTGTTTCTCGGTGCAACCCGGAGTCCGGATTCCCCCGTCACTGGCCAATATCTACCGTGAAATCCATACTGACCTGGGCATATCTCCCCCTCACCACGGCTGTTTACAATGCTGGGCGGATCGGGGCGTTTTGCTGCTCAACGCGGTGTTGACCGTTGAACGAGGACAGGCCGGTTCCCACCAGGGCAAGGGCTGGGAAACATTTACCGACGCAGTGGTGCAGTTGCTGAATGATGAAAGGGAAGGATTGGTATTTATGCTTTGGGGTAGTTATGCGTTGAAGAAGGGAGCTGTCATAGATCGTAGGAAACACCTGGTATTAAAAGCGCCACATCCTTCACCGCTATCGGCCCACCGTGGATTCCTGGGTTGTCGTCATTTCTCAGCTGCCAATGACTACCTGCTAAAAAAGCAACAATTACCGATTGATTGGTCGGTGCCGGATTAAGAAACCAACCGGCAATTCGATCCAGCTTAGTAGCCGGGTATTCGGGCAACCATGAGTATGAGCTTACCCAACAGCTGCCCGAACCCCCAGGCGCAATTTAAATGATCCGGGCCTAGTTGAAATGGATTTCCGTGATCGCGTCATTATCGAGTCGCTCGACCGCGGCTGTCAGCGTTCCTTCATAGCACTCCTGGTTTGCTGTCGCCCTCAGCAGTGACCCGGTAAGCCGGACATTGGATGAGCCACAGAGCTTACGCGAGGCATTCTGCAGTCTCTGGTACACATTGAGTTGGCCGCGGAGGCTCTTCAGTTCCGCTTTCTCATAAGTGATGACAATATTTTTGACCGAGGCAGACACAACAAATGGCAATGATATTGCAGTAATGGCGGTAGCAGCCAAAACCATGGTACGAAAATAATTAGCATTAGGAAGAGTTTTCATCGAGTTCACCTTTTTCTGAATTTAAGAAAATTAATGCTGTGAGAAAGTTGACTCACATACTAATTGATAGCCTATTCAAAAAAAGTGTTACGCGAGTTGCGCTGAAATGAGCCCGGGCCGCGATAGCATGAAAATAAGAGCTATCTCACATAGGTCATTAGTAATGCTCAAGTTTTTATAATTTCGTGCCAGCACAAATCTGGCAAAATGATGACTGGCCAACACCATATTCTGGCTGATTCAGAACATCCGCTAGCCATCCACCTTTTTCAAGGTGTGGTCGACAGGCATCCAGTCGACGTGACTGTCGAAAAACACGTTGGCTTGTGGTTGCCTGTCTATAACATCGTCCATGCAACCCAGGGCGATGTGTAACTCACCGGCCCAGCGTTCGGAGCGAAAGAACAGGCTGCTACCACACTTTCGGCAGAAACCACGCTGCGCGCCCGCGGATGAATCAAACCATTGCAAGTGATCTTCGCCACATGTAATGCTCACTTGGTCGGCTTCAAAACCAACCCAGGTGACATACCCGGCACCGTGGGTTTTTCTGCACTTGCTGCAATGGCAATGCGCGCACCATTTACTGGGCAGCTTTGCAGTGAAGGTGATGGCGCCGCAAAAACAACTGCCGCTGGTTTGTTTAGCGGTGGTCACTTACATGTCCTCATGCCCGGAGAATGATCCACCCAAGCCGCACCCAAAAGGCGAGCAGTACGAAACTGCTGAAAATGAAAACCGAAAAACGGTGCATGACCCGGTTGTAGGTCACGTGAATTAAACTGTGCAGGCCACGCGCGGCGACGAAAGTCCATGCGAGTATCACCAGGATACTGTCCTGAACCATTAGCATCAGGGTTAGCAGAATCGCGGTATAAAACAGAACCGGTAATTCAAACAGGTTTGAGTAATTGTCGGCGGAGGCTGCCGAACCGGTTAACAATTCTTTTGATTTGACGCGGGTTTTTATCTGTTGCGGATGTATTTGTTTGGATTTCATTTCGGCGACCCGTTTTTGATACATGACGACGATTACGATAAAAGTCAGGGCAACCTGCGCCAGCAAAGGTAACAGCAGTGGTTTGAAATACATTATTGACTCCGGTGCGACAGGTGAACGGTTTTTATATTAGCAGAGGATTGACGGCTTGGGGATGTACCGGGGGCAGCAAATAGACCGGTTAGGTAAAGTAGTGGGGGCGGGAACTGATGGCGAAAGTTTCGGGCTGTGAAAACATTCACCGGTAGTCCTCGCCCCCACTGCATTCAAAAGGGTTCAGGTGCTCCAACAGGTGGTCAAGCTGTAATATCGGAGCGGGGCCCGTTTGAACAAAAAAACGTAGTTACCAATCGTAGCCTCTGCGCTGCCGGTACGACCGGTAGGTGACAGGCGGGCTGTAGATCGCTGCATCGATAATGGACCACAGGTGGATCACCCAGCCGAGCAATATGACCCACAACACGATGGACATGACAAACATGAATCCCGCCAGTATCCAGCGACCCTGCAACAGTTGCCCGAGACCCGGGATGAAAAAGCTGCATAAGGCTGCAATTACATTGCCTGCTGAACCGCGACCCATAATCTTCTCCTTGCGTGTGTCAACCTTGGTAAATTGTTTTATGCAGAAATTGTGCCATTTCCATGAAGGACGACAGTGAAAAGGCTGCGGCGCTTATATATCAGGCCATGCAGGCCTTTTCGCCATGCCCTTCATGCAACCCGTCTGACGAAAACAATTTCTGATGTTTGAGGTGTAACCACAAAAAATGGCGAAATCCACCAACCGTGAGCCTGGTGATTAAAAACACCAAACTGAATGCGATTTATGACCATCGGACGTATAATGGCCGGTACTTTTGAAGCCCTCTAAACAGGAATTAATACCATGAGCTATGAACATATCAAAATACCCGCCAGCGGCGATAAAATTACCATCAAAGATAACAAGTTAGTAGTAACGGATAACCCGATCCTGGGTTTTATCGAAGGTGACGGAATTGGTGGCGATATTACCCGTGCGTCAATGCGGGTTTGGAACGCGGCAGTTGAGAAGGCTTATGGTGGCAAACGCAAGGTTCACTGGGCTGAATTATTTCTCGGTGAAAAAGCAGCCGGTATCTATGATGGCAATTATTTTCCGGCTGAAACACTGGATGCCGTCAAGGACCTGATCGTGTCTGTCAAGGGTCCGCTGACAACCCCGGTGGGTGGTGGCTTCCGTTCATTGAACGTATCCTTGCGTCAGGATCTTGATTTGTATGCCTGTGTCCGTCCGGTCGAATATTTCGATGGTGTCCCTTCGCCCATGAAACGCCCTGAGGAAGTCGATGCGATCATTTTCAGAGAAAATACCGAGGACGTTTATGCCGGTATCGAGTATGAATCCGGTACACCTGAAAACGAGAAACTGGCCAAATTCCTGCGTGAAGAAATGGGCGCAGAGTTTTTCGAAGGTGCGGGTATCGGTATCAAACCGATCTCGGCATTTGGTTCAAAACGGCTGGTGCGCAAAGCGATCCAGTATGCCATCGATCACAACAAAGACAGTGTTACGCTGGTGCACAAAGGTAATATTCAAAAATTCACAGAAGGCGCTTTCCGTAAATGGGGCTATGAACTTGCGGCTGAAGAGTTTGCAGACGAGACCATCACTGAAGCCGAGTTATGGGACAAGTACGATGGTCATCGGCCCGAAGGAAAAGTCGTCATCAAGGATCGTATTGCCGATATCATGTTCCAGTTGATGCAGTTGCGGCCTGCGGAATTCTGCGTTTTGGCCACGACCAATCTCAATGGTGACTACCTGTCAGATGCACTGGCAGCGGAAGTGGGTGGTATGGGCATCGCACCGGGTGCCAACATGGCTGATCACATCGCAGTTTTTGAAGCCACCCACGGTACGGCGCCCAAGTATGCCAATCTCGACAAGGTCAACCCCAGTTCGTTGATGTTCTCCGGTTCGATGATGTTTGATTACATCGGCTGGACCGAAGTGTCAGCACTGATCGCCAAGGCCTTTGGTAAAACCATTCAGCAAAAAATAGTGACCTATGACTTTGCACGCCAGATGGAAGGTGCAAAAGAGGTTTCAACGTCTGCCTTTGCGGATGCGCTTATCGGCAATATGTAGTCGGGCACACGGCTGTGTATGCGTTTTTTGAACACACAGCACGATGCCTGGCGATGTGTTCGCCCGAAGAGAAATGTGCCGCCGTTACCGATTTGTGGCTGGCGGTTCAGTTACATAATTTTGAGTTTGATCCCGCTACACCGGTCACCCCGATCGGCGTAGCGGGGCATCCCCCCAAACCGGAACTGGTCGCACCGGCAAAACTCAAGCGGCGGCGGCTTGGCAGCGAAACGGGTCGCGCGGCGCTGGTTCATGCAGTTGCGCATATTGAGTTCAATGCCATCAACCTGGCCCTGGATGCGGCATACCGCTTCCGCGACATGCCACCACAGTTCTACCTGGACTGGATTTCCGTAGCGGCCGATGAAGTCCGTCATTATCAATTGCTGGCCACACGTTTGCAGTCGATGGGTTTCAGTTATGGTGATTTTCCTGCCCATAACGGTCTGTGGGAAATGGCCCAGCGGACGGCGGATGACTGTATGAAGCGCATGGCCCTGGTACCGCGGGTGCTGGAGGCGCGTGGTCTTGATGTAACCCCGGCCATGATTGAACGGCTGCAGGCGGTGGGTGATCACGATACTGTCAGGATTCTTGAGATTATTCTGGATGAAGAGGTCCGCCACGTTGAAATTGGCAGTCACTGGTTTCATTTTTGCTGTGAACAGCGCGGTCTGGAACCCGATTCCACCTTTCTGAGTTTGCTGAAGGAACACTTCACCGGAACGATCAGGGGGCCTCTCAACATCCCCGCACGCATGCAAGCCGGATTCACACGGGCAGAAATAGAAGCGATTTCTATGCTTAATTAACCATTAAGCACTGCCTTTTTCATCTCCAATTCCCTGGACCTATCCATTGAGCGGTTTCCGACAGCGTTGCAATATGATCAGCCACATAGCCAAGGGTGCGCTGGTAGATAGCAATTGACTTCACTCAATCACATATCCCTGACCTTGCCGTCACGAAAGCACGGTTAATTCGTAGCTTCCGGGTGTTACTCTCAGAACACTACCCTGGGTGTACCAGTCTCCCAGGACAATTCTTTGTGCACTTTGACCATCTATTTCCAGATCATGGACGGCAGGGCGGTGCGTATGGCCATGGATCAGCCTCAGCACGTCGTGACGTCTGAAAGCGTGGTTAACTTCATCGTGGTTCACATCCATGATACTCATGGCCATATCGCCCTTGTGCGCGGCACTGGCATCACGTGCCTGTAAGGCGATCTGTAAGCGTTCCTGCGGGGTTTTGGCAAGAAACTCCTGTTGCCAGGCCGGGTTCCGGACCATTGTCCTGAATTGCTGATAGGCCTGGTCATCTGTGCACAGACTATCGCCGTGCACCAGCAAAATCCGCTCACCGTAAAGATCAATAACGTATTCTTCAGGTAAAAGTTTTACGCCGGCCAGCTTTGCATAGCCATCCTGCAACAGGAAATCACGATTGCCATGCATGAAATAGCAGGGCACACCCTGATCGGCCAGGCGGGACAATGCGCCGGCGACTTTGACAGCGCATTCAGATGGCACATCATCACCCAGCCAGAATTCGAAAAGGTCGCCAAGGATAAACAGGGCATCCGCTGCTTCCGCATCATCCTGCAAAAACCTGATCAGTAAATCGGTTGTTTCCGGCCTGCGGTCATCCAGGTGTAAATCTGAAATGAATAAAGTGTGCATAAACCCCTGGGTATTTCTCAGCGGATCTGGACTGATTCAATGATAACGGGCTCAACGGGGACATCCTGCGGTCCGGTTTCGACAAAACGAATATCATCCACCACGTCCATACCATCCACGACACGACCGAAGACGGTGTAGCCCCAGGTACGTGAATTTTCTTTGCTGACGTGATCCAGGGAGCCGTTAATTTCCACATTGATAAAAAATTGTGAGGTTGCAGAATTGACATCGTTAGTGCGCGCCATGGCGACTGTACCACGCTCGTTTTTCAGGCCATTATCAGCCTCATTGACGATCGGATCGCGTGTCGGCTTGGGAACCAGATGCGTTCCCTCAGCACCTTCCTCGATGGTCATACCGCCACCCTGGATCATGAAATGGCTGATGACGCGATGAAACACCGTACCATCATAAAAACCATCATTGGCATATTGCAGGAAATTTTCTACTGTTCTTGGGGCTTCCTGCGGAAATAGCTCCAACGTGATGTCGCCATGATTGGTGCGCAGGGTAACCTGCGGGTTCCTGACATCCTGCTGGGCCATTGCGGTAGACAGGCTGAATATCAATACAGCGACAATTGAAATCAGTTGTTTCATGGTTGTGTTCTCCGGGTTTTTTGATTCTGTTGGGTTAATGATACTGGGCTTATGACCTCGCTGAAAGACACTTTGTTCAGCGGTGTGGTGAGGTGGCGGTAAATTAGTGATCAGCGTGTGCTCCGCTGGTCCAATTCACGGTCGTTTTGTGGTAAGATTTCACACCGGTGTCAAGTATCAAATCAGTCACGAGATGCTGTGTAAGTAATACAATTAATATTATTATAAATCATTGTCTTATAGTTTATTCCGGAGAATATACATTTAATGGCTGATCTAGCTAAAGAAGTCCTGCAAGTCAACCTCGAAGATGAAATGCGCCAGTCCTATATGGACTACGCGATGAGTGTTATTGTCGGCCGCGCTTTACCCGATGTCCGCGATGGTTTGAAACCGGTTCACCGGCGTGTACTTTTCGCCATGAGCGTGCTGGGTAATGACTGGAATAAAGCCTATAAAAAATCCGCCCGCGTCGTCGGTGATGTTATCGGTAAGTACCACCCTCACGGCGATTCGGCCGTTTATGACACCATCGTGCGCATGGCGCAGCCATTTGCGATGCGTTACATGCTGGTGGATGGCCAGGGTAACTTTGGTTCGGTAGATGGTGACGCTGCCGCGGCCATGCGTTATACCGAGGTTCGCATGTCGAGACTCGCCCATGAGCTTCTGGCCGATCTTGACAAGGAAACGGTCAATTTCGGGCCAAACTACGATGAGTCGGAATTCGAACCACTGGTTCTGCCGACCCGTGTGCCGGGATTGCTGATCAATGGCTCTGCCGGTATTGCAGTCGGTATGGCCACCAATATTCCACCGCATAACCTGAACGAGGTCATTAGCGCCACCATTGCCCTGATTGAAAACCCGGATCTCGATATCGATGGCATTATGCAGTTTCTGCCAGGGCCTGACTTTCCGACCGCGGGTGTGATCAACGGTGCGCAGGGAATACACGAGGCTTACCATACAGGTCGTGGCCGTATCTACATGCGCGCCGTCACGCACGTGGAAACCAACGACAGCAACGGCAAGAATACATTGATCGTCACCGAGTTACCCTACCAGGTCAACAAGGCCCGTTTGCTGGAAAAAATCGCAGAACTGGTTAAGGACAAGAAACTCGATGGCATCACGGAATTACGTGATGAATCCGACAAGGACGGCATGCGCGTGGTCATCGAGTTACGCCGCGGTGAAGTACCCGAAGTCATTCTGAATAACCTCTTCAAGCAAACGATGATGCAAAACGTATTTGGCATCAACATGGTGGCGCTGGTCGACGGCCAGCCACGATTGCTTAATATCAAGGAAATTCTGCACGCCTTTATCGGCCACCGCCGCGAGGTCGTGACAAGGCGTACCCTTTTTGATCTGCGCAAGGCACGCAGCCGTGCCCACGTCCTCGAGGGCCTGACCGTAGCCCTTGCAAATCTTGATGAACTGATCGAGATGATCAAAACATCAACGTCACCAGCAGAGGCCAAGGATCGCCTGATAGCCAAGTACTGGGATCCCGGACTGGTGCGCGCCATGCTGGGGCAGGGAGGGGCCGAGATGTCCCGGCCTGAAGATCTTAACCCGGAATTCGGTCTGCAGGAAACCGGCTACCAGTTGTCACCGGTACAAGCCCAGGAAATTCTCAATATGCGTTTGCACCGGTTGACCGGTCTTGAGCAGGAGAAATTAACCAAGGAATACGAGGAAATTCTTGGTATCGTGAGAGACCTGTTGGATATCCTTTCTGATGTACCGGATGAGATGTATTAGTAACTCAATGTATACTAAATAAACGTCTGAGACATAACTTACCTATGAGTGCTGATTCCTCTTCATCGAATTATTCACCAAAGCCCGTTGAAATCGTGTATGATGAGGAACGTATTCGTATCCTTATTGACG
>Ga0210065_1000309_pt1 | contig 13543 bp, 12 predicted proteins | sample Muzzi_PWB_D1_FD_185533 | JGI IMG/M metagenome (GOLD analysis project Ga0210065, IMG submission 185533) | Wetland microbial communities from San Francisco Bay, California, USA, that impact long-term carbon sequestration - Muzzi_PWB_D1 (SPAdes) | ecosystem: Environmental > Aquatic > Marine >... | reverse complement strand
CGCCGTAGATCCCGTAGGTGCAGTGCTCGATGACGCAGTGCTCCAGGGTTCCGCTGCCGGCACCCGTGAAGTACAGATACGACCAGTCGCTGGCCGTATTGCGCGTGAACAGGATCTCCTGGCCCAAAACCCCCTGGGCATTGAGGACGCCCTGATTCGTGATTCTCTTGTTGGCGTCGAAATAGACCTCGACCCCGGGCTCGAGGGTCAGGGTTACCCCCGCGTTGACGGTCACGTTGTCCGTGACCACGTGGGGGTTGTCGGCGGCCATCCACATCTCGTCGCTGGCAATACTCCCGAAGTGGTCCAGAGCCAAGCTGTTTCCCGCAGTCAGCAGCAGCACCAGACAGGCCCCCAGGATCACCCCCGCGGCAAACCGTGAATGATAAGATGAGTATTGCTGGATTCCCTCGATTGGCGCCCTCCTGCGGGCCCCGCAACGCGTTGTATTCATGGTGTTCTCCCCCGGTAGTCGAATGGTTTGAAATGGGTATAACCCACCGCTCCCTCCTAAACTCATAAATCCGATACAATTTCTCCACAATTACTCCAAACCGCAACATTTGGGCCCATTGTGCAATTAGATATGGGCAAAACCGACAGGGAATGGAACACTCCCCCAACAGGTGCCGCTTGGCTTATGGCCATCTCGGCAATATCTTATGGGCACCTTTGCAGGCCCCCAGGGGCCCCCACCACGATCCGTTCAAGGAGATTGGAATATGGCCAAGTACACTATCGGCTGGATGCCCGGTGACGGCGTGGGCGTCGACGTCATGGACGCCACCCGCATCGTGCTGGATAAATTGGGATTCGACGCCGAATACGTGCACGGCGACATCGGCTGGGAGTTCTGGAAGACCGAAGCCAATCCCTTGCCCGACCGCACCATCGAGATGCTGAACAACGTCGATGCCGCCCTGTTCGGCGCCATCACCAGTCTGCCCAAGGAAGAGGCCGAAGCGGCCCTCGTGCCCGAACTGCGCGGCACCGGCAAGGTGTACCGCAGCCCGATCGTGCGGCTGCGCCAGGAGTTCAATCTCAAGACCAACCTGAGGCCCTGCAAGGCCTACACGGGCAACCCGCTGAACTTCAAGGACGGCCTGGACCTGGTCGTTTTCCGCCAGAACACCGAAGGCCTGTACATGGGCGTGGAGTACCATCCGCTGCCCCAGGACGTGCGCGATAAACTGACCGAGACCCATCCGGCCCAGATGGCCCGGCTCAAGGACACCGCCAACGAGGACATCGCCATCTCGACCCGGATCTTCACCCGCAAGGGCTGCCAGGACATCGTGCGCGACGCTTTCGAATACGCCAAGAAGTTCGGCTACAAGTCGGTGACCGTGGTGGAAAAACCCAACGTGGTGCGGGAGACCAGCGGCCTGATGGTGCGCGAGGCCCGCAAGATCGCCAAGGACTACCCGGGCATCGAGCTGTGGGAGACCAACATCGACGCCATGTGCATGTGGCTGGTCAAGAATCCCCAGGATTACGGCGTGCTGGTGGCCAGCAACATGTTCGGCGACATCGTCAGCGACCTGTGCGCCCAGCTGGTGGGCGGCCTGGGATTCGCCTGCAGCGGCAACATCGGCGACAAGGTGGCCGTTTTCGAACCCAGCCACGGTTCGGCCCCCAAGTACGTGGGCCTGAACAAGGTCAACCCCATCGCCATGATCCTGTCGGCCAAGATGATGCTCGATCACCTGGGCGAACTGGAATTGGGGAAGAGGTTGGAGAAGGCCGTGGCCGAGGTCATCGCCGAGGGCAAGGCGCGCACCTACGACATGGGCGGCACCACCACGACGACCGAAATGGCGGAGGCCGTCGCGGCGAAGTGCTGATCCGGATTGTTCGTCGTTGATTCAGGACCCCCCGGAAGCCTCGGGGGGTCCTTGTGTTTCCAGGTCAGTCGATGACCCCGGTGTTCGGGGCGTCACCGGGGCCCAGTTCGCGCAGATGTTTCCTGAAATCCGCGACGATCTTCGGCACCTCGTCGCCGCCGGGCCTGCAGACCCACTCCTGGCGCAGTCGCCCCTGGGCCAGGCCCATTTCCTTCATCACCATGTTCGACCGGTGGATGTGAGCCAGCACCGCGGCGTTTCCTTCCAGGGATTCGCATTCGCCGATTGGACACCCACAGATCAGGACCCCGTCGGCGCCGTATTCGAAGGCCTGCCGGATCATGTCGGGCCCGACTTTTTCCGCGCAGATGAGGCGAACACTCTTGATGCCCCGGGGATAATCACCATGGGTTTCCCCGGTCCGGGAAAGACAATCATCTCCGCATTTTTCACAGAAAAAGGCGGCAATGGCGGGTTCGAAGGATTCCATGGCTTTTGAAGGCGACCCCATGACCGCTCTCCTTGTATAAGGGGATGATATGATATTTTCAATAACCTAGGCGAACAGTTGGAGATTGTCAAGATTATGTTAAAAAAATAGCAGGCTTTTCGGCATCCCGCGGGACCCAGCCCCGTGGTTGCCCCTTGGGGGACCCGGTGATAGCATGAGCCGCAACCCCAACCGAAGCCGGAGCCATGAACCCGAACCCCGAACCCCAGACCGATGCGCGCAAGGTCGAAATCCCCCCGGGGCCCTACCACCGGGTCGTTTCGCTGGTGCCCAGCCTGACCGAAACCCTGTTCGGCCTCGGTGCCCAGGAACGCCTGGTGGGCCGCACGATCTACTGTATCGAGCCCAAGGGTCGCGTTTCCGGCATTCTGACCTGCGGGGGCACCAAGAACCCCGAACTGGACACCGTGCGCAGTCTGGCGCCGGACCTGGTCCTGGCTTGTGTCGAGGAAAACAAACCCGAACATCTTGCCGAACTGGAAGATAGCGGTATCGCGGTTTTCGCCGTCATGCCGCGTAGCCTTGACGACGTGTCGACCCTGCTGCGTCAATACGGCGCCCTGGTTGATGCCCAGATCGTGGCCGGCCGCGCCATGGCCGACCTCACCGCCGCCCGCCTTCACGCCGGCGAATTCCGGCAAAAACTGGCCCGCCCCCTGCGCGCCGCCACCCTGATCTGGAAAAATCCCTGGATGGTCGCCGGCTCGGGCAACCACATCGACGCGGTCATGAAGGAAGTGGGCCTGATCAACACCATGGGCACCCGCGAAGGCTACTACGAGGTGGAGCTGGACCAGCTTGTCGCCCAGGACCTGGATCTTGTCCTGCTCCCCGACGAACCATTCCCCTTCACCCACCATGCCAGCTGGTCGATGGCCGCCGCCGGCGTGGTGCCCAACCGTTCGCGCGCCATGGTGCTCGACGGCAAGCTCCTGTCCTGGTACGGGTCCAGGACGGCGAGGTCGCTGCGGGCGCTTGTCAAGTTGTTGGGCAAAAAGCTGGAGCAGATTTCTGATCATTGACCGGGCCCAAATGTCCTCGTTCCTGCGGATTTTTGGGCCCGGTCAACGATCAGAAATCTGCTCCGGCTTTTTGTCCAGCAACCAGGAAGCCCCAAGCGTCTTTCGCCGTGAGCCGCAACAAGCCGGGATTGGCCTTCGAATTCGAAAATGGGAGCAACGTGGCGGGCGGGCTTTGGTTTTACCGGAAGTGCGCGGCCTCCGTGTGTTGATGCCAGCAGGCCCTGGATAATCCGCAGGTACGAGGACATTCCAGGGCCTGTTGGCATCAACACACGGAGGCCGCCCCTCTACCGGTAATAACTCAAGGCCTCAGGCATGTGTTCATTCAGCTTACGAATACGCGTCTCATCGGAGGGATGCGTCGACAGGAACTCGGGCGGAGCCTGGCCGCCGCCCGCGGACATCCGCTCCCAGAACGCCGGCGCGCCCTGGGGATCATAGCCGGCCATGGCCATGAAGATCAGGCCCATGTAGTCGGCCTCGCTCTCGTGCTGGCGGCTGAAGGGCAGCATCGCGCCGTACTGGGCGCCGACGGCGAAAGCGGTCATGAACAGGGCCTGGGTCTCCGCGGGTTTGGTTTGAAGTGCTTCCGACAGGGCCATGCCGCCCAACTGCAGGACCATTTCGTTGCTCATGCGCTCGCTGCCGTGTTCGGCGATGGCGTGGGCTATCTCGTGGCCCATGACCACCGCGACGCCGTTGTCGTCCTGGCAGACCGGCAGGATGCCCGTGTAGAAGGCGACCTTCCCGCCCGGCATGCACCAGGCGTTGACCTGGTCGTTTTCGATGAGGTTGAATTCCCATTCATACCCATCGAGGTGGCTGGAATTGCCGTTGTCCGCCAAATACTTCTCCACCGCGACCTCGATGCGGGCCCCCACCCTCCTGATCATGGCCGTGGCTTCGGGGTCGTTGCTCAGGCGGCTTTCCGCGATCACCTGATCGTATTGCTGATAGCTCATGGCGTTCATCTGGCTGTCGGGAATCAGGCTCAGCTGCTTGCGCCCGGTCACCGGCACCGTGGCGCAGGACGCCACCAGGACCGCCCCCAGCAGAAGAACGGACATTGTGGCGAACATGCGGGTGCGCGGCATTTGGCTTCCTCCAAATCATCAATGGATGTCGAGCCCTGGAACGGCCACAATTTAACCCTCTCTCCCCCATCTTGCAATCGAACCGCCGTTGGCCTAAGCTCCTGCCGATTAATCAGCCCCTTAAAAATGGCCATGACTCCCGAGGAGCCTTATGCGTCACCCCATCCTGCCATTCATCCTGGTGTTGTCCATTCTGGCCGTGCCGGCCCTGGCCCAGGACGGCCACTACTGGGACAACCAATACGGCACCAAGGGGGAACTGCTGGGGGGCCTGGTGGTCGGCAGTCCCGGCGACCTCAGCGCCACCTACTACAATCCCGGGTGGATTTCACTGCGCGGGGACAAATCCGTTCTGTTGACCACACGCGCCGTGGAGGCCTACACCATCAAGATCAAGGACGGCCCGGGCAAGGGCCTCGATCCCTCGAGCACCACCGTGACCACTTCCCCCGGATACCTTGCCGGACGCTTCAGTTCCAGCAAGGGACCGGGTTGGCAGTGGGCCTATTCCTACCTGCAAAAGGTCAAGTTCGACTTCGACACCGACACCATCCGGATCCTGGACGAGGCCAATCCCCCGCCATCGGCGATCCAGGATTTTTCGGGAGAAGCCCTGCGCCAGGCCCAGTCCAATGAATACTGGTACGGGATCACTTTTTCCCGGCGCCTGGGCGACAATGTGGGCCTGGGGTTTTCTCCCTACCTTGCCCAGCGAACCATGAAGTCACGCTTTCAGGTGGCCGCCCAGGCCCTCGGCAGCGCCCAGGAATTCGCCCAGACCTACTTCGTGGAATCCTACGATTTCTGGAACGTCCGCCTGCTCGGAAAAATCGGCTTGGCGGTGGACAAGGGAAAATTGACGTACGGACTGACCGTCACCACGCCCAGCCTGAACATTACCGGCAGCGGCAAGGCGTACAGCAACACAAGCTACTCCGGATTGGACCTCGACGGCAGCGGGACACCCGATCCCCCCTATCTGGCTTCCAACTATCAGGAAGATCTCAAATCCTATTGGAAATCGCCTTTTTCCACCGCCCTGGGAATTACCTGGAGGCCGGGCTCCACCGGCCTCCACGCCACCGTCGAGTGGTTCAATTCGGTCCCCACCAGCCAGGTCATGGACGCGGCCAGCTATGACTCCCAATCCAACCCGGGGGACATCCGGAATTACAACCTCGACTTCGGAGCCAAAAGCGTCCTCAACTGGGGCGTGGGCTTCGACCACGTCTTCAACAAGAAAATGGCCATGTATGGCGCTGTCCGGTCCGATTTTTCGGCCATCCCCGAAGACATCGTCGGGGAAATCCAGTTGGCGGTCTGGGATCTGTGGCACCTCAGCGGCGGCGCCTCGTTCACGTTCCTGGACATCGAACTGACCCTGGGCGCCGAGTACTCCTGGGGCTCGGACCAGGCGAGCCAGTTCGTCAACTTCGACGCCATGGACCTCCAGGGCGTGATCGGGGATTTGGGCGATGCCGAGGTCACCTATCAGCGCCTGAAGCTGTTGATAGGGTTCAATCTTCCGTTCGGGAACAATTCCGGGGGTCCGGTTCCCGGTACCTGATGAACTTTTTACTTGGCCCCGCATGGCCGGTGGCCGTAGGTTGTAGCCATCGAATAACGCAACGCCGCTGGAGACAAGGGAACCTGTCTCGGCGGTCGCCTAACCGTTGGAGGTATACCCTTGTTCAGAGCCCGAAAAATCCTGTCCGGACTGATCCTTCTGGTCCTGCTGGCCGCCCTGGCCGGCTGCTCGAACCTGACGGTCAACTACGACTATGACCAGAACACCGATTGGGCCAAGTACAAGACCTACTCCTGGATGCCCCTGACCCCGCCGAAAACCGACCCCACCGCGACGGTGGCCAACACGCCCCTGCTTCAGCAGCGGATCATGAGCTCGGTCGACCTGGTGATGAAAGACCGTGGCATTGCCGAAAAGGATTCCTCCGACCTGCTCGTGATCTTCCACGTCGGCGCCCAGGACAAGCTCCAGGTCACCGACTGGGGTTACCGCTATTCCGATTACTACTGGGGTTACGGAGGACGCCAGATCGACGTCTACGAGTTCACCGAAGGGTCCCTGGTCATCGACCTCATCGACGCCGATTCCAAGAACCTGGTTTGGCGCGGCACCGGATCCGGCGTGGTGGACCAGACCCAGCGCACGCCTGAGCAGATGCAGGAGCGCATGAACGGGATCGTCGCCACGATCATGAAGAGTTTCCCGCCCAAGTAGCGGGATGTCGGCTTGGGGACGGGATCAGTCCGCGAATTCGCGGAAGATCCCGTCCAGCCCCACCAGATTCTGCCTGATGTCCCAGATGACCTGATCCCATTTTTCCGCAGGCAGGCCCAGGTCGTCCACGATGCCCTTGAATTTTTCCATCGGCACATCTTCACTCAGGTCGACCGGATTTTTCCTTCCCAGCTCCCAGTGGCCGCAGATGCCTTCGGACAGGCTCAGGACCGCCGCGCAATGGGCCAGGTTACCCGCCTGTCTGTAGTCGTGATGATGCCGGACACAGGCCGTGATCGATTCGGGCAGGTTCCACTGGCGCAGGATGTGTTCGCCCACTTCCGAATGGTCCAGCCCTACCGCCGCGATCTCCATGTCCGGGTTGACCCGCCGTCCATCGGAAAGGGGCAGGAAATCATTGATGACCAGCTTGCCCACATCGTGCAACAGCCCGGCCACATAGGCCTCCTCGCCGCGCATGGGACAGGAGGTCGCCCCTTCGACCAGCACCCGGCAGGTTTGAGCCACTCCCAGGGAGTGGATCCAGAATCCGTCCTTGTCGTGATAGGAGTAGCCGGGCAGCGAGCGCCGGGTCAGCCCACCGGTGCTCAACGCGAAGACGATCTTTTTCAGGTTGTCCAGGCCGACCAGGACCACTGCTTCGGGAATGGATTTGATCGAGCGCGGTCGGCCGTACAGGCCGCTGTTGGCCAGCTTCAGGACCCGCGCGGTCAGCACCTGGTCCTTGCAGATGACCGCTTCGAAATCACGGGCCGTGAAAAACTCGCGCTGGGACAATTCCAGGAATTCCAGGACCACCGAATTGAGGCTCGGCAGGTCTTCCAGCTTCTGCAGGACCTCGAAGCGGACCGTGCGCCAGGCCGTGTCGGTGACGGGAGGTGACTGGGTGACCGTCATCAATTTGTTCCTGTCCGGTCCCCGTGAAGGAGGACACCGATGTCGTCCCCCGCGCAGGGATTCATGTTGTCGGGCCTGGCCCAGATTTCGGCAGGGTCGGTGTCAAGTTCCCGGTCCGGGCCCGTGGACAGGACCACGATGGAATCCTTCGCGACCAGAACCCGGTAGGGTCGCCCCCAGGGATCAAGGGGCAGATCCCGGATCCAGGACTTCTGGGACGCCAGGGTCGGGTCGACCTCTCCGAGGCTTCCCAGGCCGTTCAACCCGTCGGGTGTCGCGGCGGCCTGGTCGATGGCCATCCGGCCCGACCGGTTGCCCAGCAGGAAGGTCAGATCGGGGTCGCCGTCCGGGTTTCGCGGCCATGCTCCGGTTTCCCGGTGGAAATCCACGGCGGCCAAGGCCAGTTTTTCCGCCTCGGACCGGGCCCTCACGGGCCTTTCCTCGAACGTCAAACCGCCCAGATGGCACCAGACCACAAAACCCGCGGCCACGACGGCGATCAGGCCTAAAGCCCCCTGAAATCGCTTCTGGGAATGATTTTTCATGGCAACAATCCGTCCTGCCCCCCGGAAAACCGGTCAAAATTCCACCTCAGGGCCTGGATATACCCCGGAACAGCCCGAACATATGCAACGTCCGTACCAGAAGAGGTACGGACGTTGCTGCCGTCAATATCTTGTCATTGATTGAACCAGGATGCCCGTCGGCCGACGGGACCGAACGTTACACGTCCAGGCTGGATATATCCTCTCCGGGGTGATCCGGATCGGGCCAGTAGGCCACTTCCGGCGCCTCGGCCGGAGGCGTGAAAATGGCGATCCCGATCAGGGTCAGATAAAGCAGGCCCACCATGACGTCGGGAACCCATGATTCCAGACTCGTAAGGCCTCCCGCGTGCGGGGGGCCGGCGGGGGCCACCCGGTGGGCGATCCAGGCCACCAGCAGGAAAAAGAAGATGAAGCGGAAGTTGCGCATCAAACGGGCCCGGAAGGCCTGCAGCCGGGTCAGGTGGAACCGCGGGCACAGGAGATCGTCCGCCACGTAGGTGCCCCATTGGAAATCGGGACTCGACTGGTCCCGGCGCAGGATGCCGCCGTAGAAATTTTCCTCGATCATGCGCACCCGCGCGCGCCATACGTCGAAGAACCGGAATCGCCGCGCCTCGATGTTCAGGAAGACCACGTTGGACAGCATGCCCAGCATCAGGGCTTCCTTGGCATAGGCCGCGTTCTGCAGGCTGGCCGTCAGGATGGCGAGCGTGGCCACGATGGCCCAGTTGGTCGTGGTGTCCAGCCGGGTGCGCCACACCAGCGACCGGTGCATTTCCGCGCGATAGAAATGGGCCAGGGCCGTGATGTATTCGGCCCGCGTCAGGGGTGTTTGTTCGAATTGGGGCTTATCGTCCGGCATCTCCGGGTATTCCTGCTGAAAGTCCGCGGCTCTGCGGCCCCGCCGACCGTGCCTGCGATCTTCATTGAACTCGTCGCCCATGGGACTCAAACCTCTTTCCGCGGGAAGATCCCGCCCAGGGCATCCCGCAGGATTCCTTTGATCTCTTCACTGAAGTCCTTGCCGAGCATCCACTCCAGGTAGCCCCGCCCGCGCGCGTCGGCCATCACCTGGTTCAGGGATTGTCCGGCATATTTTCCGAAGGTGAACACGGCCTCGCCGCTGTCGTTCCACAGGAACTTGCGGTTGCGGTCGACGTAGCGCCCCTCGTCCGGATTGCAGAACCGGTGCAGGGCGTCGACGTCACCGGGCACCTCGTCGTAACGGGCGATCTGGGCGTCGAGGATTTCCAGGGTGGCCTCGGTGTCGGCCAGGGCGTTGTGGGCCCCGGTGAGGTCCTTGTCGCAATAGAGCCGGTAGGCCGCCGTCAGGTCCCGACGTTCCATGATATGGAAGATCTTCATGGCGTCCAGGTGTCTGACGCCCTTGAAGTCGGATTCGCGACCCGCCCGTTTCAGTTCGGCCTGCAGCAGCGGCAGGTCGAAGTTGACGGAATTGAAACCCGCCAGGTCCGCGTCCGTCAACAACTCCTCCACTTCCCCGCTGATCTGCGCGAAGGTGGGCTGGTCCTGAACGTCGGCGTCCTTGATCCCGTGCACCGCCGTCGCCTCCGGCGGAATGGACTGCTCGGGGTTGACCAGCGTCTCGAAGGTGGAGCGGAGGCCGGAGGGATCGACCCGGATCATGGCAATCTGGACGATGCGGTCCCGTTCCACGTTGACGCCGGTTGTTTCCAGGTCGAACACCACCAACGGGCGGGTCAGCTGAAGGTTTTTCATGCGGGCGTTCCTTCCGTGGGACCGGCTCAGTGCTTGTACTTTTTCTTGAGCAGGTCCTTGATGGCGATTTCCATCGGCTCGGGACTGTCGGCGTCGAAGTCCACGAAGGTGTAGACCAGGTTCTGGTTCCGGTCGTACAGGTAGGTGCTGGGAATGGCCTCGATCTGGTAGGCCGAGCCCATCTTGCCGGTGGGGTCGATGACGACCTGGGTCCTGGGGTCGATGATGGGCAGAAGGTCGCCACCGGTTGACTGGTCGCCGTCCTGGTCCACCGCCACGGTGATCAACCCCTTGGGCCCGTACATGTCCTGCATCTCGCTCATCCATTCCAGATAGTCCGGGCAGGACAGGCAATCGGCGCCGCGCCAGAAACCGATCAGCACCACTTTGCCTTCGAATGCCTTCAGGTTGAAGTCCTGGACGGCAATGACCGCCACCCTGTCCCGATCGGCCCCTCGTACAGTCCCCTCGGGACCGGCCAGGACAAACGTGCCCGCCCCCATCAGGATCGTGAAAACGGCAACGGTGATGAGATTCCGGGACATGGCAACCCTTCCGGTTAGGATAGGCAAGGAGCCTGCCTCCCCGTGGAAACAGGCTCCTGGGAAAACAATCCGATCAGCGGGGATCAGACGTTTTCAAACACGGGAACGACGTGAACCCACTCGGGGTGATGCTCGCTGTTCCCCGCGTGGACCCCGGTAAGTGTAACACGAAGCTTCTCGGTTAGCTCGCCTTCTTTGGCGTCGCCGATCTGGTGGTCGGCCCCCTTGTAATGGATCCAGCCGACGGGGGTGACGACCGCCGCGGTCCCGCAGGCGAAGACTTCCTTGAGCTTGCCGGTATGGGCGTCCTCGCAGATCTCATCGATCGCCGGCGGCTCCTCGACCCAGTTGTAGCCCAGGTCCTTCAGCAGGATGCCCACCGAATCGCGGGTCACGCCCTTGAGGATGGTGTCGCCGGCGGGCGCGGTGATGACCTTGTCGTCGTAGACAAACGCGATGTTCATCGCGCCCATCTCCTCGACGTACTTCCGCTCCTTGGCGTCCAGCCAGATGATGTTGTCGTAGCCCTCGGCCTGGGCCTGCTTGATGGGCAGCAGAGAGGCGGAATAGTTGCCGCCGGTCTTGGCGTAACCCGTGCCCCCTTCGGCCGAGCGGACGAAATTCTCCTCGACGCGCAGACGCAGCGGGTTGATGCCGCCGGTGAAATACGAGCCGACCGGGCCGATGATGATGAAGAAGGTGTAATCGGTCGAGGCCTTCACGCCCAGACCCACCTGCGTCGCGATCATCGTCGGCCGGATGTACAGCGCGTTGGGGCTCTCGGGCACCCATTCGCGGTCCAGGTCGATGAGCTGGTTGAGCGCCTGCATGAACAGTTCGGGATCCACCTTCGGCATGCACATGCGCTCGCAGGAAATGTTGAAGCGCGTCACGTTCTTGTCCGGACGGAACATGTGCACCGACTGGTCCCGGCCATTGCGATAGGCCTTCATGCCCTCGAAGATCTCCTGGCCGTAATGCAGCACCTTGGACGCCGGGTCGAGGCTGAAGCTCTGGTAGGGAATGATGCGCGGGTCGCGCCACTCCCCGTCGGTGCATTCCATGACGAACATGTGGGGCGTGAAGATTCGACCGAAGCCGTAATCCCCGTCCGGAGGCGACTGGGGATTGGGGTTCCTGGTGACTGGTATGTTCATCCCGTCCTCCTCGTGGCTTCCGGGAGGTGAGGGAGCCGGTGGCCCCCACCTTGGCTCGAACCCGGAAAAAGGTGTGAAATCACCCCGTTTGCGGGGGTTTTCATGCCTCAAATTTCGTCATTTCCCTCGCCGAAAGCAAGAATTCCGGTCAGGTTGTCAAAGGAGGAACAGAAGAAAAAAACCCGGATGGCTTCTTCGCCCGTGAAGCCATCCGGGTCGGGGGGTGCGACGGAATCGGGTTCGCCCGTCCGACTCCGCCGCTTTTCAATCCGGCCCCTCGCTCTAAAAGCCGGATTTGGAGGTGTCGACACTCAAGAGGTTTGCAAAGATGGTGCCGGTATTGCGGGACACACCATAAGATGTTTAGAATCAATATGTTAAATTTATTCCAGGGATTTGCCTTCTCTTTGGCCCGTCCAAACCCCACCCAGGTGTCCCGTAAAAGTGTCCCGTTTCCAGGCGACCGTGGGACACCGGGACACCCCCCCCCGGAGCCCTGGCGCCAGATTCTCGCCCTGGCGGTTCACCGGACGGTCGGACCGCCTAACCCATTCCCCCATTGGCGATTGAGAGAAATATGTGGTATCATCTGCCACGAGGGAGTCCCTTTTCGCCCGGGGTCGGCCATGTGCTGTTTTGCGGCATAAACATGTTTCCAGGGACCGGGGGCTTCATGCGGGAACGGATGGTATCCCATTACAAGCTGGTCGAGCGGCTCGGCGGCGGGTCCATGGGCACCGTCTACAAGGCCGAAGACACCATCCTGCACCGCCTGGTCGCTCTCAAGTTCCTGCCCGCCAACCTGACCGAGGACGACGAGGCTTCCCGCCGCTTCATGCGCGAAGCCCGGGCAACCTCCTCGCTTGATCACCCCAACATCTGCACCACCCACGAGATCGCCCAGGCCGAAGACGGCAGCTGGTACATCGCCATGGCCTGGTACGAGGGACAAACCCTCAGGAAGATCATCCAGAACGGGCCTGTTCCCCCGGAACAGGCCCTGGACATCGCGCGACAGGCCGCTCTCGGGCTGAGCCAGGCCCACCAGCAGAAGGTGGTGCACCGGGACATCAAGCCGGCCAACATCATCGTCACCGACGAGGGCGTGGTGAAGATCCTGGACTTCGGCCTGGCCCGGCTGATGGGCCAGGCGCGGCTGACCCGGACCGGCACGGTGATGGGCACCGCGGCCTACATGTCGCCCGAGCAGGCCCGGGGCGAGGACGTGGGCCCCCGCAGTGACATCTGGTCGCTGGGCGCGGTCCTCTACGAAATGCTTGCCGGCCACCCCCCTTTCGACGGCGACAGCGACGTGGCGGTCATCTATTCCGTCCTGAACCTCGATCCCTCGCCCCTGCCCGAACCCGTGTGCCGGGAAAGCCGAATCTGCACGGACATCGTGCGCCACTGCCTGGCCCGTAACCCCAAGGAGCGGTATCCCTCGGCCGGTGTGCTGGCCGAGGACATCACCCAGGCCCTCGGGGGTTCCCGCCCCTCGCATACCGGGAGGCCGTCCGGCTCTTCCATCTTCGCCCCGCCCCGAACCAGGCTCTGGCCGCGTGCCCTGGCGGCCGTGCTGGCCCTGCTGGTCCTGGCCGCCCTGGCCCTGCCCCGGACCCGGGAATTCCTGGGCTCCCTTGGCGAACCCCAAAAAACCGGGGTGGCGGTGACCCCCTTCGCCTTCACCGGCGTGGCCCCGGCGGATTCCGCCCTCGGCCCCGGCCTGAGCACCACCATCAACGACCAGTTGTCCGCGCTCGAGCAGTATTCCGACAGGTTCTGGGTCGTGCCCTCCACGGAAGTCATGCGAAGGGAACTGCAGACCAAGGACGAGGCGCGGAAGACCGAAGGCGTGGATCACGTCATCGGCGGGTCGGGCACCTTCGACGGCAGCACCATCACCCTGAACGTGACGGTGTTCG
>Ga0210065_1000308_pt1 | contig 13593 bp, 1 predicted proteins | sample Muzzi_PWB_D1_FD_185533 | JGI IMG/M metagenome (GOLD analysis project Ga0210065, IMG submission 185533) | Wetland microbial communities from San Francisco Bay, California, USA, that impact long-term carbon sequestration - Muzzi_PWB_D1 (SPAdes) | ecosystem: Environmental > Aquatic > Marine >... | reverse complement strand
GGTCGGTCGATTCCATATATTATTTGAGGGGAGTTTCATGCCTTGTGAAGTGAACAAAAGGTCAATGTTTGTCGTCCTTGCTATATTCGCCATTGCCGCTGCAACCGTGTCCTGCAGCATGGGTGGCATGCACGATTCTGCGAAACCGGGTACGACGTTTGGCAAGATCTACGTGGATACGCCCGAAGTCTATTCCCGCGAGCGATTGGTAAACGATCGTTTCGAGCAGGATGCGTGGTTGCGCAGGAAGCTAAGCGAAGAGTCGAAGCAGGGTGTACAGGCCGGTTCCACCGCATCGAGGCAGTCATCCGGCAGCCTGGTAATTTCGGCGGGTCGAAGCATCAATCCGGGTGCTGCAAAAGACGGCGTAAAGGGAAGCGCCGAAAAGCCATCTGTGATGCAACTGTCAGAGGATACCCCGATCGAACAATTCCATGACGCGCTGACCTACAGAGAAGAGGTGCGTAACGAGTTGCTGGAAAATCAGCTTGACGATCGCCACGACATTGCCGGAAACACCCTGTATCGACTGAAGTTCGATGTATCGGTGATTCCCGAACACGATACAAGCGCATATGCCATTGTTGAAGCAACGATTTCAGGTCCTTCACTAACCTCGAGTCGAAAGGTGACAGAACTTCGACCTGAGTTACTCAGAAACGTGTTCAGAGAACACTTCAGTGGTTCGGATGACGAAGATATCGCGTATATAAAGCACGTACTTGTACCAGTTGAAGAAATGGAGGAAGAAACCTTCAGCATGTTGCGGGAAGTCTATGAAGAATGGGTCGAAATTCAGGTCGAAAAGTTTGAATCTGGTATGAAGCGCGCAATAGAAAAACGTCAAGCCAAGGCCGCGAGGGAAATGATCACGATGATCAGGTATGGCGCTTTGCAGGCATACTTCGACTTTTCCGATGAAGAGATGGGCGAACTAATCGACGACATTTCTGACGAAGAATTGTTGTTGGGTATCGAAGATATCCACAAGGATTTATCGCTTGACGGCCAGCCCATGTTGAAGAAGCGACCCCTTACTCCAGGTGGCCACGAATGTGATGATGATGAAGGTCCGGATTGTGAAGGCTATAAAGAAAAGTTAATCGCCTCGGGCTTTAATCGGGTCTGGTTTGACTTCATACAGGTCATGTCTTCCGAAGAGAATGGTGACCTCTATGAAATGGTAGCTTCCGCTCCTGTTCTTGATTTGGGATTCGCCAATTTTGCAAATGACCTTCTCGAATTGTCTGGAAAGTCGGTCTATACCTATGCGGTAACACCGAAGGAACGCGTCCAGCGGATAGCCGGGGAAACGCGGGCGCTTCAAAACCTGGGTCTGGGGCTCGAAGGAGCAGCGGGTGTGGTGGATGGGCAGCTCGGTTATTCGGAACGGACTGCAGCACAGGCGAACGCGGTTGCGCGTCAGCCGCTGATTGTCGGCTACAGTGATTCGCCTGACAATCCGGAAACAGCGATAATGGGCTGGCTGATTGGACCGCGCTTCAAACTACCGGCTTCGCCCGGAGAGGCCGTCAGTTTCCGGCACGTACCGATCCAGCATTCACTGACCAGCATTGTCTCGGTGCCCTACTGGTGGAAAGAGCTCAAGCTTGTCACCAAAACCTACTGGCTGGATGAACGAGGCAATCGTTATTCACAAACCGGTGTGCCTTTGGACGACCATGCATACAAGATGCTGGCGGGTGAAGAGACGATCGTAAAACTGCCGTACGATACCCAGGGGATCGAGAATCTGCTCCTTGGCAGGCGCCAGGGTCCACAGGTGATCAATACGGCAGACGAGGATCCTCAAATGATGGCCTGCGCCAAGGGTAGTGTCATCATCCGGGGTAGCGAGCTTTGGCGCAGTACGACGGTCACGCTGGGCGCACAAAGGGCTGATGAGATCATGGTGTTGCCAAATATGAACGGCATCATTGCCACTTTTAATGTCGTGCAACCACCACCGGGGCTCGAAACGTCGAAGTCCCTCAAGTTAACCGTCTGGACGAGTGGGGGTGAAGCGGACGCCGGTCAGGTTACAGTTGTTCGTTCGGAAGCCGTGGCAGGCCCCGAAGCGGGCTGCGAGCAAATTGGCGGAGTATAGGCCAGTTAGAAACGATTGGAGCTGGCTACAATTTCTGCGCCTCTCAATACCTGCAGATTTATGGCAATATAGCTTGAATGCTACCTAAACTCCTCAGTCCCCTTGGTTCCGTTCTGAGCCCGGGGCCGAACTTGGAGCTTTCGGGCCAGAACTCGAGGGCAGGCTACGAGGCAACGATCAGATGTTGGGATTAACCCAGGAAATGCTCTGGCAGTGGGAGGGAATCGACTCGTTTATAGTGAACTTTCAAGCCGATGCGGTGAGCTTGAAAGAACGGATCCAGGAAGAACTGGTGGGGCGGTAGAATTTTCACGGCATGGGTACAGAGATGTGGGTGTCGCAGCTTTAACACCGCAGGTTCGTCGATGGTGCAGATTGGCGGGCGTTTATCGGTTCGCCCGCTCAATCTGCACTGGCCCTGACCTCAACTTGTGAGGCCCTGCTAAAATGGCGAGATGGCCCTCCAAAGTGATTTTCCAGCATCAAACAGGGTATTCCCACCGCTCAGGAGTTTGCCTGAAACATATTTGAAACCGGCTGCAATTATGTTTCCTGCATTCTCAAGTTCAGCGAAAATTGCCTCCAAAGTCTGGCCCGGGGCAAGGCGGAAAACGATAAACGCCCCTTTCGCACCGGTTTCGGTAAAAAAGTGAACTGCATCCCCCGCGCCGGTCCTGGCGATTTCTACGACTTCACCCGAAGCGCCCCTCACGGCGCTGGTAGCGTCTTTTGCAATATCGTAGACAGCCGGTCCCGCGGTATAAATGACAAACTCCCCTCCGCTCTCCCCCCATGTATAGGCGTTATTTCCGAGCCGCGCAAAGGAATCAACGGACTTCCCGGGATTCACGGAAAAGTTGACCTCGAGGCCAACACCGAAGTGAAGTCCGAAACTGGTTGTAATGGCGCCGTCTTCCCATCCCGCCTGAAACTTGCCACCTATGCTGCCTGCACTGACACCGGCTGAAGCGCCAACGCCCCCGACTTCCAGGCCCGCGGATGCATCTACCTGGCTTGCCTCAGCACCTGCGCACAGATTTGTAAGCGTCACTTCGGCGCAGGTTTCCGCACTTGCAACCTTGACTTTCGCCTTTACTGCGACATCGTCCGGTTGAAATGGCGGAGGGCCCGCATTGAACTTTACCTCCGCCTTTGCAAGGCCGATCTCACACTTACCGCCGATGCCGGCAATACCGGCCGTTCCGGCACAGCCACCGTAGATCGCCTGGCTCTTGATGGTCAGCCGACCATCCGCTGTAACGACGTTACAAGACAGAAGTGCGAACTTTGCATGGGCGTTATACTGGCTGAAGCCGTCCCTGGAATTAGCGGCGGAAGCTTTGGATTGGCCGCGAGCTATCAGGCACTGGTTTCTTTCTACCGCCAGGTCCGTATCCAGCACGGTATTGGTCAACAGTTCGAGGTCCTTTTCCAGGCTGAGGTATTCGCTTAACTCTTTTACGGTTTGAAGTCTCGTATCTCCGGCCCAGGCGATGAGTTCGCTGGTGTCATTGGCCAGCGCGGTCAGGCCATCTTCCTCCAGACCGATGATGCCCGGCAGCGCGGTGTTCGAGTACCAAAGCTCTGGATTATCAAAGTCCGTACCGGTGTTGACAGCAACGCGTATTTCATACGTTCCGGACTGCACGTTCATCCTGCGGTAGAGTAAATCGGGCAGGTTCTCAAGATCGGTGTCGTCGTAGTCGAGCAGACCGATTGCCATGTATTCTTCGCTTCTGGATGGTGTCGGAATGCGTGTGGGGTCTGGGACCATTTCCGGGCGGCCCTCGCTGTTAAATCCGGCAAGATGGGCAATCCAGGATTTCCCGGCACCCTCGACCTCTTTTTCAACAATCACATCGGCGCGCTTGTCATTGTTGATATCGGCGACCGCAACCGTTCTGTAATGGGTCACCACCCCGGCCGCCGTGCTGGCAATCTGGCCTCCCAGGGTTTCGTAATTAGACCATTTTGGGCTATTGCCTTCTTCCACCAGGCTGTACATACTGAGACTGTGTATAAGATCTCCTGTACGCTCTAAATTGGCCTCTTTATTAAAACTCAGCACCAAATCTTTGATACCGTTACCGGTGACGTCGGCCACGCTGGCAGAGTCGAGAAACCAGCGTGGGGGCGGTTTCAATTCAGTGCAGTTTGCGCCAGATGTACTACCCGTAAAGGGGTTGAGGGGGTTAGCGGCAGTGCTATATAACCTGACGTCGAAACAGAACTTCTGGTAGGTATCTGATTCCATCGCAATGGACTCAAGGACGTAAACCAGGTCCGGGTAGGTATCGTTGTTTACATCCTCCAGGGCAATGACTCGTGGACGGCCCTTTTTCTCAATGTCGAAAAAACCGATCCACTCGTCGTAATCGTTTGGATCGTGACTTTCAAAGCTGGTGCCAGTACCCAGGACAAGATCGAAGAAAGCAAAGGAAATGCCGGATAGGGATGCCTGCCACTGGATCAGGATATCCGCAAATCCGTCCTGGTTGACATCCTTGAACGCGACCGCCTGTGCATTATTAAGCGCACCATCAGGGATCGGCAGCGGCGTGGTACTGGTCGTGAAATTACCTGACCCATCGTTTAACTGGACCTGCAGGTAGATGGTGTCGTCGGTTGCCGAATCCAGTTGCAGCAACAGATCATCAACACCGTCGTTATTAGCGTCAGCCAGCGCTATGGCCCTGGCGCGCGAGTAGATTGCGGTGTCGAATCCCGGCAGGTTGTAAGCAGGATCGAACACGGGCGTCTTGCCAAGCGCGGTGGTCCAGTTTGATGTAAGCGGTACACCTTCGCCTGCATCGAACTGAAAAATCAGGTCGTCGGAACTATCCCCATCAAGGTCTACGATTCGACCTTCGTTTGGCGGTATTGGCGGAGGCGCCTGGGGACCGCCACAAGGTACACCGAACCATGTGGCGCCATTCCCCGTGATAATGGCTTCCAAGGCAGCAAGATCGTCGCAATTGAAATTACTATCACCTGAGCCATCAAGGATGACGTTGCCGAATACGCCGGTCTGTCCATCGAGGCTCCCTATCCGTCTCATCCTGAGTAATTCTGAAATGTCCGTCAACCCGGGAATATTCCGGGCTTCGATGGTTCGCAGAAGGTCAAGGTTGGTCAGGGCATCGAAGCTCGTAATGTTGGTATTGTTCAGGTACAGAACCTGCACGGTGCGGATGTTGTTCAGCGGGCTAAGATCGGTAATGGGGTTGAGCCTGAGGTCCAGGTGAACGATGCGGCTGAAGTTTTCCATACCGCTGAGGTCAGTGACGCCGCCGTTGTAGCATGTTTCAAAGAGGGTAAAGCCCTGGGTATCGGTTAATCCATCGTTAGTGGCCTGGGTTTGCAGACAGGCCCGCAAGGCCAGGTCAGGTACTTCGGCCAGCGCGTCAGCAAGCGGCATATTGCAGCCAGCGGGCCGGACATAGACATCGAACAACCCCTCCATGCTGTCCAGTGTCGCGCAATCCATACGGCCCCTGCCGGTCCAGCATTGAGCACCGGCCCCTGCAGGGCAGTAATCCTTCTCATCCAGGTAGACTTCCCTCAGGGCAGGCATCGACGCCAGAATGGAAATCCCCGTCGGGTCCTGGCCGCCCTGAAAATCGTTATAGAGGAATGGGACACTCTTTAGCAGCAGTACTTCCAGGTTGGGCAGGGCCGCTATGACGTCCAGTGTTCTTAACTCAAATGCGGAACCGAGATCGAGGCGCTTCAACTTGAGCATGTCCGCCAGCGGAGCATAATCAACAATATCAAAATGAAGGTCGAGGTTGAAGACCTCCAGATTCTCAAGAATCTGGATCCCGTCCAGTTGCGCAATGGACGGCTGGCCGCTGCTGCGCCCGCAATCCAAAATGGTCAATTCGTCGAGAAAGGTCACCTTTTGCCGCAACATCGAATCTGCAACACAGGTTTGCAGCACGGAGTCGGCGAACGTCACCTCGGCAATGGTCTTTCTGCATTCGGCAGGGCGAATCACTGCACCGCCCAGGGCATCCAGATCAGGACAGCTGATGTTCCCATCGCCCGAACCGCTCAAATCGATCGTCGTGAGTTGCCCGTGTGCAAGCAGCACCCCGATATCAGCCAACCCTGGAATGTTTGAAAGGTTGAGCTCGAGCAAATCCGGGAAGCGGGACACAACGGATATATCGTCGATGGGATTGTCACTCAGGTTCAGAGACTCAAGGTGGACAAACGTTTCAAGCCCGATCAGTGAGTGAATATCCTTGTTTGCACAGCTAAGCGAAGTCACTTCCTGTGCAAAATGCCATGAGTTTGCCGCGGCTTGTGCGATGGCGCAGTCGGCCAGGTTCTCGTCGGCGAACAGCGTTTCTGTGACCAGCTTGCCATTGGGCTGGCCACCCCCGCCAAATCGATTGGTGTAAATACCGTCTTGCGGGTAGTCGCCGGGGTATAGTCCTTGTTGATATTGCCAAACCATATGCATATTGCCGAAGTCATCGGCGGCAATGGGCGTCCGCGACGTTGACACTGCGTCTAACGGGTCGGACCCATCGATCCAACCCACTGTTTCAGCATCGCTCCAACCGACTCCAGGCACAAAGCGGCTGGCGCTGATCAAACTCCCACCACCGAGATTGGTTTCCCATACGGCATTGGCATTGCCCAGGCGATCGACGGCAATTTCGGGATTGAAAGCATCGTTGTCAGAACCTGTCTCAACCAACTCCGGACCGCTCCAGCCGGCACCGACCGTGTATCGATTTGCCCACAGGTTATAGATGGGCTGTCCGGTGATGGGACTGTCTGTTAAATCATCATCCTCTTGCCAGACGGCAATGACATTACCGTTGGAATCACCAGCAATATGCGGGTCTTCAGCGTAGGTGAATTCCTCCGTCTCGAGCAACTCGGGGGTTCCCCAATCATAATTGGTGCCGAGGAACCAGGTTCCGGGTGAATAGGTCACGCTTCCCACACCACCACTCGCGCCGGAACGGGCCACGGTGGCCCCGCCTGTATCGCTCATTTCTATGCGCGCGCCGTTGCCGCCTTCGAGTGAGGACTCGAGTGCCAGGTTATAGCTGCCGGTTATTTGCCCGTCGGCATTGGTCTGCAAGGTGAATTCGCTCGAGAGGTCGTTATCACAGGTAATGGCCAGGTCCGGTGACCCGGATGCGGTGAAGGAACAAAATGTTACTGCCGCTGCATAGTCGCTGTTGGGTAGCGAGAGGCAATCACCCGAACCGCCTGCGAGTCCACAGTCGAGCCGGAAAACTCCCGTGACAGAGTTTGACGCGCTGAACCGGCCGCCGCTGACAACACTAAAATTGGTGCCAGTGTAATAGTAGTCCCTGAGGCTGGTGATATTGGCGTAGCGGTTGCTCCAGATGTGTGTCAGAAAATCCTCCGATCCGTCCTCCTGCATCCAAACGACAGTGGCCGCACCCGTGGCATCGACGAAAACCTGCGGCGCATATGCCCAAAGGCTTGATTCCAGTTCAACCAGTTCTGCGCCAAACCAGCCGTACCCCGGGGCGTAATGATTCGCCCAGATGTGGGGGATTTCGTCAAACGAATTGTCCAGCTGGTTCCAGACTGCGAAGGCGACGCCGTTGTCGTTAATCGCCACCTGTGGCTCTGAGGCATTGGTGTCCTCATTCCAGACAATCAGTTCCGGACCCGTCCAGCCGCTATCGGTAATGTAGTGGTTTGCCCAAATTTGCAAGGTGTCAATAACATCGTATTGTTCCCACACGGCAATCGCATTTCCCGAGGAACTTGCTACGACCTGTTGCTGGCTGGCATCACCATCTTCGGTTTCCAGTGGTTCGGCTTCACCCCAACCGCTGCCGGGGACATAGCGGCTGGCCCAGATGCTGTCGGCATAGCCAGTGTCCGCCAGTTGCCACACGGCAATTGCATTGCCGGCATCGTCCATGGCGACCCGTGGCTTATCCGATGAATAGGTGCTGTCGGTTTCGACCAGAACGGGATTGCCCCAGCCTTTGCCGGGATTATAGAACTTCGACCATATATCGCCGCGACCTGCAGTTTCCTCGACCCAGACCGCCACTGCATCGCCATTACCGCTAACTGCAATATGCGGATTGATGGCCGGAGCCGTGTGACCCAGGTCCAGGGGCAGTCCGATGTCTTCTCCAATGTCTTTCCACCAGCCGTCGCGGGTGGTGAAGGTCCAGCTTGTTGTGGGCAACGGAGTTCCGGATTGGGTGGTAATGCAACCGGTCAGCGTTGCCGTGTATTCTGTCAGCAGCGCGAGTGTCTGTTCACTACCTAGCTTGGCCTTGTTATTGGCACTGTCCAGAATGACCGTGCTTAAAACCGGAGTTCCGGCCTGACTGAGTTGGAATGTGGAGCTGTTGACGCTGTCGTTCGCTATCTCTCCGCCGAATGTCGCGGTTATGATGTCGCCCAATCCGACATTGGTTGCCCCGTCGACCGGCACGGTGTTTATCGTATTTTGACCATCTTCAAAACTGCTGGAAAAAATCAGTACCGGGCAGGTTTCCGCACTGACATTACCCATGCAGGACATGGCGGTTGCCATCAATCCAGCTATTATTCTTTTCATTCGTGGCTCCGCCATTCGTAGCGATCATAAAAAATGATCGTCGAATCAGCGGGTTGCACCTGTATCGGAAAAACCGGTGTACTGACGTCAGTACATGGACCACCAATATGACAAAAGTCATCATGACCATCACGAAACTGACCACGTACAAAAACGGTAATGAGATCCCGCCTAATTCATTGTTGCCCAAACAAAACCTTTTAGAGACCCGGTTTGGTATGTAACTGAATCCCCTTTCAGCCCAATGGCGGGGTTCATTGGATATTTCTTACTTTTATCCTAGCACAAGAAAAAAATATTTCTTTCTTTTTTGGAAAAAGCAATGATTAACATGGACCGGTGAAAGTGGACTCGGTTGGTTTGAACACGTTTCGGTTTGATTTTCTTATGATTATTTTGCGTTATGGTGATATTATCAGTTGAAACGCCACATGGATGATGGCGCTGGCTGGCCACTTGCCGGTCGGAACGCTCGGATGACAAGGGGAGTTGACAAACCGATGCGTGCACTGAAATGGATGACAATATTCGCCAGCCTGGCACTCTTCAGCCAGGCGGTTCAGGCACAAGGCCAGTCAGGCCGTGTTGATATCAGCGGCGATGCCGCCGTGGAAATCGCCGACTTCTTCGAAGAAGACCGCAGCGAACTCTATTATTTCATCGTAGACAAGCAGAGCAGGGCTCGCACGCAGCTGTTTTTCCCCGGCTTGCCTGATGCTGCCTTCAAGAGCGGTGCCAAGGTGAAAGTTCGAGGGAAATCACGCGGTAAGGGTAAGGGCATAAATGTCGAGATCGTCGAGGTGCTCGAAGCGGCGTCCGACCCGTTCGGCGCAGCCGCGACGAACGACGGGTTCAGCGCCGAAGCCGCGGTGGCCTCAGCCCGGACGCGCAAGGTGTTGACACTGGTAGTTGACTTCCTGGATGCCGTCGTCGACAACGGCACCGGCAATGCAGTCACCCCGCAAATCATTACCGATCGCATGTTCAACGAGTCCAAGAACGTGCAGCACTTTTACAACCTGGCCTCGCTGGGCACCCTGACCATCCCAAGCGATCCAAACGGTATCGGCAAGCAGCCGGTGTTCGGGCCGTACACGATCAATTACAACTACCTGGCCTCTAACGGTGGCAGCTGTAGCGCCAGCACCTGGGCGGATGCCGCGCTGGATGCCTGGGAAGCAGACACGGTCGGCAACCCTGCCCGTGAGACACGCTCCGATTACGACAGCTGGTCCATCATCGTTCCCAACTACTGGGATTACTCCGACCGCGCCTGCACCTGGGCCGGCTATGCGGGCGTGGGCTGCACGCAGTGTTGGGCCTTCAGCGCCGACCCCGCATCCATTTTGCACGGCGTTGTCATTCATGAACTGGGTCACAACTTCGGCTTTGGCCATGCCCGTTTTGATACTAACAACGACGGCTCCAGTGATTGCGAGTATTGCGACTCATCCGACTTCATGGGAAGCAGCCGCAACTGGATGAAGTTCAACGCGGCGCATTTCAATCTCCAGGGCTGGTGGGACCCGGTCAGCTATCAGATTGACACCGTTACCCCGTCATCCACGGAGCAGGAATTTCACCTGCTGCCGGTTGACGAGGAAGATGGTCCCTGGCCAGGTCTGCGCGCCGTAAAAACAGCACGCACAGGAAGCAGCAACTACTTTTTCTCCTTCCGGCAGCAAACCGGCTATTACAACAACGTCACCAGTTCCTATACCACCGGTGTGAACATCCATTGGGCCGATGCCAGCAATTATTCCTACTTCTACCGCATGCTTGAGCCCGGTGACATATTCTTCGATACAACGCAGGATCTGGTCCTCTGGGCTGTCGGCGAAACCACGGTCGACGATGGCGGGGGTAATACCACTGACGTATTCACCATCAAGCTGTGTAATTCAACCTGCTCCACCCTGTGGCCGGCCTTTAACCTGACGGCTTCCGGTACCTATCCCGACACCATCCGGCTGACCTGGGAGGACAACACCTACAACGAGGATGGCTGGGTTATTGATTACTCCACCGATGGCTCGAGTTGGAGCGAGTTGACAACGGTGGCGGCAGATTCCACCTCGCACAACCACTTTGGCCTGGCCGGCGGGACCACGCTTTTTTATCGAATACGGGCTTATCGCGGCGCTTCAGAGACTTCCGACTGGTCGAATACCGCCAGCGCCACGACGCCGCCCGCCTCGGGCTACTTTGAATTTCCGATCATTTCCGGGGACGACGATACCCTTGAGTACACGGGGTCGCCTTATACCGGGCAGATGTATCCGGACTGGTCCTACATTTGGTTGGGCTACGATTCCGGAAATGCTGCTACGAATGATGAAGGCCTGCGGTTTCAGAATGTCTCTATTCCCCAGGGCGCGACGATCAATAGCGCGCATATCAATTATTACGCCTACGGGTCGGGCTCCGGGAACACGTCCATCAGATTTCGCACCGAAAACGTGGATCACGCTGCCCCCTTCACCACGGCTTCGGCAAACCTGACTTCACGCACGTTCGGTTCAGCTTTCGTAGACTGGACCCTGCCGACCAGCTGGTCTGGCGGCAGTGCGCACCAGTCTGCCGACCTGGCGTCCATCGTGCAACCCATCGTCGACCGCGAAGGCTGGGGGGGTGGTAACAGCATGGTGTTCATTACCCAGGGAAATCCGGATTACCCGGCCGGCAACCACCGCGTTCGCAGCTATGATTACGGCCCTACCTGGGCGCCGGTTTTACAGGTAGATTTCACCTGGACTCCACCGGGCCCGGTGGCGCCTGCCGCGTCATACACCTACTCTACCTACAGCCTGGATGCGACGTTTACCGACACCTCCACGGACAGCGACGGTAACGTGGTTGGCTGGTCCTGGGATTTCGGCGATAGCAACACCTCGACCTTGCAATACCCGGTGCATACCTACGCCTCCAGCGGCACCTACACCGTTGAACTGACCGTAACCGATAACGATGGTGAGACCGGCAACGCCAGCCAGTCCGTCACGGTAACCGAAGACACCGAGGCCCCGGTCATCAACGTGTTAGGCGATGATCCTGCACTGGTTGACCAATATGAACCCTACACCGATGCAGGCGCCACGGCGGCGGACAACCTTGACGGTGATCTGACGGGCAGTATTGGCACCACCGGATTGCCCGTTGATACCGGCATTGCCGGAGATATCACGGTAGGTTACAGCGTCTTTGACGGGTCTGGCAACGAAGGCACCGCCAGTCGCACCGTGACCGTGGTGGCCAATCTGCCGCCCGTGGCGGGGTTCAGCCCGTCCAGTGCGTTATTGCAGACAACGTTTACGGATACCTCCGGCGACCCGGACGGCACGGTGGTAGGTTGGTCCTGGGATTTCGGTGACGGTAACACGTCTACGGCGCAGAATCCGGTACACGACTATGCGTCTTATAACACTTACACGGTCAGCCTGACGGTGACCGACGACGATGGTGCGACCGACAATCACACGGCCGATGTCACACTGGCGCCCGACCTTATCGTGCCGGTCATTACGCTGCTCGGAGATAATCCGGATGCAGTCGGGCAGTACGATGTCTACTCCGAACCCGGTTTTACCGCTACCGACGATATTGACGGTGATGTCAGCGGCAACGTCGTGGTGGGTGGCTGGGACTATGACACCAGCATTGCGGGTGACAAGGTGCTGACTTACGATGTCAGCGATGCATCCGGCAATCCCGCTGTGCGGCGCAGTCGTACCGTGACGGTGGTCGCAAACCAGGATCCGGTCGCAGATTTCCTGTTCTCAGCCACCGGCCTGGGTGTTGATTTCACCGATATCTCCAGTGACGCAGACGGCAGCGTCGTGGCGTGGTCGTGGGATTTCGGAGACAGCGGCAGTTCTTCTGCACAAAACCCTACGCACATTTATACCGGTGATGGTACCTTTACGGTCATGCTTAGCGTGACTGACAACGATGGTCATACCGGCCAAACCAGCCAACCGGTTACGCTGCTGGCCGCTCCCGATGGTCTGGCTGCCACGCCGGTCGCTATCGATTCCATCCACCTCAGCTGGAATGACAACTCATCGCTCGAAACCGGGTATGTCATTGAACGGTCACCGGGCGGTGCGGGCAGTTGGGTGCAGATTGGCAGCGTGGGCACCAGCGTGGGCGAGTTCAATGACAACGCTGATCTCAGTGATGGTTCAATCTATGACTACCGGATAAAAGCCACTGGACCTGTTTTCGATTCAGCCTGGAGTAACCAGGCAAGCCTGACTACCTTCGTTTGTTCGGCCAGCAAGACCTATATGGCTGGTGAGTGGTACCAGTTTGCACTGGCCTGTGATCCTGGCCCTTACAACACGGTGGCGCAGATCTTTTCCAGCTTCGAGCCCCTGGTTTATGGATATGACGCGGTCAGTGGTTCATACACCAGGCTGGCGTCTACTGACACCATGGTGCCGGGCACGGGTTACTGGATCAATTTCTTCCACACCCAGGATTACACGCTCAGCGGCTACGACATGGTCAATGCGGATATATCGCTGGTGACCGATGCTGCGAGCGGGCGCAACAACCTGGTCGGTTTCCCCGGCAACGGCAGCGTGGCATGGGCGGATGTGCTGGTCGTTGATGGTGCACAGACCAGGACTTTGTTGGAGGCGGATCCCTGGGAGACCGGGCCCAATCCGGTCAATCGCGTCTGTGATCTTCCCAGTCCGACCAACAAGTGCCTGATGTCGCGCATGCTGAAAATATGGGGTGGCAGCAAGGCAGCTGGTGCCTACCAGGTCTACGATCCTGACGTTCCCGGCCAGGAAGGCTCGCTGGTTCCGCTCGACGGTTTGTGGATCAAGGCCTTCAAGAGCGGGGTCAAATTACGCATTCCCGATCCGGCGGCGCCAGCCCCCGAGGCAGCACCCGAGGCAGC
>Ga0210065_1000307_pt1 | contig 13622 bp, 13 predicted proteins | sample Muzzi_PWB_D1_FD_185533 | JGI IMG/M metagenome (GOLD analysis project Ga0210065, IMG submission 185533) | Wetland microbial communities from San Francisco Bay, California, USA, that impact long-term carbon sequestration - Muzzi_PWB_D1 (SPAdes) | ecosystem: Environmental > Aquatic > Marine >... | reverse complement strand
TTAAGGTTTTTCTGCGAGCTTGCTCAGATTTGCTGGACACTGCGCCTGAGCTTGAGGTCATTGAGGATTTGCGTGAACACATTTTGCCGACGCCCGGAGCACTGGCCTATCACGACTTTCGGGTGCGCCGGGTGGGGGATGTTTTCGAAATTGATTTCCACTTACAGGTAGACCCGGAAATTAGTGTTGAGCGCGGGCATGCCATCGCGCGTGACGTTAAATTACGCTTGCAGGAAAAACATCCGGAGGTGTCAAAGGTGCTCGTACATGTGGAACCTGCCAATAGACAACATATTATAGAACGCGGAATCTCGGGTGCCGAAGACCTCTAACAGTTTTTAGCTGTACCTTGATTTTTGCGGATCGTAAAATGGAGCTTTATTAGTTTAACAAAAGTGCAAGTTATCATCGCCACAGACTAAAAAAGCCCTTTAGCCTCAGTCCGTCTTTTCCCAATAATGAGCGACTTTTTGAAGCACGAATGCGGTATCGCTATGATCCGCCTACTAAAGCCACTGGCGTATTACCAAGAGAAATACGGCACACCTTTGTATGGGTTTAATCAGCTTTTTCTTTTAATGGAGAAGCAGCATAATCGAGGTCAGGATGGCGCTGGTATCGGCTGTGTGAAGTTGAATGTCGCACCCGGCCAGCCTTATATGGCGCGTGATCGCAGCGTGAAGGCGAATCCGTTGGCGCGTATTTTTCGGCAGCAATTGCGGGACTATCAGAAAATGCAGGATCGGGGGATCATACACCCGGAATTTCCTGACACCGTAAAAAAGAACTTTGATTTCGGTGGCGAGGTGCTCATGGGGCATCTGCGTTATGGCACATCCGGTGTCTACTCTGCCAAGAATTGTCATCCTTACATACGACAGTCTAATTGGCCGACCAAGAGTTTGATGCTGGCGGGTAATTTCACGATAACGAATGAGAAGGATTTGAATAATGGGCTGATTGACAGAGGCCAGCATCCCATTTTCGGTACTGATACACAGGCGGTACTGGAAGAGATCGGGTTTCATTTGGACGAGGCGCACGATGCGATCTATCATCGTATGCGCGATCAGAACATGGATGGTAGGCGTATTCCGCGCGTGATTAGCCAGGAGTTGGATCCTGTGCGCATTTTGAAAAGCGCTGCGAATAACTGGGATGGTGGTTATACCATCGCTGGTTTGATTGGTAACGGCGACTCGTTTGTGATGCGAGATCCACAGGGCATTCGCCCCTGCTTTTATTTTCAGAACGACGAAGTAATCGCATTCGCTTCGGAGCGCGTTGCACTGATGACGATTTTCAATCAGCCGATTGAGAATGTGTGTGAGCTGCAGCCGGGAACGGCCACCGTTATAAAGCACGATGGGCGTATTTATTGTGAACGTTTCACCGAGGAGCGCCCGATTACACCCTGTTCCTTTGAGCGCATCTATTTTTCGCGCGGTAATGACGAAGATATTTACCGTGAGCGCAAAGCTTTGGGGGGCGCACTGCTAGAGCAAGTGGTGGGAGCAATCGATAATGATTTCACCAACAGCGTTTTCAGTTTCGTTCCAAACACCGCAGAAACTGCGTACTACGGTTTGCTGGAAGCCGTTCGTATGCATCGACGCCACGAAGTGAAAGCAGCCATCTTGAGCGCACATGCGGACGGCAGTCTGAATGACAGTTTGCTGGATCAGTTGATTATGGATAACTGGCCGCGCGGTGAAAAAATTGCGCACAAGGATATCAAGCTTCGCACTTTCATTTCTCAGGAGAAGGGGCGGGCGCAGCTCGTCTCACACGTATACGATATCACATATGGGGTGGTGAAAGAGAAGGATTGTCTGGTTTGCATTGATGATTCGATCGTTCGGGGAACAACGCTCAAAGAGTCGATCCTGAAGATTCTGAGTCGTACCAATCCGCGCAAAATTGTGATAGCATCGACCGCTCCGCAAATCCGCTATCCTGATTGCTACGGCATCGATATGTCCGAGCTGGGTAAGTTCATCGCATTCAAGGCTGCTGTGGCGCTGGTCCATGACGATGGTAGTTCGGATCTGCTGCAAGAAATCTATCAGGATTGCATTGCGCAGGCGAATTTACCTTCGGATGAAATGGTGAATCATGTGAAGCGCATTTACGACCGCTATACTGATGACCAGATATCTCATAAAATAGCCCAATTGGTTTATCCACGCGACATCCCTTGGAAAGGCGATCTCGATATTGTCTTTTTACCAGTGGCTAAGATGAGGGAGTCCATACCGGATCATAATGGAGATTGGTACTTCACTGGTAATTATCCCACACCGGGGGGATATGCGACCTTGAATCGAGCCTATATTAATTACTACGAAAAGAAAGACGGGCGCGCATACTAATTGCCGCTAGTTGGTTCTCGGTAGCTCAGGCCTGGTCGCGCTTATAGAGGCTGTATTCAAGCAGAATTCGCTTAAAACTGTCCCTATTTATTCCAAGGCATTTTTGCCAGCATCATGCCCATGCCGCAGGTGTCAGTGATCCCGGCAAAGACCAGTCCGCAGCCGACAAATACGGGCAACCAGATGAAGCCGGGGTGAATCAGTGCACTCGCCAGCGCACCGAGAGCCACTAGAGCCCCTGCAGCGATGCGCACTTGCCGCTCGATCGAAATCACACCTTTTCCCCGGATGATATCCACATCTGTCGAGAGTGCCGCGTTGATGCCCCCTTCGACGACGTAGCTTGCGTGGTGACCCGCATCGCTTAGCTTTTCTGCAGCCATGGTAGCTCGTTTGTCGCTTTGACATAAAATGTAAATTGGAGTTTCGGCACCCAGTTCGCTGCACATTGCTTCGCAGTTTAATTGATTCAGAGGGTGTAGCTGGGATCCTCTTACGTGGACAGCGTTGAATTCAGCCGGTGTCCTGACGTCGATGACTAGAGCACCCTCTGCCATTAACCGAGGTAATTTTTCTGCAGGTATAGTTTTCGAAACCATGGCGAAAGTATATTTAGCGTTGAGAAGAATTCAAGACTTGGCGCACAATCAACAGCCGCTTTAATGCGGACCTTTAATTTTACTACGATCCTTATGCAAAAAAACGCCCTTCTTTCTGTCAGTGATAAGTCCGGTCTTGTGCCATTCGCCAAGGCACTTGTCGAGCAGCACGGCTATCGGCTGCTCTCCACTGGCGGTACCGCCAAGTTATTGGAAAAAGAGGGCATTCCTGTCACCGAAGTGAGCGATTACACCGGGTTTCCTGAAATGATGGAAGGGCGCGTTAAGACGCTGCACCCTAAGATACACGGAGGCCTGTTAGCACGTCGTGATAAAGCAGATCATCTGGCCGCAGCCTCCCAGCACGGGATTGAAATGATCGATTTAGTGGTGGTGAATCTGTACCCGTTCGAAGCAACCGTTGCCAAGCCGGATGTGAGCTTTGAATTGGCCATCGAAAACATTGATATCGGCGGTCCTTCGATGTTGCGCTCAGCGGCAAAAAATCACGCTTCAGTTTCGGTCGTGGTCGATGCGGCTGACTACGACCGCGTCTTGGCGGCCATGGACGACGAGGCTTTACTCGCCAAGTTACGTCGCGAACTCGCGCTGAAGGTCTTTCAACGTACTTCCGCTTACGATGGCGCCATTGCCAAGTATCTCGAAGCGCAGGTCAGCGATATGCCCGACTTTAACGACATTTCCGGAATTCCCTCTAAATTGGAGGTCTCCCTGCCACAGGTAAAAGCGTTGCGTTATGGCGAAAACCCACACCAGCAGGCAGCGCTCTATGGTGGCTTTTTCGATTGTTTTGATCAGCTACAAGGTAAGGAACTTAGTTTTAACAACATCATCGATATCACGGCAGCGACCTATTTGATCGGGGAGTTTCAAAAGCCGACTGTGGCTATCCTGAAACACACCAATCCGTGCGGCGTCGCAAGTGCAGAGACTCTGGTGGAAGCTTGGGAACAAGCATTTATCACCGACCAGCAGGCACCCTTCGGCGGGATCATTGTGGTCAACCAGACCATGGACGCCGACTTGGCCTCGATTATTAGTAAGATTTTCTGTGAAGTGATCATTGCACCCGATTTTACACCAGCAGCGCGCGAACTTTTCGGCAAAAAGAAGAACCTACGACTGATGACGGTTAAAGGTAGTTTACCGGCAGACTCATTACGTGAAATGCGTTCGGTGGTCGGTGGTGTTTTGATTCAGGATCGCGACACCATGCCCGATCGTCCTAGCGACTGGAAGGTGGTTTCCAAGCGTCAGCCAACAGCTGAAGAAATGCGTGCTATGATTTTCGGCTGGAACGTGGTGAAGCATGTTAAGTCGAATGCGATTGTTTACGCGGGTTGCGAGCGCACTCTGGGTGTGGGTGCCGGGCAGATGTCGCGGGTGGATAGTTCCAAGATCGCGGTATGGAAAGCTGGAGAAGCGGGTCTGCCGCTTGAGGGCTCGGTGGTGTGCTCTGATGCCTTCTTTCCCTTTGCCGATGGTTTGATCGCCGCGGCAGAAGCCGGGGCGATAGCCGCGATTCAACCAGGCGGTTCAGTGCGCGACGATGAAGTGATTGCTGCGGCCGATGAGCGCGATATGGCCATGGTCTTTACCGGCAAGCGCCACTTCAAGCACTAGGTTGTCTGCGGGGCGCGACCGCGAGCATCTGAAGCGTCCGCTTATCCGGGTTCCTTGAATAAATCAAGGAAACGGTCCTCGTAGTCATGGAAGACGTGAAGCTGATCCAGCTTCTGTTTCAATTCATACGCTCGGGAACGGTCGCGTTGCGCCAGGGAGAAAAGTTGCTCAATCGATGACTTCTCTTGCGTGCTGAGTGAGGGTTCTTCTTTAGGCGGAGGGATGGCGCTGTCTTCTGCGGTCGTTTCATCATTCGAATGCTCTAAGCTGTCTTCCAAGCGATGCAGGAATTTTTCCAGTTCCTGTTCCACCTCGATTGCTTGGGCCTGCATTTCTTTCAGGTCCAGTTCAATCTCAGTCATCGAAGCGAAGACTTTCAAGACCGAGAGCGATGCTTTGGGAAAGGGAAACTGAGGGAAGGTGCCCGGCATTTCACCCAGTAGGCACCCTCCGCGCATTCCGCTTTCGGCTGCGACTCCAAGTAAAGCACCGTTGAGCCCGCTGATTTTTCCTTCCTCCAGAGGCTCCACGTTCAGTTCCTTGAAAGTTCGCAGACTATCGTGGTCGATGGCGGCACCGAATACACGCGAGTGGTGCTCCGGTCGCATTTGAGTCGCCATCGCGGCAAAAGTGTAGACGCATTCGACTCCGAGGTTGCGGACATGGCGGATGAGTTTGGAGCAAAAGGCATTGCGATTGGTCGACGGTTGAGCTTCGCCGATAAAGACGATCAGATCGTGCTTCTTATGTGGATCGTGCCAGAGAAACAGTCGGCTGCGCGGGAGGCGCGCGGTGAGGACTTGGCCGCGTTTTACATCGACATGATCCATCTCAAAAAATTCCAGTGCCGGGAATTCAGTCAGCAAGTGCATCCCGAGTTTGGCCATCAGGTAATAGCCCGCACTGATGGAGACGGCTCCCATGCCTGGCCACACGGCCAAAAGCCAAGGGTCATTAAGTGCTTTTTCTTTTCTCATGAAAGGATTCAACCTCACTTGCGTTGTTGTAGAGTCCCTGTGACGGTTGGTCAGAATAGGTTTAGCATCGCATTCAACTGGAGCCGACCAGTCGCTTTTCTAATTCCATGATGGGTACTTTGGTGTAATCGCCTTTCTCCGTCTGGGTGAGGGCCGCGCGCGCTTGCGCAGACAGGGCGTTTAATAGGCGTGGCATAATCTCAGCGGGGGCAAATAGACGCCAGTTCGGGTAGGCTTCCTGGGCCACGATCCGGGAAACACTTTGAGCCACTGTTTGCAGTGCTTTCTCTTCCAGCTCCGCTTTCAAATTTTTCTCTTCTCCGTAGGACATGCCGGCTTCTTGCCCCGGGGCGGGACTATGCGTGAAACGTCCCGCTTGATCGGTCACCACCGTGCCCAGCGGCTCGTGCTTAATTTCAACCTGCAGATCGGGCGCCTCCACCAAGTGTTTGGGGCGCAGCGGGTCATCGTCTGTTTTTTTGTAATGGAGCGGTCTGACCCGTCCGAGACTGACTATGATAATGAGCGATTCCATAATCTTAAATGGGTTAATGTGTATTTAATTTATACCTAAGGTGCGCATTTCCTGCAAGGGTAGAATGCGTCTAATTAACTTGTTTAATGAGCGTTTGTTGGCGGGTTTTGTGCGCTGTCAGGCTAAGTCGAATTGTTAAAAATAAGATCGACTTATTTTCGCAGAGCAGCCATTGGAGTTTCGTTCAGAGATTTCATTCGTGCAGCTTGGTGGTTGAGGCGAATTCGGAATTTCTGTCTGTTAATCGATCGATGTATAATACCCTTGTTGTGACGGACCAGCCGAAGACTCCTGCGCTGGACATGAACGTAATTACTTTTGAGCAGTATCTCTCGGATTACCCCAAGTTAGGGGAAGCGCGTACGCGAATCATTAATCTCTGTGATACCGAGCATTATTTGAGTCGTGGCTACTATTGTTCGCTGTTGGCCGAGTCGCGGCAACACCGCGTCTTACCGAGTGTGAATACGATTAACGACCTGCGCTATCAGGAGGATATGGATGGGCGCCTGCAACCGCTTCGTCCTCTGCTGCCCAAGGTGGTGGGTAGGCTGGATGTCCCCGTGCTGCTGGAAATCTATTTTGGTTGGACGCCAGTGCACGATTGGAAAAAGATCGCCCGTGCGCTTTTTGAGCGCTACCCGTCGCCGATTTTACATGCGACGCTCAGTCGTGGTGAGAACGGAATCGAGGCCAAAGTTGAACACGGCAATCTCTCTGCCCTGAGCGGCGAAGAGCGGGCGCTGTTTTATGAACGTTTACGTATTTTTACTGAGCGGGTGTGGCGCATTCCCCGCCGTCGACAGCAACGCTGGGAGATGGCGATCTTGTACAATCCGGAGGAGGCCACCGCTCCAAGTGATCCAGAGGCGATCAAGCGTTTTGTGAAGGCAGCTGCAAAGGTTGGTATTCAGGCAGACTTGGTGCGTTCCGATCAGCTCAAACATGTGTCGCTGTATGATGCTTTGTTTATACGGGAGACGACCCGTATTGACCATCCCACTTATCGACTTTCGCGCAAGGGCGAGATGGAGGGCTTGGTGGTGATAGACGATGCTACATCAATCATGCGCTGTTGTAATAAGATTTTTTTACACGATGCCTTCAGCTATAATGGGGTGAGTGCTCCGGTCACTTTAGTGGTTTGTGGCAACGACGTCGCTGAGCTCGACCGGATTGAGGCGAAATTGCAGTATCCGGTCGTTTTGAAAATGCCCGAGAGTTCCTTTTCGATTGGCGTTTACAAAATTGCCAACCGCGAAGAACTGAAATCCAAATTGGGCATCATGTTGCAAGAGTCGGCGCTGGCCTTGGTACAGGAGTATTTATATACTGATTATGACTGGCGCATTGGCGTACTCAACGGCCGCGCTATTTACGCATGTAAGTATTACATGGCGCGTGACCATTGGCAGATTTATAATCATTCCTCGAAGGGTGAGACTTCGGGCGGTTTTGAAACGATTCCGACTTTCGAAGCTCCCCGGGCAGTCTTGGATGCTGCCTTGAAAGCCAGCGCGATTATTGGCAATGGATTATACGGGGTCGATTTAAAGCAGAAGGGGCACCACATTTATGTGATCGAGGTCAATGATAATCCGAGTATTGAGCACGGAGTTGAAGATTTATACTTGGGCGATGAACTCTATATGATGATCATGCAGGAGTTCGTAGATCGTCTGGAAAAACGTGGACGTGATTGATTCGGTGGCGAAGCTAAAGCGTATGAGTGAGGCCTGTCATATTCGTGAGGTGCGTGCCGATGATTTGGATGGGTTGATTGAACTGGAATCGTTGTGTTTCGAGAGTGACCGTTTGAGTCGACGCTCGTTTCAGCGTTGGATTAAAGGAGAGCACAGCATTTTTTTGGTTCTGGAAGGGAGCGGGCAAGTAATGGGGTATGGCGTTGTTTTATTGCATCGCGGTACACGTTTGGCTCGCCTCTATTCCATTGCCCTGCATCCGGAAACCCGTGGAAAGGGGATGGGTGCGCAGTTAATGGCAGCGCTCGAGACAGCTGCTGTCGAGGGACAACGACTCTTCATGCGGCTTGAAGTTTCCAAACAAAATCGGGCAGCGATTAAGCTTTATGAACGGCTCGGCTATCGCGTCTTTGGTGAATTACCCGACTACTATGAAGACCACAGCGATGCACTGCGCATGCAGAAGCGGATCCGTTTTCCGGAGCGTGTGCGCCAGGAAGCGTCTGTTCCATGGTATCCACAGACGAGCCCTTTTACCTGCGGGCCAGCGGCACTGATGATGGCGATGTCAGCATTGGATCCTCAGATTCCGCTGAATCAGAGCCTGGAACTGGATATCTGGCGTGAAGCGACGACGATCTACATGACCTCGGGGCATGGCGGTTGTCACCCCTTGGGGCTGGCTTTGGCGGCGCATCAACGGGGCTTCAAGGTAGAGGCTTATGTGAGCCATACCAATCCGCTCTTCTTGGAAGGCGTACGTTCCCTGCATAAAAAGGAGATTTTGAATTTGGTGCATCGGCAGTTCATGGAGCGCGCCCACGCCGCCAAAATCCATATTCATTGCGAATCGGTGACGGTTGCTAAAATCGAGAAGTGGTTGCGCGTCGGGCGAATGGTGATGGTACTGATCAGTAGTTACCGCATGAATGGCTATAAGGCGCCGCATTGGGTGGTGGTAACGGCCAGCGATGAGCTGTGTTTTTACCTGCATGATCCAGATACGGACAAAGACACGCTGAGTGAACTGGACTGCCAACACATACCCGTTGCGAAGGAAGATTTTGCGAAGATGACGACATACGGCAGCAATCGCTTCAGTGCGGCGCTGACGCTCAAGCGTTGATTGCTTTTGAAAGAGCCCGCAGGGTATGGACCGCTGTGCTGCATGTGCGGAAACTGGTGAACTAGGTTTGATTTACGCTGCGTATCCGCACAGTATTGCATAATTATGAAAATTAAGTTCGGCGCGATCATCCTTCTTCTCGGTTCACTCCTGCTTTCAGTTGGTTGTCATACCGTGCCTGTCACCGGGCGTTCGGCGATCCATTTGGTGCCGAATGATCAACTGGCCGCGAGTGCGGCTGCGCAGTTTGGGCAGATGAAGCAGGAGACTCCTATTTCGAATGACGCGCACTACAATGCGATGGTGACACGAGTGGGTGAACGCATCGCTTATGTGGCAGGGCCAGATATTCCGAATGCGCAGTGGGAGTTTGTTGTTTTTGATGACGATAGCCAAGTCAACGCTTTCGCCATGCCTGGAGGCAAAGTGGCGGTGTACACCGGTATTTTTAAGGTCGCCAAAACCGAAGCGGACCTCGCGATTGTCATGGGCCACGAAGTAGCTCACGTTGCAGCAGGGCATGGCAATGAACGCGTCTCGCAACAAATACTCGCCGCTGGCGGTGCGCTGGCGCTTCAGATTGGCACCAATGATATGGATGACAGTGATCGGCAATTGCTGTTAGCTGCCTACGGCGCGGGAGCTTCTTTCGGCGTGATCTTGCCCTTCAGTCGTTATCACGAGAGTGAGGCGGATGAAATCGGTTTGATTTACGCAGCAAAGGCGGGCTACGATCCTCGAGCGGCTGTTGGTTTTTGGGAGCGGATGGAAGCTCAGAATGGGGGCAATGCGCCGCCGGAATTTCTTTCTACCCATCCGTCGGGAACTACCCGTATTCGCAAGTTAAATGAACTCATGCCGAATGCCGTACGCATCTATGAAAGTAGATGACCTTCATTCATCAGCAGCTAACTTAGACAGGTCAAATATCGTCGCTCTTATTTATGATTCAACCAATTCAAGCTCTTAAGGATTATATACGCTTTCCTTCCGTTTCCACCGATCCGGCCTATGCCGATGGCATGCTGGGCGCGCGCGGCTATGCACAGGAATTACTGGAGCAGTTGGGCTTTACAGTTGAGGTCGTCCCGACCGAATTGCATCCGATTTTATACGCCGAGCGTTTTGGAAATCCGGATTGGCCGCACATTGTGATTTATGGACATTACGATGTTCAGCCAGCAGATCCATTTGACCTATGGACCAGTGAACCGTTTGACCCTCAGGAACGAAATGGCCGCTTGTATGGTCGTGGTGCGGCGGACAACAAGGGCCCCACTATCGTTCATATGACGGCCTTGTCCCGCGTGCTGGATGCTTGCCCGGAATTACCCTTGAACATTACTTACGTGATAGAGGGGGAAGAGGAAATCGGCAGTGAGAGCATGCCGAAATTTTTCGATTTGTATGCCGAGCGTCTTTCAAAGGCAGATTTTATTTTGGTTTCGGATACCGGTAGTCCAAATACCGAGCAGTTGGTAATCACCACTGCACTGCGGGGTCTGGTCGATTTTGAAATTAAATTGCGTGGGCCGAAAAGTGATCTTCACTCCGGCATCCACGGCGGCGCGGTGTATAATCCGCTGCAAGCCTTGATGGAGATCTGCGCATCCCTGCATAATCCGGATGGTAGCGTCAATGTACCCGGCTTCTATGAGGATGTGGTGCCTGTTCTAGACTGGGAGCGGGAGGAGTTGAAGCGTTATCCTGAGACGGTTGAAAGTTATCAAGCCATGTTGGATGTGCCCGCATTCTATCCAGCGAATGGTTTATCGCCGCTGGAAGCCGTGCGCTTTGCGCCGACCTTGGAGTTCAATGGTATTGGCGGCGGCTATCAGGGGGAGGGCTCCAAAACAGTGATCCCGAGTCAAGCATTCGCCAAGATTACCTGTCGCCTGGTGGCCAATCAGGACCCTGTAAAAATACAGCAGCAACTCTTTGCCACGATTCGCGAGCGTTGCCCGCAGGGAGTTTCGATGACTATTCGTGATGGCGGCATTGCGGCAGCCTATTTGGCGATACCACCCGAACGACCGAACACGCCTGCAGATCAACCGGAGTCATTAGCTCGCGCCTTTAAATCTGCGGATAAGGCCATCGCGAAGTGTTTCGGCAATGCGCCGATTTATTTACGGGAGGGAGGAAGCATCCCAGTGATTGCAGACTTTAATAAGCGCGCCGGATTGGAGGCCTTAATGATCGGACTCTTCACTCCGATCGATAATTTGCACGCGCCGGATGAGGGCTTTGATCTTGGATTGATGGAAAATGCCATCACCGCCTTTGAGCAAATCTTCAAGGATATTGCCGGTATTTGAGTTAGGATGCCAGTTCCCTCGCAACCCAACAATCCGCTCCATGGCTATACGCTGGAGCAAATCGTCATCAGCTTATCCGACTATTATGGTTGGGATGGGTTAGCGGCGCGCATTGAAATACGCTGTTTCATGTTTGAGCCGAGCGTTAAATCCAGTCTCAAATTTTTGCGTCGAACGCCTTGGGCGAGGAAAAAAGTCGAAGACCTTTTTGTATATACGCTTGAAAAGTACGGTACAGAGCAGGACTGAGCGGCTGAGCTTCAAGCTTCCAACTTTGAATCTCCAAGTAGCTGGGGCTGTGAGATAGAACACAAAAAAGCACGGACGCTTTTGAGGTGGCCGTGCTTCTTGAAAATTGTCTTGGAACCGATTTTTAGATCGGGCGGATGTAGACCATGACCGCGGCGATCGCCCCGAGTGCGATGATTCCCCACCAGAGCGGCACGGCAAGTGCGGGCTTGCGGTTGATGAGAGCGATCAGCCCGCCCAGCACGACCCAGATGACAATTTTGGCAATCATCCACGGCTCAAAATTATTGCCGTAGAGTTTAGCGACGAGACCGAAGCCAGCAATGATCATCAGCAGCAAGCCGATGCCGCTGGTGATAGAGCCGAGCTTTTTGACTTTTACATCCGCGCTGCCAGCCATGCTGCGCCCGAGCAGGGCGCCATAGCCTAGAAAGAGCATCAGAATGCCAACAAAGTGGAGGATGTGATAAATAGATGGATTCATGTGTGGCACGTTTGCGAATCCCTTAGAAAAAAGCAAGCCCGACTCTGTAGCAGAGCCGGGCTGTTTAAGGTTTAAATTACCGCTGCGACTAAATCGCCTTGGGAATATCTCCGGGAATGTCGATCAAGTGAGTGTCTTTTCGTTTTACCTTTTGCATGCGTGATCGACGGCGCAGCATTCGATCCAGCTTCTGGATCATCCCGTCGATCGATTTATACATGTCGTCTGTCGAGTCCGACGCAAAGTGATCATTGCCACGCACCTCGAGTTGCCCTTTGGCGATGAACTCTTTTTGGTGGGATGCTTGGTGGCTGTCGTATTCGAGCTCGACGCGCATTCGAATGATGCGATCCTCGTGTTCGAAGAGTTTTTCTGCTTTATCATGAACCATATTTTTCATCGCATCGGTAAGATCCATGTTCAAACCGGAGATGATAACATCGTGTTGTTTCATATTTATATTCCCTTTCTTTGTTGGTTCCATTTAACGGAGACGATTGACTCCGCCGCTACGAGATAACCGGACACAAAAAATGCCAACCCCTTCAGAATACTTTAACCACGTATCCGTAATCGTAATTACGGGTGGTTCATCAGGAATTGGCTGCTCAATTATCAAAGCAATTAGAAAACTAAGTCCGGAGCTCTGTGTATGCAACCTTTCTCGTACAAAACCGGAGCTTTTTTTAGGAAAAACCAGTGTACATATACCCACGGATTTATCGGATCCACTGGCTCTGGCGCAGGCGACCCAAGCCGTCAAGGCAGTGCTGGCGCAAGCTCCAACCGGGCGACTGCTACTTTTTAATAATAGCGGTTACGGTGACTACGGTAAGATGCCGGATTTAGATGCCGATAAGCAATTGAATATGATAGACTTAAATGTGCGAGCGGTGGTGGATCTGACGAATCGGCTACTGCCCGATTTGTTACAGCGGGGCGGTGCCATTGTGAATATCGCTTCGACTGCGGGTTTTCAGCCCACTCCTTTTTTAGCGACTTATGGCGCGACGAAGGCCTTTGTCTTGAATTGGACGCTAGCGCTGAACGAGGATTTACGAGGTACCGGGGTCAACGCGCTGGCTATCTGCCCTGGTCCGACGCGATCCAATTTTTTCAAGGCGGCGGGCTTTGACACGCCACCTATGAATCAAGGGGCGAGTGGTGGGCTGGATATGACTGCTGATGAGGTGGCGGCCTACACTTTGCTTGCTCTCGCCAAGGGCCGCTCGCTTTGTGTGACTGGCTGGAAGAATAAATTAATCGCCTTTTTAGGTGGCACCTTTCCGGTCGTATTGGTGACCAGGATCGGCGCGATGATTTTGCGTAAGCTTCGATTGGAAGAACATAAAGGTTCTGAATAATGGATCCCTACGGCGAAGAAGCTCCTTTGGTTGATCCTGCTATTTTCCCCGATTGGATTGTCGCGGAAGACGACGATTTGTTAATCGTGAATAAACCCGGCTGGCTGGTGTGTCACCCTTCCAAAAACGGGCTGATGTCGAGTTTGGTCGGTGTTGTTCGCGAATATACCGGCGCTGATAAGTTGCACTTGGTGGCGCGTCTGGATCGTGAGACGAGTGGCTTGATTGTCTTTGCCAAGCGTCCTGCCGTG
>Ga0210065_1000306_pt1 | contig 13647 bp, 10 predicted proteins | sample Muzzi_PWB_D1_FD_185533 | JGI IMG/M metagenome (GOLD analysis project Ga0210065, IMG submission 185533) | Wetland microbial communities from San Francisco Bay, California, USA, that impact long-term carbon sequestration - Muzzi_PWB_D1 (SPAdes) | ecosystem: Environmental > Aquatic > Marine >... | reverse complement strand
GGGTTGTTCCCGCCTCTCTTCCTGAATCCATCCATCAACCGAGGAGCTGACCATGCCGTTCATGATTCCGGGCACTTTCCTGATCCTGATTTTTTTCGTAATGGCCAATTCCCTGCGGATCCTGCGCGAATACGAGCGGGGTGTGATCTTCCGCCTGGGACGGTTCGTGGGTGTCCGGGGTCCGGGGCTCATCATCCTGATTCCCTTCATCGAGAAGATGGTGAAAGTCAGCCTGCGCACCGTGGCCATGGACGTGCCCCCGCAGGACGTGATCACCAGGGACAACGTTTCGGTGCGGGTCAACGCCGTGCTGTATTTTCGTGTGATCGAGCCGGAAAAATCGATCATCGAGGTGGAAAACTTCCTCTTTGCCACCAGCCAGCTGGCGCAGACCACCCTGCGCAGCGTGGTGGGCCAGGCCGAACTCGATGAGCTGCTTTCCAAGCGGGACCAGCTGAACGCCCAGGTGCAGGTCATCCTGGACGAGGCCACCGACCAGTGGGGCATCAAGGTGATGACCGTCGAGATGAAGGACGTGGACCTGCCGATGGAAATGAAGAGGGCCATGGCCAAGCAGGCCGAAGCCGAGAGGGAGCGTCGCGCCAAGGTCATCCATGCCGACGGCGAGTTTCAGGCAAGCCAGCGGCTGAGCGAAGCCGCCGCCATCATCGAGATACATCCCATTGCGCTGCAGCTTCGTTACCTGCAGGCACTGACCGAAGTGGCGGCCGAGAACAACAGCACCACGATCTTCCCGGTGCCGGTGGACCTGCTGACGCCCTTCCTGAAGAAGGCGGTCACGGCTGATTAGGGGGGCTACTTGACCAGGGTCACCAGCTTGGTCTGGCTTTGCCCGTTCACCGTCAGCCGGGTCATGTAGGCCCCGCTGGGCATGGGGCGGTTGGATGCGTCGGTCCCGTTCCAGGTGGCCTCGTGGCGTTGTCCGACCGGAAGAACCCCGCGGACCAGGGTTCTGACCACCCGGCCGCGGATATCGAGGATCTCCAGGGTCACCTGTTCGGTCCCCGAATCGCCGGCCAGTTCAAAGGGAATGCGCACCAGGGGATTGAAGGGGTTGGGATAACCGTCAAGCAGCCGGTTCGCAGCCCCGGGCGTATCGCCGACCGCCGAGGGCGCGTCCAGTTCCGCGATGCCCTGGTCGATGGCGGCCATGACCGTCGCGTCGCTGTATTCCCCCCGATAGAGGATGATCCCATCCCCGCCGATGACAAAAACGATGTCATAGAGACAGTGGTAGTCGGCCTGGATGCCGGCGATCCCGCCAAACATGAGATAGGGATAGGTGATCTTGGCGTTGGCCAGGAAAATTTTCGCCTGGAGGTCGCCGCCGTCCCAGACGTCGATGGCGAAGGCCTGGACCTGGTCGGGGGAATAGCCGCTGAGCATCGCCTCCGAACTGGAGGCGTAGGTCATGCAGGCGGATCAGCCGTAGCCCACGACGAACATCATGACGACCTTGTTCGCGTAGTCGCTCAACGTGTAGGTTCCGCCGCCGTAGGCGTTGAGGGTCCAGTCGGGCGCGGGACCGCCAGGGTCTCCGGGACCCGGAGCCGCGACCGCCAAACCCGCGGAAAGGGCGGCGGTTATCGCGGTAATGGTCAGGATCTGGGCGAATTTCCGGAACATGGGCTTTCCTTGGGAAAGGGATCCTCCAGCGAACCTGGGTTCGGCACCGGCACATACTGGATAATATCCATCTTATATCTAGGATTATGCAGGATTCAGGATCCCGCAACCGTTTGGCCGAATAAAACCGGCGGAGGGGCACCTGCTCCTTGGCGGCACGGGTCCGGGGGGGTATGATACAGCCCATGGCGATCGGTGTTTGGACGGATACCCGGGAGAAGACCCAGATGATCCATGACCACTCTGCAGCCCAACTGCGCTTTCTTCAGATCCACCTGGGCGGCGACCGAAATTTCTGCTACCTGCTGGGGGATCCCGAAACCGGGGAGGCCGCCGCCGTGGACCCGGGTTTTGCTCCCGAGCGGTTTCTGGAAATCATCGAAACCGAGGGCCTGGCGCTGACCACCATCCTGATCACCCACGGACACTCTGACCACACCGGGGGTTTGGCGACCCTGAAGGGCCTGACCGGGGCCGTGGTCTACGCCGGTGCCGCGGACCAGGTGGCCGGGTCCCGGACCCTGGACGACGGGCAGATCATCCGTCTTGGCCAGTTGGAGATCACCGCCCTGGCCAGTCCCGGCCATTCGCCGGGCCACTTCTGCTTCCTTTGTGAAGGCCGTTTGGTCACCGGGGACATCCTGTTCTGCGGCAAGGTGGGGGGGACGGGGTCCTATTTCCCCGGTTCCTCGGCCCGCCAGGAATACGATTCCCTTCACAAGTTGATGACGCTGCCCGAGGAAACCCTCGTCCTGCCCGGCCACGACTACTATGGGGGTCCGGGCCAGCGGCCCCATTCCACCATCGGGTTCGAGAAGAAGAACAACCCCTTCATCACCGCCCCTGATTTCGAGGCCTTTTGCCACCTGAAGGACAACTGGGCTGCCTACAAAAAGGAGCACAACCTCCGGTGAAGCGGATCACGGGACCGGTATCGTTCGTGGCCTGGCGCTGCGTCGTCCTGATCATGTTGCTGCTGGGGATCGGCGCCGGACTGCTTACCCTGCAGATGGCCACCGGGGCGCTTTCCGGCGGGACGCTTCAGGGTGTGCTGGGTATCCTGACGCTGGCGGCCTGGATCCTGGCGATCCGCTTTATCCTATCCGACACCTGGGGCCGATGGTTCTGGGTGGTGGTCCTGATGGGCGCGGCGGCCCTGGCCGCGTTTCTACCCTGGCCGGGGGCGGTCTGGGCGTCCACCCCTCTTTCTTTATTTGCCCTGACGATCCGCCAATATCGCCCCTGGCGTCACATCCAGGACCGCCGCCGGGCGTTCGGGTTCGGCCTCGGGATCCTGGCCATGGCCCTGCTGATTTTCATCCAGCCCCGTTTCGTCGCCCTGGCGGAGCCTGAAGGGTTCGGCCGGTACCTGAAGAACCTGGGCGCGTGGTCACAGCTCAGCCTGGGCGGTTTCTGGTTCTGGTCGCTGTTCCACCTGGCGATCCGCATGCGGCTGCACTTCATGCGCCTGCGGCCGAAGCTGGGGGTGACCGCGATCCTGATCGGGCTGGTCCCGCTGCTATTGATGGTGGTGCTGGGCCTGATGATTTTCTACACGGGCCTGGGCGGCGCGCGCGCCGCCCGCACCCTGGGGACCCTGGATAACGTGCGGAACATGGCGGCCTCCGGCGTCGATTTCGGCGGGGCGATGTTCGACACCTCCTTCACCTGGCCGGCAACTTCTCCCCCCCGGAAAAATGAAACGATCATTCCCGCCCCCGACTGGACGCCGGCCCTGGCCCAGGCGATGAGGGGCGCGGCGGCGGATGCCGCCCGTCTGCAAGGCGCCGGCCCCGATTCCGGTTTGGCGTCTCCGGGCGCGATCGCCGACAGCACGGGCTGGTTCCTGGTCGACCAACGCATCTGGTTGATGCGCTGGGAAGGCCTGAACACCGACCAGCCCAGGGTCGAAGCCTGGCATCTGGGCACCCGTCCCCTGAAAATCCTGTCGGAGCTGTTGAAGGCGGGCATCGATATATCGCCCGCGGAATCGTCCAAAAACGATGATGGTGAACTGGTGATCGGAAGGCCCGTTGACAAGGATCGGCTGAGTTTCCCGGGCCTGGAAGTGATCTACCGTGACGTCAGCGGGGACCGGGAATTCTGGAGCCGCGTCTTCTTTTTTGGCGGCACCCTTTTTGTGGTCGACTACTTCGACGGTGAAGATCTCGGGCCAAAAAAACTTTTCATCAACCTGCGTGTCGGCTGGCAGGACCTCAAGGCCGAATTCCTGGAAGGGGATTCGGATGTCAATCAAGCCGTGGTGGCGGCCCTGGCCGTGGTGGCCTTCATGTTCCTGGTCCTGGAAGTGTTCGCCTTCTTCTTCGCGGTGCGGATTTCCGAGGGCATCGTCGCGGCCGTGCACGCCCTTCACCGGGGGACCCGTTCGGTGGCGGCCGGCGACCTGGACACCGCCATCAGGATTCCCAACCAGGACGAGTTCGGCGACCTCGCCACCAGCTTCAACCAGATGACCCAGGCGGTAAAACACGGCCGGGAAATCGCCCTGGCGAACGACCGCATGCGGCAGGAACTGGAAACCGCCCGGGCCATCCAGGTGCGGCTTCTGCCTTCGGTCTCGCCGGTCCTGGCGGGTTTCCAAGTGGTGGGCGCCAGCATTCCCAGCCGGGAGATCGGCGGGGATTATTTCGATTTCCTGGCCCAGGGCCAGGACAAGATCGGTATCGCCATCGGGGACGTCTCGGGCAAGGGCATGCCCGCGGCCCTGTTGATGTCCAACCTGCAGGCCAGCCTGCACGGGCAGGTCCTGCACCCGAGCACGGTGTCGGAGGTGGTGGCCCGGGTGAACGACCTGATGGTCCGGTCCACCGACCCCCACATGTTCGCCACCTTCTTCTACGGCCTGCTGGATGTGAGCCAGGCCACTTTCACCTGCACCAACGCGGGCCACAATCCGCCCATCCTGCTGCGCGCCGACGGTTCGCTGGAAGAACTCACCACCGGCGGGCTATTGCTGGGCATGATCAGCGACAAGGTCTACCTGCAGGACACGGTCACCCTGGCCCCGGGTGAGATCATCGTCCTGTACACCGACGGCATCACCGAGGCGGTGGGCCCCTCGGCCGACGAGGACGACTACGAGGCGATGTTCGGTGAAGAGGCCCTTTACGAGGTGCTGAAACGCAACCGGCACCTGCCGGCCGGGGGCATCAAGGACGCCATCCTGGAAGCGGTGGCGGCCCACACCTCGGGCGTGGCCCAGTCCGATGACATCACCCTGGTCGTGATCCGCCGCCAGGGCTGACGGCAGGAACTGAATCCTGTTGGCCCCGGCGCGGCGCCGGTGTATGCTCGGCAATCGGCCATGTGAACCTCAAACCTCGTCCGGAGGACCCCATGCTGGAATGGATCAAGGAACTGCTGCCCATTTTCCTGCTGCTGATCGCCGTGGGGATCGTTTTCATGCGACTGCCCAAGGTGGATGTCGGCCATGACAAGAAATACCTGCGGCGCCGGCTCATGAACTGGGTTCCCCTGGGGCTGACCTACGCCTTCCTCTACATGGGCCGCTACAACCTGAAGGTCAGCCAGTACGCCTTCGAGGAAATCGCCGGCCCCGACGGCAGCCCCCTGATGGGCAACACCGGTTTCGGCATCATCTTCATGGTCGGGACGATCATCTACGGGGTTTCCTTCCTGATCAACGGGCCCTTGACCGACCGCCTGGGCGGGCGTTTCTCCATCCTGATGGGCGCCTTCGGCGCCATGGTCGCCAACCTGCTGATGGGCCTCGCTTCCCTGACCCTGTTGAAGCACGGACCGATGGCGGGCTTTGTCGCCACGCATTTCATCCTTCTGTTCACCGTCCTCTACGCCGCGAACATGTATTTCCAGAGTTTCGGCGCCGTGGCCATCGTCAAGGTCAACGCCCCCTGGTTCCACGTCCGCGAGCGCGGGGTTTTCGGGGCCATCTTCGGGATCCTTATTTCCCTGGGCATCTACTTCGCCTTCGACCTGGGCTACATGATCCTCAACGACCTGGGGCTGATCTGGGTCTTCCTGGTGCCGGCCATCCTGCTGGGGATTTTCTGGCTCATCGATTTCGGAGTGGTGCGTGATTCGCCGGCCCAGGCGGGCCTGGTCGATTTCAACACCGGCGACGCCACCAGCGGCGATCACAGCCCGCGACTGGGCGCGTTCGTGGTCTTCAAGAAGATGTTCTCCAACCCCATCATCATGACCATTGCCGGGGTCGAGTTCTGCAGCGGCTTCCTGCGGCAGGCGATCATGCAGTGGTACGGAAGTTTCGCCAAGCAGACCGACGCGATCCTGGGCTTGAAGTCGAGTTTCGTGAACGAGAACTGGGGTCTGCTGCTGTGCGTCGCCGGCATCACCGGCGGCGTGATCGCCGGGACCATCAGCGACCACCTGTTCCAGTCGCGCCGCGGTCCGGTGGCCGGGCTCCTGTACGGGCTCCTGCTGGCCGGGACCGTCGTGATGACCTTCACCTACACCACGCCCATCGTGGGTTGGCTGGTCGTCATCCTGTCGATGGCCGTGATCGGGGTCCACGGCATGCTGTCCGGGACCGCGAGCATGGATTTCGGGGGGGCGAAAAACGCCGGCATCGCCGTTGGTATCATCGACGGATTTGTCTATCTTGGCACCGGCGTCATGTCGCTGACCTACGCCCTGGTCCTGCCCAAGGTGGAACTTGACGCGGCCGGCCACCTCACCGGCGCCGCCACCGATCCGGCCAACTGGAAAGCCTGGCCCATCGCCATGATTCCGCTGGCCCTCATCGGTTTCCTGCTGGCCCTGCGCCTGTGGAATGCCAAACCGAAGCCCAAAACGACCTAAGGAAGGGTCCATGCCGAGAAATTTCCTGATACGCGGGGGGGCGGTCATCCTGGCCGCCCTTGCCCTTTTCCTTCCCGGAACGGCGACGGCCCAGCCCGCGCCCACCACGTCGGCCCCGGCCGACACCATGGTCCAGTACGCCCACTTCGTCATCGTGGAGGGCGACACCCTGTGGCTGGCCGACGCCCTGGATGTGGTCGGCTCGCGGGTGCCGGCGGCGCTGCCGGGCCTGGTACGGACCGTCGACCTGGTGACGGCCGAGGATCTCGAGCGCTCACCGGCCCGCTCGGCGGCCGAGGCGCTGCAGACGGTTCCCGGCGTGGTGGTCAGCCAAAGGCAGCAGTACGGGGTTCAATCGGACATCTCCATCCGTGGATCGACCTTCGACCAGGTGCAGATGCTGCTCAACGGGTTCGACGCTTCGGATCCCCAGACCGGCCATCACCTCATGAATCTTCCGCTGGGAAAACACGACATCGCCAGCATGGAGGTCCTGCCGGGCCAGGGCTCGGTGCTGTACGGGGCGGGCGCTTTCGGCGGGACGGTGAACGTGGCGACCAAAAGGCCGGCCGAGACCATGGGCGGGGAACTGGCGATCATGGGCGGCGGCAACGGGACCTGGTCGGCGCGGGGCAGCGAATCGATCACCGGCAGCGGCACGACCGCGGCCCGGATTTCGCTCGAGAGGTTCAAAACCGACGGCTACGATGTGACACAGCCTGACGGCACCAGCGCCTGGGGCGGCAACGACGCCGATATCTGGTCGGCCACCGCGAGGGTGGTCAGCGGGGCGCCGGGCAACGAGCTGGACCTGTTCGGCGGTTTCGCGCAGCGCGAATACGGCGCCCTCGATTATTACGCCCCCTACCCTTCGGTCGAGAAGACGCGCACCACTTTCGTTTCGGGCCTGTACCGCACCGACGCGGGAAGCCGGGTCACCCTGGAACCGTGTTTCTATTTCCGCCGTCATGAAGACACGTTCGTTCTTTTTCGCGACAATCCCGACGCCTACACCAACGAACATGTGACCCGCAGGACGGGGGCGGCCCTGCGCGGTCTGGTGGATCTGGGGGGGCAGATGGCCGTGGCGGCCAGCCTGGAGGGCAACTACGAGGACATCGACAGCCAGGGCCTTCGTTCGGGGTCCTGGGGACCGGCCCTGGGGGACCATGTCCGGCGCCGGGCCTCGCTGGCGATGGAACTGGACGACAACGGCGGCGCCCTGCGGTGGCAGATCGGGGGCCGGGCCGATGCCCGCAACGATTATTCCCCCAGGTACGCCGGCACCGGCGCGGTGTCCTATGACCTGACCGGGGCGCTCACCGCCCGCGGCAGCCTCGGCAGCCTGTACCGGATCCCGTCCTTCACCGACCTTTACTACAGCGATCCGGCCAACGTGGGCAATCCCGGTCTCCAGCCGGAGGAAGGCTGGACCTGGGACCTGGGCCTGGATTACCACGCGGGCCCCTGGTTCGGTCACGCGGCCTATTTCGAGCGATACGAAACCGGCCGGATCGAGTGGGCCCGCCCCATCGGTGACACCATCTGGCAGGTCCTGAACGTCGCCGAAGGCACCGTCAGGGGCGTGGAAACAGGCGCCGGGTGGCGCCATCCCCATGGTCACCGGATCGACCTGGCCTGGACCTGGCTGGAAAACGAGAGCGAACTTTCTGCGGGTTACCAGGGCAAGTACACCCTGCTGGTCCCGCGCACGGCGCTGTCGGCCCAGGGGACGGCGGTTCTGCCGCTGCATCTGTCCTGGACGCTCACCGGGCGCTACCTGGAACACACCGGCGGACCGGCCGACTTTCAGGACACTTTCGTGCTGGACACCCTGGTGGAGTGGAGGCACCGCTCGGGCTGGTTCGTGTACGTCACGGGCACCAATCTGCTGGACCGCACCTATGAGGAAGTGCCGGGGGTGCAGATGCCGGGCATTTTGTTCACCGGGACGCTGGGCAGGGAGTTTTGATCATTCCGGTTCGGCCCGGTTCGCTTCCGCCTGGAAGGCCCCCCGGGGGGCCTTTCCCTTTTTCTTCAGGATTTCCGCGGCAAAGGACAGGGCAAGGGCGTTCATGGGGAACTGGTAGGCGGCGATGACCAGCCGCAAATGGAGTAAAGCAGAGGCATCATAAATGACGGTTGGTTATTTTTGAATCGGCTGTCCTGGCTGGCCAGGCCCTGTCTGATTACCATCGACCCCAACGACGCAATATTCCACGCTCGTTTTTGAATCTGGGCCAATAATGCCATCTATATCCTCGGCATTGACCTTTACCTCGTAACAAAATCCCCTTTTAAAGGTTAATACTACCTTGAGTTCCGGTGTCGATTTCCATTCTCCCCAAGGCCCGAATGACTCGGTACCGTCTTCCTTCTCCCGCACCCAAACGTGATAGAGTACAGGGTCCGACCCAAAGCCTGGCTTCGTCCAAGTCACGTCGGCATCATATTCTTCGGTCTGTGCCAACCCCGTGGAGACAAAAGCGAGTGATATCAGGAGATAGCAAATTGCCCCTACAATAATGGTCTTTCTGGTCATTACGTACTCCCCCTTTTTTTCAACCCAATCACAACTTTTTGCCTCTGGAAGACTTATGGGCATTCTGCCTAACCAATTGGCGAAAGTCCCGCGGCCAAACCAAGCATTATTATCAAATATCAAGTGAATCGGGTTATGAATTGGGAAAATATTTGAAATTCCCAATAGGATTATTTATCCCCTACATCTCATAACCTACTGGGCGAGAAGGCTCTTGGATTAAAACTTTATCACAATTGACAGAGAAAAGACAACACACAAAAAAATTTATTGTCCGGAAATTTGCAAAATTTGTAAGGTGGTTTTTCCAAACAGGAGGGCTTCCCGAATCAGCGGAAGATGTCTATCCTCTTCCACTTGCCCGACCGGAAGCGCAGCCACATCATCAGACCCTGGGCCAGGTAGCAGGCCGAGGCGCCGTACCAGGCGGCGATCACGTTGCCGTCGCGGGCGACGATCAGGTACCAGGTCACCGGGATGAAACCGCCCCACATCAGCACCAGGGTCACCAGCATGGTATAGCGGGTGTCGCCGGCGCCCTGCAGGATGCCGCTGCTGAGCATGCGGATCCCGTCGAAGTATTGGAAAATGGCCGCCGCGACCGCCAGCCCCGCACCCAGGGCGAGAATTTCCGGGTCGGTGGTGAACACCTTGAAGAGATGCTCCCGAAGCAGGAGGATGACCACCGCCAGGAACAGCGAATAGTAGGTGCCCAGCTTGTAGGTCTGGCGGCCGTAGTGGGCGGCGGTGTCGGGCTGGCCGGCGCCGATCCAGTTGCCGGTCAGCACGCTGGCGGCGGTGGTCAGGCCCCACAGGGGCATGAAGCTGAACGAAAGCAGTTGGACGGTGATCTGACTGGCGGCCAGGGGCACCGCGCCGGTGGTGCCCACGAAAATCGTGAACATCAGGAATCCGCCCATGTCGATGAAGCCCTCCCAGGCGCTGGGCAGGCCGACGCGGACCATTTTCCTGATGGCCCGCCATTCGGGAGGCCGGAATTTATGGATGTTGTATTTTTCCCGCAGTCGCGGGGCCAGGGCCCAGGCCAGCAGGGCCATGGCGCCCACGAAGGTCCCGACACTGGTGCCGATGGCCGCGCCCTTGACGCCCATCGCCGGCACGGCCAGCCAGGTGCGGCCGCCCAGTTCGAAACCGCTCCAGCCGAAGATGAGCCACACATCCAGCACCATGTTCAGGACATTGCCGATGATGCCCGCGTACATGGGCACCTTGACGTCCCGGCGGCCCTGGAAAAAGCCCATCAGCGCGAAGGTGAGCTGCGTGAAGACCGCGCTCATGCTCCGCCACTTGATGTAGACGTAGGTCAGTTCCTGCACGTCGGCCGGATTGCGGGTCCAGGGCAGCACGGCAAAGCTGAACCAGCCCATGGCCTGCAGGACAAGACCGGTGAACAGGGCGATGTAGACCCCCTGCCAGGCGAAGTGGGCCACGCTTTCGTGGTCGTGGCGGCCGTGGGCCTGGGAAACGAACGTGCCGGTGATGCGGCTGAGGTTGTTGAACAGGCTGTAGGTGGCCCAGGTCAGCATGCCGCCCAACCCCGCGGCGGCCAGGGAGACGCTGTTGACCCGGCCCAGCAGGGCGGTGTCCACGGTCCACATCAAGGTCTGCGAAAGCATGGTCAGGATGGTGGGCGTGGCCAGGGCCAGGATCTCCCGGCCGTGAAAAACGTGCAGGGCTCCCCAACGCCCGGTCTGGGGGCGCCCGTGCGGGGCGGGGGCGTACTGTTTCGGGACCTGGGTCATGGCATCCGCTCATCCAGAGGTTTCACATTGTTACCGGGTAACTTACATTTAGGGTCGAAACCATCAAAGGAATGCTTGGCCCGACGGATGTTTTTTTCGAGCGGGCCGGAGAGTGACACCATGATCGACATCCCGCTTTCGCACCACGGAGATCCCGACACGCTGGGTTGACCCGCCTACCGGAGGTTCCGTCCTGACCCGTTTGCTGCCCCACGCCCACGGACCCCTTACGGGGGATGTTGCGGTTCCCGGCGACAAATCCATTTCCCACCGCGCGGCCCTGTTCGGACTGATCGCCGGGGACAGGTGCCGCGCCTCGGGATGGCTGGACAGCGAGGACACACGGGCGAGCCTGGAAGCGGTGCGGGCCCTGGGGGCGGCTGTTTCCCTGAACGACGGCGTCCTTGAGGTGACGCCCCCGCCGGCTCCCCCGAAAGAAGAAGTGACCGTCGACTGCGGCAACAGCGGCACCACCGCCCGCCTGCTGGCCGGGCTGCTGGCGGGATGGCTCCCGGTGGGTGGCCCCGGCGTCGTGCTCACCGGAGACCCTTCCCTTTCCCGTCGTCCCATGAACCGCATTGTCGATCCCCTGCGCGCGATGGGGGCGGACATCGGTTGGATGGGCGAAGAGGGGCGCCTGCCGTTGCGGGTTCGCGGCGCCGGGCTCCAGGGCCGGCATCACGAACTGAAGGTCGCCTCGGCGCAGGTCAAGTCGGCCCTGCTGCTGGCGGGCCTGTTCGCCGACGGGCGCACCACCGTGGCCGGCGCGGAAGGCTCGCGAGACCACACCGAACTTCTGTTGACCACCATGGGCGTTTCGTGCGGTGACCCGACCGGGTCCGAGGCTCCCGGTGTGCAGGGTCCCGCCCGCCTGGGCGCGTTCGATATCCGGGTGCCGGGCGACCCGTCGTCCGCGGCGTTTTTCCAGGTGGCCGCGGCGCTGGTGCCCGGTTCGGAAATCCTCACCACGGGTCTGTCCCTGAACTTCACCCGCACCGGCGCGCTGCGGGTGCTCAAGCGCGCCGGGGCCCGGGTGGCCATTGAACGGCCCAGCGGGCCGCCGGGCGGCGAGCCCCTGGGCGATGTCCGCGTCGTTTATAACAAACTGCGGCCCTTCACGATAGATGGCCCCGACATTCCCGCTCTGGTGGACGAAATACCTGTTCTGGCCGTCCTGGCCACCCAAGCCGACGGGGAAACCGTCATCAGGGGCGCGGAGGAATTGCGCGTCAAGGAATCGGATCGTCTGGCGGTGATGGCCGGCAACCTGAACCGGCTGGGCGCCAAGGTGACCGAGCTGCCGGACGGTTTGAAAATCGACGGACCGACACCGCTGGTCGGTGGGTCGGCGGACGCCCCACTGGTTTTGACCACGGCGGGCGACCACCGCATCGCCATGGCCATGGCCGTCGCGGCGCTGGTGACAAAAGGCGAAACCGGACTGGACGATCGGGCCTGTGTCGCCGTATCCTATCCCTACTTTTTCCAGACTCTCGAAAAACTTTTGTAAACATGGTCTGGGAATCGTGTCATCATGTTCCCGGGCGCCGCTTTGGAGTCCGTCCGTTCAATAGTGGAAGGCCGACCTTCGGGCCGGGCTTGTCAGGACCACTGTGAGGGCGGGCGGCCTCGAGGGCGGCGCCGGTCATTTTCAAACCAACAGGTGATCGAGATCATGAGCAGTCAAAACAATCAGGCCTTCGGTTCCTTCATCGAAGAGATGAAGTGGCGGGGCTTTTTCGAACAGTGCACCGACGAGGCCGGCCTGGCCGAACTCCTGGGCGGTGAAACGGCCACCGGGTACATCGGGTTCGATCCCACCGCCGACAGCCTGCACGTGGGCAGCCTGCTGCCGATCATGGGGCTGAAGCACCTGCAGAACCACGGCCACCGGCCCATCGCCATCGTGGGCGGGGCGACGGCCATGGTGGGCGACCCCACCGGGCGCACCGAACTGCGCAACATGATGACCCTCGAGACCATCGAAAAGAACCTGGCGGGCATCAAGGCGCAGTTGTCCCGGTTCATCCGCTTCGGGACCGGCGAGCATGACGGCCTCATGCTCAACAATGCCGACTGGCTGAAGGATTACGGGTACCTGGACTTCCTGCGGGATGTGGGCAAGTACTTCAGCGTCAACCAGATGCTGACCCGCGATTCGGTCAAGTCGCGCATGGAGGTCGGCCTGTCGTTCATCGAGTTCAACTACATGATCCTGCAGGCCTACGATTTCATGGTGCTGAACCGGGACCACGGCTGCCGGCTGCAGATGGGCGGCAACGACCAGTGGGGCAACATCTGTTCGGGCATCGACCTGTGCCGCCGGTTCAACCAGTCCGAAGTCTACGGCCTGACGTTCCCGCTGCTGCAGACCGCCAGCGGCGCGAAGATGGGCAAGTCGGCCGAGGGGGCCGTCTGGCTCGACGCCAACCGGACCTCACCCTATGACTTCTTCCAGTACTGGGTGAACGTCGACGACCGGGACGTGTCGCGGTTCCTGCGGCTGTACACCCTGCTGCCGCCCGCGGAAATCGAGGAACTGGAAAAGCTGCAGGGCGCGGACATCCGCGAAGCGAAAAAGGTCCTGGCCCGGGAGGTCACCGGCCTGGTGCACGGAGACGAGGAAACGGCGGCGGCCGAGATGGCCGCCAACGCGCTTTTTTCCGACGGGGGTGATGAAAGCACCGTGCCTTCGAGCGAACGACCGGCGGCCGACTTTGCCGGCGAGGGCCTGAGCCTGCTGGACGCCCTGGTCGATTGCGGACTGATGAAAAGCAAGGGTGAGGCCCGGCGCATGGTCCGCCAGAAGGCCGTCCGGGTCGAAGGCGAACTGGCCGACGATGAAACCATGATGCTCACCGAGGCCCACATCAA
>Ga0210065_1000305_pt1 | contig 13654 bp, 12 predicted proteins | sample Muzzi_PWB_D1_FD_185533 | JGI IMG/M metagenome (GOLD analysis project Ga0210065, IMG submission 185533) | Wetland microbial communities from San Francisco Bay, California, USA, that impact long-term carbon sequestration - Muzzi_PWB_D1 (SPAdes) | ecosystem: Environmental > Aquatic > Marine >... | reverse complement strand
CTTCGTTGACGATGAGAACGATACGGTCGCCTGCTAAAATCACATCGTCGGCCGCAGGAACTTTCGCCTTAAACTTGTGCAATAAGGCGACGAACAAGCTACCCCGCGGCAGTTGAATTTCTTTAATTTTCCGGCCCACGCAAGGGCTGGAGTGCTTGATGCGCACTTCGATGATGCGGCCGCCACTTGGAATTTCAGCCAGATTTGCGGTGGCATCCGAGGAGAGATTGCGCAGCATGAAGTCGGCCGTGGCTTGACGAGGTGATACCACCACTTCGATGCCGAGCATGGTTTTTAAGATTCCCAGAAGCTGATCATAGTCCCCCTTATTGATGACCAATTGTACATGGTCTGCGCCCAGCTTGGCCGCCTGCAAGCAGGTTAGGATATTTTCCTCATCATCCTTGGTGCAGGCGACGAAGTAGTCGGCACTGCCGATTTGTTCTTCTTCCAATAAGCGCAAGGAGGTAGCGTCACCGTTAATCACCGTAATATTTGGAAAGCGCTCGGCGAGTGAGCGGCACTTTGCCTTATCTTTTTCAATCACGCGCACTTTGAAGCGTGGATTCGTTAATAAGCGAATCAAGCTGATGGCGGTTTCGCTGCCGCCGAAAAGAACCACGCGCGAAATCTCTATTTTGTGTTTCGGATCAAATCGCTCGCGTAAGGTGAAGAGTGTGTCGGGATGTCCGAAGAGGGTGAGAACATCGCCCTCCTTTAGTTCGCTATCAGCACTCGCGACTTCAGTGACGCCCTCGCGCAAAATATAACCAATGCGCACGCGCGGGTCCAATTTCAGATCCTTGAGCTGGCGTCCAATCACGCGAGAACCTTTAGCCACCCGTTGCTGTTGCACTTCAATCTGACCACGCGCAAAATTCTCCACCGCGACACGTCCGGCATTACGGATCGCCTTCGCCAGTTCGACCGCACAGATCGCTTCCGGATTCACCAAAAGGTCGATGCCGAAGTGTAGTTGGTAATTGATGACAGAATTATCGCTGTAGGTTTCGTCGTGGATGCGGGCGATGGTATTTTTCGCGCCGAGACCTTTTGCCAGCGAGCAGGAGATAACATTGGTGCGGTCATCACTGGTCATCGCCAGAAAGGCATCGCACGTGGCGACATCGACATCCACCAACTGACGAGCCGAGCTACCGTTACCCGTAATGATGCGGGCATTTTGTTCTTCGTCCAGTTTTTCGCAGCGCTGCTCGGATTGCTCAATCAGCGTTACGTTGTGCCCAGCTGCAGAAAGTGTGGTGCATAGGTTATGCCCGACCTCACCGGCTCCGATAATTATAATTTTCATAGTGGCTATGTTTAAAAGAATTTAAACTTTCGCGCAGTGTGACGTGGCTGTGCGGTATTTCCAGAGTATATTTAAGAGGGTACGGTCGGTTCGGCAGGCGTCTTTTAGCACGTTCTTCAGCTAGGTTAAGAGATGATTGGGCTATCGATATTCTAGCGGATACGCCGATTACAGTAGTGCGACTTCAACGCCGAAGGTGGCGCTTTCGCCTGCGCTGACGGCATGTAGTCCTTTCCCGTGCTCCGGACTGTTGGGTGGCCCCATCCATGGTTCGACACAATAGAAGGGGCTGTCCGGCGCCTCGGTCCAAACAACAAACGCATTCCAGGTGGAGAAGGTGTCTGAATCTTTCAGGAAACGAATGCCGATATCCTCTTCGCCACCGTTTGGACCAAAAACGGCCATGTCATCTGTCAGGCGGCTAAAAATACGATCGGAGATGGCCGGATCGCCAAATGAACTGTCGGCTTTAAACCCTTTAAGCGTTTGGAGTGAGCCGTCGGGCGCTTGAGTGAAACACTTCTTGGCAGGCATTTTAAAGCGGTAGTCTTTACGTTGTAGGCCGGCATGCCAGGGCAGGGCGAAATAAAAATGGTGGCCGGCCGACCACAGGATGGGAGCGCTGCCTAAGTTTTCCAATTTTAGAAAGACTTTGAAGGCGACCGCGTCGAATTCGTAACGAACGGTGAAGCGATAATCAAAAGGGTAAGCATCGCGTGCGACGTCATCCGGCACTAGCTCTGCGGAGAAGCCCGTATCATCGGCAGCCACGATCTTAAAAGTGCCACCGCGAGCGAATCCATGCATAGGCATGGGACGCACGTTGCCCGCCTGATCTTTCCAAAAGCCGATTTTTCCCTTGTTGAAAGTGCGCGCGGAGAAAGGAAACAGGATCGGATTACCACCCCGGATTTTTGCGAAGTTATCATAGTTGGCATCATCAGGCCAGTGAATGACATCGCGAATCGAACCGTCGCTCATTTCAAGGTTCCAATTCATTAAGCGCGCGCCCAGCTCCGGTCGTGCTAAAAATGTCGAAGGGCCGCGTTGCCAGCGATGCAGCGTAATGCCGTTGTAATCGATTGTCTCCATTGCGTCTTCTTTTAAGGAAAAAGACATGCTTGTCTAGCATCTGCGTGGATAGTTTTCATTCCCTCCCCAATCGTCTAACTGAGCTTGCCTTTATCGATCACGCTTTCACTATTATGGTACTATGAGGTTTCGTCTTAGCGTGCTCCTGTTTGGGACGACATTGTCTTTGTTGTCGTCGATTGCGGGTGCGCAAGAAACGACAACCGAGCCGGTTGACAGTTTAGCCGGCAGCAAGACGTCTGTTTACATAATACCCATTACGGACGCAATTAGTAAGCCCAATTTATACATCCTTCGGCGTGGGTTGAAAGAAGCGATTGAGAATCAAGTGGACATGGTGATCCTGGACATGGATACGCCGGGTGGCCGGGTGGATTATACCATCGAAATGATGGAGATGCTGGCGAAGTTTGAGGGGATCACGGCAACCTACGTGAATGACGATGCGATCTCAGCCGGCTCATTTATTGCTGCTGCGACGCAGGAAATTTACTTCGCCCCGCAAGGTAAAATGGGAGCTTCGGCGGTGATACAGGGCGGCGGCCAAGATGTGCCGGAAACGGCTCGGATGAAGATCGAGAGTTATTTGCGGGCAAACATCCGTGTGATAACCGAAGATTATCCCTACCGTTCCGACGTGATACGTGCGATGTTGGATGCCGACTTCGAGTTAAAAATCGGGGATGAGGTGATTAAGCCCGAGGGCGAATTGCTGACCTTAACTGCGCGCGAAGCGATGCAGGAATATGGTGATCCAGCCAGTCCTTTGTTGGGCTCAGGTATCTTCGATACGATCGAAGATTTGTTGGATGCTCGTTTTGATGCGGGCCAATACGAGATACGTGATTTTCATCTAACGTATTCCGAGGAGCTCGCCAAATGGATGTCTACATTCGCGCCGGCGTTGATGGGCATCGGTTTGTTATTGTTGTTTCTGGAATTCAAGACGCCCGGTTTTGGAATATTTGGCATTGGTGGTATCGTACTTTTGGCGCTCTTTTTTGCGAGTCAGTATATCGCCGGCTTGGCGGGCAATGAGGCGATACTGATTTTCGCTTTGGGAATATTGCTGGTCTTGGTGGAAATCTTTTTCTTTCCCGGTTCGATTATTTTTGCGGTGGCAGGCTTAGTAATGATTTTTGGTTCATTATTGTGGGCGATGGTCGATATATGGCCGAACCAGCCGATTAAGTTGTCACCGGAATTGTTCGCGGAACCGTTGGTGAACATGATTTTCGGAATCAGCATCGCGGTGGCGGGCGCCTTGATTTGCAGCCGTTTTTTCAAGGGATCTTTTTTGGAGCGACGCTTGGTTTTGTCTCACACGGTCGGCGGCGGCAGTCAGACTATCTCAAAGGAACGCAGCGCCAGTCTGCCTAAGGCTGGCAGTGAAGGGGTGGCAGTGACCGATCTGTTTCCCAGCGGACTGGTCGAAATTAAAGGGGTTCGCTACGATGCGCGCAGTGCGTTGACTTCGATTGACCGGGGAGCAACCGTTCGCGTTGTAAAAACCGCTGATTTCGGATTGGTGGTCGAGGAGGTGAGCGCATGACCGCGATCTTTGGATTCATCCTGGCGGCGCTGGTGTTGGTGTTCTTCGAAGTGATCCTGCCCGGCGGCGTGCTGGGCGTTCTGGCCGCACTTTGCGTGCTGATGGCGACCTGGATGGGTTATGCGGAACTGGGTGCACCCGGAGCAATCGCGGTATTTCTCGGATCCACGCTTGCGATTGCATTACTGGTATATTTTGAATTTAAATACATTTCAAAAACAAGATTAGGCCGAAGTTTTTTCCTCAAAACGACGGTAACGGGACATTCCAATGAATTGAATAAAGAAGATAGTATTATAGGCCGTGAGGGAATTACTTTAACTCGTTTAAATCCGAGTGGAAAGGTTGCAATCGAGGGGCAGAGCTACGATGCTCATTCACAAGACGGTTACATTGACGCGGGGCAGCCTATCAGCGTTATTTCCAAGGACAGTTTTCAACTTATTATCAAAAAACTATGATCACATATACACACTTACTCGCACTTGGCGGCTGGCAGCTTGGCGTCGCTGCTATCCTTGGCCTGATCCTATTGATCGTGGGCTTTATCATTATCAGCTTTTTCAATATCTGGCTGCGGGCTTTGCTCTCCGGAGCGACGGTCGGTTTCCCCACTCTGATAGCGATGCGGCTGCGTGGTGTGTCCGCATCGTTGATCGTTGATGCCCGTATTACGTCGGTTAAAGCTGGTATTGAGATTTCTGCCAATGATCTGGAAGCTCATTATTTGGCAGAAGGTAATGTCATTCAAACTGTGCAGGCGCTAATTGCTGCGGACAAGGCCAACATTGCGCTCGACTGGCAGCGGGCCTGTGCGATCGATCTTGCCACCAAGGGCACTGGCAAATCCGTGTTGGAGGCCGTGCGTACTTCGATCAATCCGAAAGTGATTGAGTGTCCGGCTTCGAGTGGTGGTCGTTCCACCATCGATGGTGTGGCCAAAGACGGTATTCAAGTTAAGGCGCGTGCGCGTGTAACCGTGCGCTCAAATCTGGACAACTACGTTGGCAGTGCGCTGGAAGAAACCATTATTGCACGCGTGGGCGAGGGTATCGTAACAACGATTGGCTCGGCAGAATCTTACAAAACGGTCTTGGAGTCACCCGACTCAATATCCAAAACCGTGCTGGAGCGCGGTCTGGATGTTGGCACCGCATTCGAAATTTTATCCATTGATATTGCGGACGTAGACGTCGGAGAAAACATCGGCGCCAAGCTGCAAGAGTCGCAAGCTGAGGCTGATAAGAATGTGGCACAGGCCAAGGCAGAAATGCGCCGTGCCGCAGCGGTCGCGCTTGAACAGGAAATGAAGGCGCGCGTCGAAGAAATGAATGCCAAGGTAGTTGAAGCTGAGGCGGAAGTGCCGCTTGCTCTAGCTGAAGCATTCCGTTCCGGAAACTTGGGAGTGATGGACTACTATCGTCTGAATAATATCAAGGCTGATACTGACATGCGCGACTCGATCTCCAAGGGCGACGAAAGCAAATAATTCGAAGTATGGATCTTCTGGAAATAGTTGGGATGCTCATTGTCGGAGCGATTTACTTTTTTGGTAATTTTATTGCCAAAAAGACCGACGATGAGGGTCCCACGCCTCCGAAGCGTGATTTCGATAGTGCTGAAGAAGCAGATGCTGCGGAGCGTCAGCGACGTATTCAGGATGAGATACGTCGAAAGATCATGGAGCGCCGTCGTGAGGCAGAAGCCGGCAGGACGGAATCCAATCGGCCCGTTGCAGAACCATCGCAGCAAGAGCGTCCTCCAGTCACTGCTTTCCGGGACAGAGAGCAATCACGCGATTACAGGCAACAGCCGCCACCCTTATCGCCAACGGCTAAGCCCGCGTCATCCGGTCCCTTTAGTTGGGACACTTCTGATGATGTGTATGAGCAAAAGATGGAAGTTCAGCTGAAGCGGATCGAAGAGACGAAGCGTCAGGCTGCGAAACTCAAGAAGCAGGCGGGAATGGAGCGTAAGCCGACCGAAGTGTCGCGTAGTACTCGCCGCAGGTCTGCGGGTAAAGGTATTTTGTCCGGACCCGTGCGCACGGTATTAAACGACCCGGCAGCAGCGCGCGCAGCTTTTGTTTATGGTGAGGTTTTGGGGCAGCCAATCAGTATGCGTAAACAGAGCAATGTGCCGGGTTTGAGCTGAGCGCCTTCAGGCAACATATGCGAATGCTACCCGGACACAGGCGTCCTTACTATTAACTGCGTGATAACATCTCAGCTCGGTACCGAGGCATAAGTGTTAGCACAGTGTAAACCAACACAACGCAACCGACGATGGATCGGCTTTGCTAAGACTAGGGCAATGTGATTTTTGCGGTTCCCGAGCTATCCGGGCGCATGCGCTCGCCGGCCTGCTCGATCACAATGTTTTCACCGGCAGTGAAAAGAATATCGATCGGCCCTTTTTTCTTGAGAGCTACCGTCTGGCCTTCGCTCATGGTGTCACGAAAGAGAATCGCATTGTCTGACTGCTGTTTGACCAGAACATAGACGGTGCCGCTGGCGATGAGTGTGATATCATCCGTGGAGGTGACCGGCCCGGCAGCGGCATTATTGGAGTCAGCCGCTTGCTCGATCACGGGCGGTTCGGTGGACTCAATGTCATCGCCGCTGCTACTGAGAATGGCTTTGATTAATCCGAAAACGATAAAAACAAGTGCCAGCGTGCCGGCAAAGACGAGTCCGATCTTCAAGTAAAAGATTTTTTCGTTATCGTCATCCGGTTCGGCTTCCTGGGAGTCATCAGCAGCTGAAGGATCAGGCGCAGGCTTTGGTTTTGCTGCGATGCGACCGTAGCCGACATTCTCGTCTTCTGCTTGAGGAGCCTGGGATTCGGTTTTTTTGATTTCAATTTGCCCAAACAATTCGGAAGCGCCGCGTTTGTTCGTTCGCGTGTTCCCCAGCAGCTGTGCATTATAATTGGTGAGGATTTTATCCGGGTCTAATTTTAGGTAGCGTGCGTAGTTTTTAAGAAACCCGCGCTTGTAGAGTTCAGGGAGGTCGTAATCAAATTTGTTCTGTTCAAAGAAGCCCAGAAAATCGCTACGAATCTTTGTGGCCTCGGCTGCTTCGCGCAGGGAGATCCCCTTGCGCTTACGCGCGTCTTCTAATTGTTCCCCAATACTTTGCATTGAGTCGCATTATGTGAGGTTCTTCTTTTATTCCGCAAGCACGGAATCTTAGGTTATCGCAGATCATTCCGCTGGCCTGCGATTTTTGAGTTAGCTGCGCTGCTTGTATTGCGACGATGGTAATGCTTTCGATCAGGAGAGTTCGAAAACCAAGTCTGCCCATTCGCCGTCAGTTCGTGAATCAATCGAGATTTGAGAATCGCTGCGTAGTTCGGCAAAGCGCTTTTCAAAATGTTGGCGTACGCGGTCGAGCTCTTGGGTGAGGATGCCGCTCAGCGCGAGGGTGCCTTTCGATTTGACGCCTTTCACCAAGGGATCCGAATGCGGGATGAGCACATCTGTCTGAATGTTAGCGAGCACCAAATCACCCTGGCGTGCGTTGGCAAAGCCGAGTTCGAGGTCGGCAACCGCAAATTCCAGGGCGGGTAGATGCGGATTTTCAGCTGCATTGCTGTGGCAGACGGTGATGGCTTCGGGGTCAAAATCGAAACCAAAAATCTTTTTAAATCCGAGTGCGGCTGCGGACAACGCCAGCACCCCCGAACCGCAGCCGGCATCGATCAGTTCGATTGTATCTTTCGAATGCGGGTTTTTTTCGAGATAATCCAACAAGCGGCCCGCACACAGGCGCGTGGTTTCATGGGCACCGGTTCCGAATGCCATGCCGGCATCCAGATAGACGACAGCGCTTCCATCCGGTGCTTGTATGTTTTCACGTTCCCACAGCGGAATCCAATGCAACTGACGGTCGTTCCAGGCTTTAACGAATTCCTTATAGGCATTCTGCCAATCGGCATCGATGATCTGAGTTTCCGCAAACTCCATCTTAAGTTCAGGAAAATCCGCGCGCAGCACGGCGAGTGCGTGCGCTGCGCTGGCAGAGTCAGGAAAGATACCAAAGACTTCGTAGGGATCGTGTATCTCCTTCTGCATGATGCCCCAGTGGGGCGATTCGGTTTCGAAAAAATAACCGTCGAGGATGTCGACGATATCGTTCGGAATTTCTGCGCGGAGTTCGACTTGGTTGCTCATGGGTATGAAACGGGATTAATTGATGCGGTGGCATATGTGGCCGCTTTTAATCCGAATGTCCAGAGCCCAGAAAACTTTTGTGTGGCACAGTCGCCACGCGATTCGTGGTGCTAGAGTCCCAGTTCAGACAGGCTTGGGTGGTCGTCCGGGCGGCGACCCAGTGGCCAGTGAAAAAGTCGCTCTGTTTCATCGATGGGGAGATCGTTGATGCTGGCGTGTCGCGCTTGCATGAAGCCGTTTGAGTCGAACTCCCAGTTTTCATTACCATAAGCACGGTACCACTGACCGGCTGCGTCGTGCCACTCGTAGGCAAAGCGCACGGCGATGCGATTCGCCTCGAAGGCCCAAACTTCTTTGATCAGACGGTATTCGAGCTCTTTTTGCCATTTGCGGGTCAGAAATTGGACGATTTCTTCGCGGCCATTGATAAATTCGTTCCGGTTGCGCCATTGGCTGTCGGGAGTGTAGGCGAGCGAGACAGTCTGCGGGGAGCGCGAATTCCATGCATCTTCCGCACCGCGAGCTTTTTTCGCGGCCGTTTCTGCATTGAATGGTGGGAAGGGTGGGCGTGGATTTTCGTTATCAGTCATAGTTTGAGTCCAAGGTTATATTGAAAATGGATAGCTAGTGAGGAATTTAATGAATATCAAATTTTCGGATTATATTACGCACGACTGCTTTGGTGGTGCCGATGAAAAGAAATTCGGTTAGGTTGCGAGGTACGCCGCTATGGTGGGAGATGGTCCAACGGCGGCGCAGTGGGCGTTTTGGCGTTGGAAATGCGTGAAGGTGGCCGCGTCGGATTTCTTCTTTTGCGATCCAGCTCGGCACGATACCGACGCCCATGTTGAGGAGGACCAGCTGCTTGATGGCGTCCTCGTCATTGAGTTCAATAAAAGGCTCAAGCGGCAATCGTATCTCACGATAGTGCGCATCGATCAAATTGTAGGTGTTTGAGCGCACTGCCGGAATGATGAGTTGTTGGTTGGCGAGCGTCTGTCGATCCAGCTTGGATGCTTGTGCCCAAGCATGGGAAGGATGCACGATGTAGACTAACTCATCCTCGCCGATCATCGTTTGTTGGATTTCGTTGTAGTCGCGCTGGATCGGTGCGATGGCGATGTCGATGAGTCGCTCATTCAGGCGTTCGATGAGCTCGTCGGTGTCGCCGACTTCAAGGCGCAGCGAGACGTTCGGACAGCTTTCTCTGAATTCGCGAACAATACCGGGGAGAATATTACTACAGGCCGTACTGGTCATGCCAATGTGGAGCTGTTCCTGCCTTTCATGTGCGCCGCCGGAAAAGCGAGCGGTGGCGCTATCGAGTCTGGCGAGGATTTCAGCAGCTTCGTTAAAGAACTTTTGCCCGATTTCTGTCGGCGTCACTTTCGGTCCCTTACGTATCAGCAGCTCTACGCTCATACTTTCTTCCAGAGCCTTGATTCCATGGCTCAGCGCCGAAGGCGTGACGAACAATTTAACGCTAGCCATACTCATACTGCCTTCTTGGACAGTCGTCACAAACATCCTCAGTTTCTTGGTATCGACTAGGTCATTCATTGTTATGTGCACTAAGCATGTTGAGCAAATGTTGTCTATAGTTTATTGATGATGAAATATTTTCATCAATCAAGTGAGATTAAATCGCGGTCGAATTCTGCCAATTGGCAGCTAAGTGGTATTTGGAATGCTATTTCCCGCTGAGTGATTAATTTTAAGACATCGAGCACCCGCAACAGACGTGGGTCTAGCCGCAGGTTGCGGTTGGGCTATGTGCCGATGACGGATTGTGCGCCTCTGGTGGTGGCCAAGGAATTGGGATACTTTGAGGAAGCAGGTTTGGAAGTAGAGTTATGTCGCGAGCCGGGCTGGGCGACTATCCGCGAAAAAATCTATCACGGTGAGTTGGATGCTGCTCAGGCTCCCGGCAGCATGGTCTTTGAATTATCATGGGGATATGGCGGAATGTATCGCAACTGCATCACCGCATTTGCCACTGCGCTGAATGGCAATGCGATAACGCTTTCGAACGAACTATGGGAGTTGGGGGTCCGGGATGGGAATTCGTTACGCGAAGTGATCAAGAAGTATCCTTCCCGTCGCTTTACATTTGCCGGAGTGCTGAAATATTCTTCGCAGAACTATTTGATGCGGCATTGGCTGATGTCGCATGGAATCGATCCTGATAAAGATGTCGATATGGTCATCGTTGCGCCGCCGCAGGTGCACGACTGTCTGCGTCATGGTTATCTGGATGGCTACTGCGTCGCCGAGCCCTGGAGTTCGATTGGCCTTTTGCAGGGGATCGGCTGGTGTGCGACGTTGACCTCTGATTTTTCACCTTCGCACTTAGAGAAGGTCTTCATGGTGACGCAGGCCTTTCATGATGAAAATCCGGAACGGCATCTGGCATTGTTGATTGCTTTACGTGAAGCTGCGCGCTTCTGCGACGATCCTGCGAATCGAACTGAATTAGCCCAGATTTTATCGAATGAAGCCTACGTCGACGTGCCGATGCGGGTGCTCAGTAACGCCTTGGTCGGACCATTCGACATGGGCAAATCGCGCGAAGTGCCCGCTGATGAAGCGATCATCTTCTATCGGGAAGATGCCAATCGTCCAACCGTCGAGAAAGCAAAGTGGGTGCTGGAGGAAATCGGCCTGCACCACCTGCAACCAAAGGGCAACGAATTTACCGAAGCAGACATCAAGGAACGCTTTAGGGAAGATATTTATAATGAAGTACTTCGAGCAGAAACAGCAAAATTAATCTCCATCTAACCAAACACCATAAGAAGCATGAAAAATAAAAAGATAATGAATGATCCGTATGATCATAAAACTCCACTCGCTAAGGGACATGCGCATGCAAATGCGTCCCTTGATGATGCGGGTGAAGAGTTTGTAGCCAATACCGCGACTGAATTCCGTCAGGTCGCTGCCTCCTCTGCCAAGCCTTGTAATCACAAGGGCCCTTGTAATTGTAGCTCCAAAGTAGACGCACCGGCTGCGGATTCGCACGAAGACCGTATGGGTAATCTCGTTGAAGAAGCGGTGGTACGCGCCATTTTTCCGAATGATCTCAAGCGAAGAGAGTTCATTTCGCGTGTCGGTAAGACCGCTGCTGCCGGCTTGATTGCTTCGGTATTGCCGATTGGCAACATGCGCTCATGGGCCGCTGAGCCTGTGAAGGCAAGTGACATTGAGAAGAAGGATCTGAGTATCGGCTTCATTCCGATTACCTGTGCGACTCCGATCATCATGGCGGAACCCATGGGTTTCTATGCGAAACATGGCCTGAATGCCAAAGTACGTCGTGCTTCCGGTTGGGCGATGGTACGCGATTGGGGTATCAATAAAGAAGTGGATGCAGCGCATATGCTGAGTCCGATGCCGCTGTCGATTTCGCTTGGAGCCGGTTCTCCGGAGGTGCCTTATTTGATGCCAGCGGTGGAAAACATCAATGGTCAGGCAATTACGCTGGCGAATAAACATAAAGGCGTTAAGGGCCCGCAGGACATGAAAGGTTTCCGTTTCTGTGTGCCTTTTGAGTATTCGATGCACAATTACTTATTGCGCTACTATCTTGCAGAAGGTGGTATCGATCCGGATAAGGATGTGCAGATTCGGGTGGTTCCACCACCTGAGATGGTGGCCAACTTGAAGGCGGGTAATGTTGATGGGTACTTGGCACCCGATCCTTTCAATCAACGCGCTGTGTATGAGAAGTGCGGCTTCCTCTTTAAGTTGACGAAAGAGATCTGGCCGGGTCACCCATGCTGTGCGTTTGCCATCTCTCAGGAGTTTGCGTCAACCAATCCAAATACGTACAAGGCGCTCTTCAAGTCGATTGTCGATGCGACCTATTACTCGTCGGATGCCGCCAACCGTAAGGAAATCGCCAAAGCGATCTCGCCGAAGAACTACCTGAATCAGCCGGTTACGGTCGTCGAGCAGGTTTTGACCGGTAAATATCTGGATGGACTGGGTAACATTAAGAACGAGCCGGACCGTATTGATTACGATCCAATGCCTTGGCAATCCATGGCTAAGTGGATCTTGTCACAAATGGTTCGTTGGGGACAGATCGGCCCTGAGGTCGATTTTGATGCCGTGGCGAAGAAGGTTTATCTGGAGGCAGACTGTGCCGATATGATCACCGACCTTGGTTACAAGCCGAAGAAGGAGTCATACGACGAGTTCTCTATCATGGGCAAGCCGTTCACGCCGAAGGATCCGCTGGGTTATGCCAAGAGCTTCAGCATCAGTCGCGTATAAGTAATTCTTACTCACTCCTCTCATTCCGAGATATTGTCATGGAAAAAGTATCCAAGTTTCTCAACAAACTGACTAGTAGTCCATATCTGCTATCAGTCGTCTTATTCGTCGTATTCTTACTGGTCTGGTCGGCACTCACGCAGGTGCCGAAATTCGACGCTTCAAAGTACGGTGAAGATGATCTGATGATGATGGAAATGAATGGTGACATTGTCCGGAATGAGGCGGGTGAGTATATTATGAATGCCGAAAAGCAGGGTGTGCCTGGACCCGGACCGGTCATGGATAAGATCGTAAGCGAGTTTCAAACTCCTTTTGCGAAGACGGGGACGAATGATCACGGTATTGGGCTATTGGTTAGCTATACCTTGAAGCGTTTCCTGTCAGGATTCCTGTTAGCTTCCGTTGTCGCAGTGTTCATGGGCATGTTAATTGGCATGTCCAAGACACTGTTGACGGCGTTGAATCCTTTCATCCAAGTGCTCAAGCCGGTATCGCCACTCGCTTGGATGCCTTTATTGCTGTACACGGTCAAAGACCCATTCATGACTTCCGTTTTGGTGGTTTTTATGGCCTCACTTTGGCCGACGATGGCGAATACCGCATTTGGGGTATCGAACATCAAGAAAGATTACATGCGCGTTTCAGAGATGGTGGAGTTGGGTTGGTTTCGTCGATTCTTTTCTGTCGTTTTACCTGCAGCAGCGCCAGCGGTCTTTGCGGGCCTGCGTATTTCGTTCGGCAGTGCGCTAGTCGCTGTCGTGCCTGCCGAGATGTTGTTGGGTGAACTCGGCGTCGGGTACCTGAGTTGGATCGAGTGGAACAATCTCGATATATCCGGCGTGATTTTTGCCATTGTTGTGGTGGGTATCGTCGGCTTCTTGCTCGATTATGGTCTATCAAAGCTGGCGGCGCGCTTCACCTACGTAGAAGCATAACGCACAGCCTCATTATTTTTTAAATTAAAACCTATTTATTATGTCCTATTTAGCAGTCGACCACGTCACTAAGATTTATCCGTCCTTGGAGCCGGATGCGAAAAAAGGCGATGAATTTGTCGTCTTTGAAAACATCAATTTCACGATCAACAAAGGTGAGTTCGTTTCCATGATCGGCCACTCCGGATGTGGTAAGAGTACTTTGCTGAACATCATGGCCGGCTTTGATCAGGCGAGTTCTGGCGGGATCATATTGGATGGCAAAGAGACGACCAAACCCGGTCTTGACCGGATGGTGGTGTTTCAAA
>Ga0210065_1000304_pt1 | contig 13674 bp, 15 predicted proteins | sample Muzzi_PWB_D1_FD_185533 | JGI IMG/M metagenome (GOLD analysis project Ga0210065, IMG submission 185533) | Wetland microbial communities from San Francisco Bay, California, USA, that impact long-term carbon sequestration - Muzzi_PWB_D1 (SPAdes) | ecosystem: Environmental > Aquatic > Marine >... | reverse complement strand
CCGCCTCTAAAGATATGTTCTGCCGCCAACGTAGGTTTTGGCAAAAAATTTGTTCGAGAGTTTTTCGATGCGGACGTTCTTGCCGGTGCGCGGGGCGTGAATGAATTCTCCGTTGCCGGCATACATGCCGACGTGTGTCACCCGCTTGCCACCCTTGGTGGCGAAAAACACCAGGTCGCCGGGGCGAAGTTTCGATTTGGCTACCCACTTGCCGGCCTTGTACTGGCTGCGCGACACCCGCGGCAGATTGAGGCCGTTGAGCCTGTAGGAGACCATGGTCAGGCCGCTGCAGTCGAAACCGTTTTCGGCCGTTGTACCGCCCCAGCGGTAGGGGATGCCGATGAAGCGCTTGGCGGTCTTGACCAGTTCGCTGCGCAGGTCGCCCTTGCCGGTCTTCTTGATCTGCGCCGCAGTGTAATCTTCCGGAAAGACAATGAAGAATGTGTCGATCAGTCCCTGTGTCTGCAGGCGTTCCGCCTCGCTGCGCGCCGGCTGGTAGGTTGCATGGTTGCCGAAACGAACCTTGTATAGACCGGATTCATGGCGGAAGTAGTAGGCGTCGATGCCTCGGGTTTCCAGGAGTTGTTCCAGACGTACGGCGTTGTCGAGGTTGCTGAAGGCTCCAACCTGGATTGAGTAGCCCATCTTCTGCAGGGGGGTGTCTGGCTTTTGGTCGTCAGGAGCTTCGTCCAATAGTGCTGCGATCGGGTCTTCCGCGACAGGTTGTGGTGTTTGTTTCTTGATCGAAGTCGATGGCGATGACGATGAGCAGGCCGAGAGAAGGAAAAGGAACAGGGGCAGAAAGTAAATGTTATTGATGAGAGGTGTCGGGCGGGGGATTTTATTCACTATCACTGGAAGCATCGTCCTTTTTCGAGATTCTAGGGTGCCCAGATTAACATAATCAATTGGGAAAGATAAGGTTCAACGAAGAATGTGGTTTTGTGCTCCCAGATTAATATTCAAAGACAAAATCAAAACCGTCGGGGTTGGGTACGAGTTATAGACATAGGTAACTATGTCCTTGACCTGTACAGGACGCGACCCGCCGGTTCTGTTTTTAAATTTATAAAATTCCTCGGCCGAAATTGTCTGAGCCGGTTCACGGCAAACGATACAAGTGCAGAGTAACTCCGCCCGATACCTTCGCCTCTGGAAAATCCTCCCCGGGAGTGAACAGGCCCAGCCTTTCTGCACCAGGAATGTGCTTGGCAAAAAGCCCATCAAGATAGTCGGGCCCGTGACGAGGCGAGTTGAGGCAGGCGAGCACCTCCCCGCCGGGTGTGGTTAATGCGGGCAAGCTGCGCACCAGCTTCGGCCAATGCCGTTCGGCAGTGAAACTTTTCCCCTGGGAGGCTGGCGGATCACAGATCACCAGATCGAAGGGGCCGAGCCTGCGGAGCCTGCCGAGGCTGCGAAAGAGTTCCAGGGGCAGGAAGCTGGCCCGGCGCAGTTCAATATCGTTGAGCCGGTGGTTGAGCTTGCCGAGCTCCAGGGCGCCGCGATTCATGTCGAGGTTGACGACCTGGTTTGCGCCGCCGGCCAGCGCCGCCACGGAAAAACCACAACTGTATGCAAAGAGGTTGAGGACCATTTTCCCCCTGCTGCGTTCCCTGATCAACTTGCGGCCGATCGCCATGTCCGGGAAAAATCCGATGTTCCTGGCCTCGCCGAGACGTAAGTGGTAGGCGAGGTCAGCTTCTAAAGCGACCGGGTTGTCCGGCAGGCTTCCCCTGAGTAAGCGGCCAGGGGCGTCATGCCGTAAGCGTTCCTGCAGGAAGATCGCCTCCGTCCTGTTCGGCAGCGTCGTGTCGAGCATCTCAACCAGTTCTTCCAGCCAGGCCTGCGGACGCTTCTCGTAGATGGTGATCATGACGACCGGCGGGAAAGAATCGATCACCAGATCGTTGTAGCCGGCAAAGCAATGCCCGCGGCCGTGGAAGAGGCGACGCGCCTCGCCGGAGGATGACAGGTGGCGGGTTATTTCGTCACGGACAATCTGCATGGGGTATGCAAGTGATGGCTCATCGGTAAGAAGGTTCAATATCGGACTTTGAGGCGATCGAGAGTGCGGTGGATATCCTCTAGGCTGAAGCCCTGTTTTTCACAACACATCTCTGACCAGGTTTCGTACTGCTCGACTCGCATCACCAGTTCAGCGACCAGTTCCTCGCGACCGGCGAATTTGGACGGGTTGTCAGACACCTTTAGCAACAGCGGTACGATGAAATCAGGCAGTTCCCCCTCGCTGTTCTCACGGCGCGTGACTTCGGCAAGTCTGGTGAAGATGTCCATCACAAGGTCCTTTCAGGGCGCAACAACGCAACTGACTTTGAGCATAACCTCGGAGAGGAAATGGCGCAAGGGTACGCATGATAATCAGGGCATCAGCGCCCTGATTATCATGCGCATGGCAAGCAGGGTGATGAGCAGCTTGAAGACCCGGAGGAAGAGTTGTTCCGGGATCTTGTGCCGAAGCCTGGTGCCGGCATAGGAGCCGGAGATGACAGCAAAGACCATCAGGAGCATCAGAAGCAGGTAAGGTCCATAGGCGAAGCCGAGCAAGCCGAAGGTGATGATTTTGACCATGTGCACGATGGTCATGAACGCCGCCCCGGTGACCACAATCTGGTCGCGGCTGAGGCCGGCCCTGATCAGAAACGGCATGTTGAGTGGCCCGGTCGCACCGACGAACAGGGTCAGGAAAGCCTGGACGAAGCCGAGGCTCAGGAACCGGCCGGGGAACCAGAGCTTTTTCTTGACCTGCGGCAGCCACGTCATGGTGAGGATAAAGATCCCCAGAGGCAGGGGGAGGAACTCGGTGGGAACCTTCAGCACCACCCGGGAGCCCGCCACTGCTCCGACCAGGCAGCCGGCAAGGAAAGGCCAGAGGATGTCCCGACGGATGTCTTTCGGCGAGAAGGCGCTGCGGCTGGCGTTGCTGGCGAACTGCACCACGCCGTGCACAGGGACGATGGCGGCGGGGGGCAGAAAGACGCTCATGACCGAAATCAGCAGCATGCCACCGCCGAGCCCGAGAACTGCGGTCAGAGATGAGGAGAGAAAGGCCGCGACAACCAGGAAGAAGCTATCCATCAGTTCTTGATAGCCAGCTCCTTGCGGTAGTCGCGCAGGATCGACTTGATCTGTATCTCATTCTCCGGGCCACAGCGGATCAGTATCTTGCGCCCCGCCGAAAGGGCCTCGAGGTCGGGGTCTGCAAAGAGGTAGAGCGCTTTTGGCTGCACCAGGAAAATCGGGTCAGAAGCCTGTGGTGCTTCAAGCAGGTGGTCGATGACTTCGATCAGCCTGTCGTTGAAGTAGGCATCCGGGTAGCCGAGGTTCTCATAGGCCTCCTGGAAAAGCGGGTAGAGACGCTTGTAAACGGCGACGACCTGCCTGGTGTCGAGAGCGGCCAGGATTTTCACCAGCGGGACATAGCGCTGGTAGTTGGCCGGGTCGATGGTCAACTGGTCCCGTTCACCCTGGGCGAGGAACGTCCCTGGAGTCTGCTTGATCGGTCGATGGGTTTTCGGCAGCTGTGGCCGGGGCAGGTTGTCGACCATAACCACGAAACGCTCGATGAAGTGCTCGAGGATGAAAAAACGGCCAAGCTTCTGGTCGGCGAAGAGTCGGCCCAGGATCTCGGCCATCGGTATATCACTCTCTTGCAGCGTCGGCAGGGGTTGCTCGAGATCGAGGACCGGGGCCGCGGCTTCAAGTTCTTCCGCCAGCGGTGTGACCGGGTGCTCGATCGCCGGTTTTGCCGGCGGGGCAACGGCCGTTGGCGGAGGTGCCAGGTTTGTTGCCGGCGGCTCCGGCTGGTAGTAGAACCACCAGGCAACCGCGATGATGATGCCAACAACGATAAATCCGATTCGAAACGGCCAGTTTTGCATGTCAACGCCTCCTGTCTTAGGATATTAGAACAATAGCTTCTATCGCCGGCGAGTCAACCTCAGCTCCCCCATTGCAATGCCGACCACCAGGCGCCTGTAACGATGACAACAGCACCCAGGGCGAGGGCCGCATTCCAGGCCCTGCCCGGACGTCCCCGCTTCTCAATCAACAGTTCCGCAATGAAGCCAAGTGGCAGACCGAAGAGGAAACCGAACAGGTGGGCGCCGAGATCGGTGTTCTCGCCACCGGCACCAAGCATGGCCAGCAGGCCGAGAGCCGCGGCAACCGGCAGGGTCCATCGCCGACGGCGGCGCAGGTTGTGACGGTAACGCACCATGCTGATGGCGGCAAGGATGCCGACCGCACCGAAGATTGCCGTAGAGGCGCCGACGGCTCGGTGGGCCGGGTTCTGCAGCCAGGCGTTGACCAGATTGCCGAGGGCCCCGGCTGCGAGCAGCAGTAGCCAGGCCGGACCCGAACGCAGGTCGCGGCAGAGCCTGGAGATGAAGATGCCACCAATCAGCAGGTTGCCGAGCAGGTGCTGCCAGTCGGCATGCAGGGTCAGGGCAGTGATCAGTCGCCACCATTGGCCGGCCATGATTTTTCCGGCATGGGCGTTGCCGAGAGCTTTCCAGTCGACCGGATGGTGCCCGGCCAGGTCAACCTGGTGCAGAGTAAGGTTGTAGAATACGCCGATAGCAATCAATACCCAGATGGTCGTGGTGCGATTGTCGACCAGGGGAGTTCCCTGCGGCGGCGGGGGCGGCCAGTCACGGTTTTCGTTTTCGTACTGCCGCAGCTCGCGGAGGGCCGCATCCAGCATCCCGGTCGGGACCAGCAGCTGCCAGCCGAAGCCGTGCCGCTCTGCCTGCCAGGGGATCCGGCGGGCTTCCAGGACCAGTGACCAGCTGCGCATGCGGCGTCGCGACAGGGTGCCCCCCTGTTCCCCTTCCAGATGTGCCGGCAGGGGGCGCCAACTTTCCACAGGGTGTCCCGGGATGATGTCGACAGGTATCTCTGGCATGCCTCCATCATCGCAAATTGTTGCCGCTGCGTCACCTTGTGTTTTCTTGACTTGCAGCTTTTGTCGTGTTAGTTACTTTATAGTAACTAATGGTTTGAGAGCCTATGGAGCCCTTTGCATGCCTCAGCTGACCACACGCCAACAACAGGTTTACGATTTCCTGGTTGGGTACATTGCCGACCAGGGTTATCCACCGACTCTGCAGGAAATTGCCGGACATCTTCAGGTCTCGGGCAACCTCGGCGTGTTGCGCCATCTCCAGGTGCTGGAGCGGAAAGGGCTGATCAACCGTAGCCCCGGCAGCTCCCGTTCGATCGTCCTGGTGGACCGGTCACAAAGCGAGCCGGTTGCCCTGCCGCTGGTCGGTACGGTTCAGGCCGGTCTGCCGCAGTTGGCAGACGAACAGGTTGAGACGTATCTCGCCGTCGACAGCTCGCTGGTCAAAGGCAGGGATTCATTCCTGCTCCGCGTCCGCGGCGAGTCGATGATCGACGCGCATATCATGCCCGGCGACCTGGTCGTGGTGCGGTCGCAGCCTTCTGCGGAGAACGGCGAGATCGTGGTCGCCCTGATCGACGATGAAGCAACCCTCAAACGATTCTATCGCGAGGGCGAGGAGATCCGTCTGAAGCCGGAAAACTCCAGCATGAAATCATTGATCTACCGTGAACGTGACGCGGAGGTGCAGATCATCGGCAAGGTCACCGGCCTCTGTCGCCCCCTGGGATAAGGATCATGAAAATCTGTGAACCGAATATCCGGGTCGGCGTCATCCACGGCCCGGGCAACCGGATCACCCCCGTCTGGTTCGACCTGAAGCATCGCAAGCACACCGTGCGTGAAATCACCAACAGCTGGCGCGATCGGCAGGGCGAGACAGTCCGGATCCATTTTCACGTCACTGACGATGGTGCTCTCTACGAACTGGTTTACGACCTGGGGAGTACGACCTGGGCGTTGGAAAGGATTGAAACTCTTTGAAAGCGCGAGACGAGGATTCAAAAGCATTTTAACGCCCGTTCGCTGCGCTCACTCAAGTCGCAAAGTAACGCAAAGAATAAAGCCTCACTCTTTATCCTGGTAATTTGGTTTCCTCCCTTTGCGCTTTTGCGTTAGAAGCTTTTTGTTTTGTCTTTCGGTTTTTCGTGTTCCGCGCATCCCGTCCCATGTTCCGGGTTTTATTATGAAAACCATCATGCACGTTGATATGAATGCGTTCTTTGCCGCGGTTGAGCAGCAGTCGAACCCGGCGTTGCGCGGACGACCGGTGGCGGTGACCGGCAGCGAGAAGCGCTCGATCATCCTGACCGCTTCCTACGAGGCGCGGGCCTTCGGAGTGAAGACCGGGATGACCCGCTTCGAGGCTTTCGAGCGATGTCCGCAGCTGACCCTGGTGCCGGCCAACAACCGGCTCTATACGCATGTATCGACGCAGATCATGACGTTGCTCCGTGACTACACGCCGCTGGTGGAAGTCTTCTCCGTCGACGAAGCGTTTCTCGACCTGGGCGGCTCCCTGAAGTTGTTTGGTGGTGCCGAGCGTATTGCCTACCTGATCAAGTCGCGTATCAAGTCCCGTTTCGGCATCACCTGCTCGGTTGGGATTGCGCCGAACAAGCTGCTCGCCAAGCTGGCCTCGGAACAGCACAAGCCGGACGGCCTGACCGTCTTCCATCCGGAAGAGGTCCCTGCCATTCTGGAACCGATGCCGATCCAGGAGCTGTGTGGTATCGGTCGGCGACTCGGCGGGCAGTTGCAGGGCCTGGGCATTTTCACCTGCGGCCAGTTGAGCCGTTTCCCCCTGCATGTCCTGCGCAGGAAATACGGTGTGATCGGTGATCGTCTGCACGACATGGCGCGCGGCATCGATCATGCTCCGGTCATTCCTGAAGAGAGCAGCGCTCCGATCAAGTCAGTGGGGCACAGCCGCACCCTGCGTGATGACCTCGAAGATCGCGATGCGATCTGTGCTTTTCTGCTGCAGCTGGCCGAGATGGTTGGTCGACGAGCCCGGCGCCACCGGGTCTCAGGAAGGGTGGTCACCCTGACGCTGCGTTACGCGGATTTCACTACCGTGAGCCGGCAGCAGGTCCAGCCGGATTACCTGGACAGCAGCGAGACGATTTACTGTGCCGGCGTGAAGATTCTCGACAGCATGGTCCTTGACCAGCCGGTCCGCCTGCTTGGTATCAGGTTGTCGAGCCTGCGTTTCCGAGCCGGACAGTTACCGCTTTTCCCTGCCGACCGGCGGCGCTTTCTGTTGACCGAAGTCAGAGATTCTGCCAACGATCGCTACGGCGACTTTACCATCATGTTCGGCAGCCTGCTTGAACAGAAGGGCAAAGGCAGCCATGTGATATCGCCGGCCTGGCGGCCAAAAGGTGTGCGGAACGTGGAGGTGCAATAAGGACCTTCGGGATGTCCTGGCGTGTGCAGGAGTCGGGAAATTAGGTTTTCCTGTTTTCCGTTGCTTCGAGCAGGGCGTGCAGCATGGCCACGCGGGTCATCGGTGCACCCGCTGCTGCGGCCCGCTCCAGGGGGATGCGATAGATCGCGTCCAGTTCGAGAGGGGCCGCCTGTTGCCGGTCGATCATCATGCTTGGCCGGTAGGCTCCCATGCCTGCAGTCACCTGCAGCATGCGTTCGATGAAACCCGGCCCTTCGATCGGTTGCGACAGCTCCTGCAGGTTGGCGGCATCGATTACTTCCTGCATCAGAGCGACGATCAGTTGCCGGGTCTCAGGGCAGTCCAGCAGCTGGTCGGTGGGCAGACCAGTCAGGGCACAGAGGCCGTTGAAGGGGATGTTCCAGACCAGTTTTTCCCAGCGAATCCTGGTGAGATCTGCACAGGCCTCGCAGGGGATACCGGCCTGGCTGAACGTTGCGGCGAGCTGTTCGACCCTGGGGCTGAGTCCGCCAAAGAATTCAGCGATGCGAATTGAGCCCTGGTCGAGGTGATGAACCGTTCCCGGCTCGCCGCGATTGCAGCAGAGGAAAGCGACGCCGCCGAAAACCTGCTGCCTGTCGAAGGCGGTTGCCAGAACCTCTTCGTTGCCGAGGCCGTTCTGCAGGGTCAGGATCGTTGTCCCGGGTGCGACCAGGGGTCGGGTCAGCTCCACCAGCAAATCATTGGCGTAGGTCTTGAGGCCGATCAGGGCCAGATCGACCGGGCCGATTTGCCGGCTGTTCCGGTAAGCCCTGACATGGGCAAGGTGAAAATTTCCCCGTGGCGATGTGACCTCGAGACCCTTGCTGGAGACCGCCTGAAAATCCCGTCGCATCAGGAAGTGTACGTCGTGCCCGCCCTGCTGCAGCAAGGCACCATAGTAGAGGCCCAGTGCTCCGGCACCGATTACTCCGACCCGCATTCTCTCCTCCCAATGTTGCAACTCGCGGCTGAAGGGGTGCCCCGGAAGCAAGCCCGCGAAGAATCAGCGGTTTTCTTGACCAAGAGGGCCTTTTGTGATAATCTATGCATTTCCATGGGAGAAAACGAATGTTTAAAATTGGTGATCGTGCTGTTTACCCTGCGCAGGGGGTTGGTGTTGTAGAGAAGATTGAGTCCCGCGAGTTTTGTGGTCAGACCCACGATTTCTATATCCTGCGTATCATTGACAACGATATGACGATTATGGTCCCGGTAGGCAATGCCACCCAGGTGGGTTTGCGCAACCTTATCAGCAAAGACAAGGTCGAGACAATATACAATGTCCTCGAGGAAAAGCAAGCCGAAGTCCTTTCGATTGCATCATGGAGCAGGCGACAGCGCGAGTACAACGACAAGATCAGGACCGGTAATCCACAGGACGTCGCCGAGGTTTTGCGAGAGCTGTACCTGATCAAGGAAGGTAAAGAGCTCTCCTACGGCGAAAAGAAAGTTCTGGAGCTGGCCCGCAGGCTGCTGATCAAGGAACTGGCCCTTGCTGAAGGGGTTGCTGAGGAGAAAGTTTCCCAACGCCTCGAAAAGATGGTCAACTGAGCAGGTATGACCGAACAAGTTTTTTGAGCCGGGTGCTGACAGGCACCCGGCTTTTTTGTGCCTTCCCGGCGAGAATTCGTGATTATTCATTTTCATGTGAAGGTAAATGCGATAAATATAATAATTCGAGCAACATGACCTGGCTTTCACCGAAGACGACAGGATGAATTATGAATGTGCACGTTCTGGTTCCGGCAGCAGGCAGCGGCCGAAGGCTGAATGGCGACATCCGCAAACAGTATCTTGAGCTGGGCGATCAGCCCGTTCTGGTTCGGACCCTGGTACGTCTTGCCACTCTGCCCCAGGTCACGGCAATTCACCTGATCGTTCCGGAAGAGGATGTGGCATTCTGTCGCAACGAGCTTGTCGAGCACTATCACCTGGACAAGATCGGTGCAGTGATAGTCGGTGGTGCCGAACGCCAGGACTCGGTGCGCAACGGCCTGGAATCCTGCGGCGCAGAGGGCCAGGATGTCATCCTGGTGCATGACGGGGTGCGGCCTTTCTTCCCGCGGGACCAGATCGGTCCCCTGGTGCAGCTGGCTGCCATGGAAGGCGCCGCTCTGCTCGCGATTCCTGCCCAGGATACGATCAAAGAGGTTTTTGACGGCCGGGTCCGCTCAACGCTGGACCGCCGCCTGCTCTGGCAGGTTCAGACCCCCCAGGCCTTCCGTTGTGAACGGATTCGCGAGGCGCATCGCCGGGCTCATGCCGGCGGTTATACCGGCACCGACGATGCCTCGCTGATCGAATGGTGCGGCTGGCCGGTCGCGGTGTTGCCAGGTCATCCGTACAATATCAAGATAACCACTCACGCAGACCTGGTCCTGGCCAGGGCTTTGCTGGAGGGCGGAGAGGTGAGTCTGACATGATGCGCATCGGTCACGGTTATGATGTCCATCGCCTGGTCCCGGAACGGCCTTTGGTGCTGGGTGGCGTGGAAATCCCCTACGAGTTCGGTCTGCTGGGCCATTCTGATGCGGATGTCCTCCTGCATGCGGTTTCAGATGCCGTTCTCGGCGCTCTTGGCCTGGGGGACATCGGTCGCTATTTCCCTGATACGGATCCAACATACAAGGGCGTCAACAGCCTGCTACTGCTGGAGCATGTGATCGGCCTGGCCCAGACACGCGGCTTCCGGGTCAGTAATCTTGATACGACGGTTGTCGCCCAGAGGCCCAAACTCGCTCCATACGTCTCGCAGATGGTGACCAACCTTGCCAATGCCTGCCAGGTGCCGAGCGGCTGCGTCAATGTCAAGGCCACGACCACCGAAGAGATGGGCTTCACAGGTCGCGGCGAAGGGATCTCGGCCCATGCCGTGGTTCTCATGACAACCGACGAAATATAGTTTAGGACAAGAACAGTTACGAGGAGTCTTCGTCATATGAGTCAACCCGAGGGCCAGATGGGCCCCAATTTTATTCGCAACATCATCGATGAGGATCTTGCCAGCGGCAAGCATCAGACGGTGATCACCCGTTTTCCTCCGGAACCGAACGGCTACCTGCATATCGGTCATGCCAAGTCGATCTGTCTCAATTTCGGCCTGGCCAATTATTACCGGGGGCGCTGTCACCTGCGCTTCGACGACACCAATCCGGTCAAGGAAGAGCAGGAATATATCGACGCCATCAAGACCGATGTCCGCTGGCTCGGATTCGAATGGGGCGAGCACGAGTACCATGCCTCGGACTACTTTGAAACGCTCTATGCCTACGCGGAGAAGCTGGTGGAGAAGAACCTGGCGTTTGTCTGTGACTTGACTCCCGAAAAGATGCGTGAATACCGCGGGACCTTGACCGAACCCGGCAAGCAGAGCCCCTATCGGGGACGTAGCGTCGAGGAGAACCTCGAGCTGTTGCGGCGCATGCGGGCCGGGGAATTTGCCGATGGTTCGCGGGTCCTCAGGGCCAAGATCGACATGGCCTCACCGAACCTGAACCTGCGTGACCCGATTATCTACCGAATCCTGCGAGCGACTCATCCGCGTACCGGAGATGCCTGGTGCATCTACCCGATGTATGATTTCGCCCACGGCCAGTCGGATTCAATAGAAGAGATTACCCACTCCCTCTGCACCCTCGAGTTCCAGGACCATCGGCCCCTTTACGATTGGCTCTGCGAGGCGTTGGAGATCTATCATCCTCAACAGATCGAGTTCGCAAGGCTCAACCTGACTTACACGGTGATGAGCAAGCGTCGCCTGCTGGAACTGGTCAACGAGAAACATGTGTTCGGTTGGGATGATCCGCGCATGCCCACTCTTTCGGGGATGCGGCGACGTGGTTTTCCCGCTGCTGCGATCCGGACCTTCTGCGAGCGGATCGGTGTTGGCAAGAGCGACAGCGTTATCGACATGACTGTCCTGGAAGACTGTGTCCGTGAAGAGCTTGATCAATCGGCTCCGCGTGCCATGGGTGTGTTGCGTCCACTCAAGGTAACGATTACCAACTACCCGGAGGGCGCAAGCGAGGAGTTTTCTGCCCCGTGCCATCCGAAAAAGCCGGAGATGGGCTCCCGGACGATCCCGTTCAGCCGGGAGATCTATATCGACCGGGACGATTTCATGGAAGATCCACCGAAGAAGTTCTTCCGCCTTGGGCCGGATCGTGAAGTGCGCCTGCGTTATGGCTACATCATCCATTGTGATGAGATCATCAGGGATCCCGCCACCGGTGAAGTGACAGAACTGCGCTGTACCTATGACCCGGAAACCGGTGGCGGCAAACTCCCGGAAGGGCGGAAGAAGGTCAAGGGGATCATCCACTGGGTATCAGCGGCTCATGCCCTGCCGGTTAAGGTATATCTCTATGATCGCCTTCTCAGTGTTGCCGACCCGGCCAGCGAGAGGGAGCGTGATTACCGTGAGCTGCTCAACCCGGACTCCCTTGAGCAGATCGACAAGGCCCTGGTGGAACCGGGACTGGCTAAAGCTGAACCGGGCGACGCTTTTCAGTTTGAACGTCTCGGTTACTTTAATGTCGATGCAGCGGATTCCGAAGCAGGTCGTCCGGTCTTCAATCGGGTTGTCACCTTGCGTGACACCTGGGCGAAAGTCGCAGGAAACTAAAGGTGTGACGTAGAATTCTCGGAGAAAACCATGTCATTACGTGTTTACAATACGCTTTCGGGCAAGAAAGAAGAGTTCCAACCGCTGGTTCCCGGCAAAGTCGGAATGTACGTGTGTGGAGTGACGGTTTACGATTATTGTCATATCGGTCACGCCCGGGCCAACATCGTATTCGATATTGTCTACCGTTACCTGCAGTACAGCAATTACGACGTCACCTACGTACGCAACTATACCGACGTTGATGACAAGATCATCAACCGGGCCAACGAACAGGGGGTCAGCAGCAAGCAGCTCTCCGAAGAATTCATCCAGGCTTTTGACGACGATATGGAGGCCCTCGGACTGCGCAAGCCGACTCACGAGCCGAAAGCGACCGAGTATATCGACCGGATTATTGTCCTTGCGGAACAGCTGATCGAGAAGGGTATGGCTTACGAATCCGGCGGGGATGTTTACTACAGTGTGGAGAAATTTCCAACCTACCTGAAGCTCTCGAAACGCAACATGGAAGAGATGCAGGCCGGCGCGCGTATTGTACCGGGTGAGCAGAAGCGCAACCCGATGGACTTCGCCCTCTGGAAGGCTGCCAAACCCGGCGAGCCCAGCTGGGAATCACCCTGGGGGGCTGGGCGGCCCGGTTGGCATATCGAATGTTCGGCCATGAGTTCGACGCTGCTGGGAGATACTTTTGATATCCATGGCGGTGGTCGTGACCTAATCTTCCCACACCACGAAAACGAGATCGCTCAGTCCGAAGGCGCCTCCGGCAAGCCATTCGTCAAGTATTGGCTGCACAACGGCTTTGTCAATATCAACCAGGAGAAGATGAGCAAGTCCCTGGGCAACTTCTTCACCATCCGCGATATCCTCAAAAGTTACGATCCCGAGGTGGTTCGTTTCTTTATCCTGACCGCCCATTATCGTTCGCCTGTGGATTTCTCTGACCAGAACCTCAAGGATGCTCAAGTTGGTTTGAGCCGTTTCTACGAAGCGTTGCAGCTTGCGGCCGATGCCGTCGAGGGCGTTCCGGAGGGTGATGTTGTCGCGGCAGAGGGTGCCGAACTGGAAGCCCAGTTCCGTGCAGCCATGGATGATGATTTCAATACCGCCCAGGCCATCGGGCATCTTTTTGACGGTGTGAGAACCATCAACCGGCTGGTTGCGGAAAAGAAGTTCCGTAAACAAGCGGACAAGGTGGCATCGGTGAAAGCCCTCCGGGAGAAGATCTCTGAACTCGGTGATGTCCTCGGCTTGTTTGTGTCCGACCCGGCCAGCTGGCTGAAGCAACAGAACCTCAAGGGTTTGAAGTCGCTCGGCCTGACAGAGGCTGATCTTGATGCAGCAATTCAGGAGCGTCTGGAAGCGAGAGGCAACAAGGCCTTCGCCAGAGCCGACCAGATACGTGATGAGTTGGCACAAAAGGGAATTGAATTACTCGATTCACCATCCGGGACGACCTGGAAGATCAAATAAGCGGAAAAAATAAGCGATCAAAGAGGCTCCTGAGAAGGAGCCTCTTTGATTTGCGATGTACTCAACTCATACCTTGGTACCGCCGGAAAGTCGTGATTGTCAGCTGCCTAGTTCCGACCTCTTTACAGTTGTCAGGATGCGGCTCTGTCGAAGGCAAGGAAACCTGAACAATGAAGGAAATTGTGATGTTGCCTTGCAGCGGTTTTGAAAGGCAAATTGTCC
>Ga0210065_1000303_pt1 | contig 13692 bp, 13 predicted proteins | sample Muzzi_PWB_D1_FD_185533 | JGI IMG/M metagenome (GOLD analysis project Ga0210065, IMG submission 185533) | Wetland microbial communities from San Francisco Bay, California, USA, that impact long-term carbon sequestration - Muzzi_PWB_D1 (SPAdes) | ecosystem: Environmental > Aquatic > Marine >... | reverse complement strand
TATTCCAACGCACATGCTGTATCTCGTCTGCTTATTGCACCTGACCGGTTGTTCGAAAAAACACGATACTGAAAATCAGGACCATGCAGCCGAACTTCCTGTAGACCTCCAGGCCATGCAGGGTAGTTGGGAAAATGACGACACCAATGCGTTTTTTGAATTCAAAGTAACTTTTGACCGCTATACCATGCGACTGCTCTACAAAAAAACGCAGGATGACCTCCCCCACCGACAGAATACATCCATCCGTCGTATCGACGACGACCGGAAGATTCTGATTCTTAACCAGAATCTGGGGGTCTGGTACTATGAACTTCCGGAACCGGAGAACAAAGAAAAGCAGCTGCACCTGATATTCACCGACACATCCGGACAACACCATGTTGCGCTTCGCTCTGCCCGATAACGTGGTTGAGTGAATCAGCGTCCCGCCGATATCTTCGGCACCCCGCTATGAAATCGAAAGAGGTCGTCTTCGGATTCAATGGCATCCCGCTCGATCTCGCCGAAATACGCGATCCGCCCGTCGATGGATTCGCTGGAATAGGCCTGCGCCAACGCAAGATAATCCTTAAAATGCCGGGCTTCGGATTTCAGTAGCGAGCGGTAAAAGACCGCAAGTTCTTCGTCCACATGAGGAGCCAACGACGAAAACCGCTCGCACGACCGCGCTTCGATGTAGGCGCCGACGATCAACGTATCGATCAGATTATGCGGTTCGGTTTTACGTATCTCCCCGTTCAATCTCCCTGCATAGCGGGACGGCTTCAGTATCTTGTAGCTATAACCGCGCCCGACAAGCAGTTGATGCACCTTTTCAAAATGACGAAGTTCCTCACGCGCCAGTTTTGACATCTTGATCAGCAGATCCGGTTTATCGGGGCAGCGGAACATCAGTCCAAGCGCTGTACGGGCCGCACACTGTTCGAGATAGCAATGGTTCTGAAGCAGAATCTCTTCCTGTTCCAGTGCTGCATCGATCCATGCCTGCGGCGTTGCACAGGGAAGAAACTCCATCAAGGCATCCAAATCCTGCTGATTCACCAATTCCATAATCATCTCCACGAAGATTTCATGAAATTAGCATGTGGACTTTCGGCATACAATAATCCAACACAATGGATCGTTATCCACCGAACAGGGAGATACTGATGACCTTAAAATACCCCATGCTTATTATCCTGCTCGCAGCCAACGCAGGCGTTGCCCAGCAACCCGGCCGATTTACCTTTGAGAATGTGGCGGGCCGAAATGACAAAAATAAGGACGGCGTTATCGACAAGGAGGAGTTCAGAGGAAATCCCGGATTATTTGACCGCATAGACGCAAATAAGGATGGAAAAATTACCGAAGAAGAATTTGATGAAAGCGTGAAACAGACGGGGAAATATCGACAGCAACGAAGATCCGGAATGCGGAAAGCCCCGGAAGGAGTCATCGTCCACCGCAATTTGGAATATGCCGTGGAAGACGGGCAATCGCTCCAGCTCGATCTTTATCTGCCGCAGACAAGCAGTAACACGCCGCCGCTCATGGTCTGGATTCATGGCGGGGGATGGAAGAACGGCGACAAGGCCAATATCAATCCGGCAATTCTTCGGCTAAGCGCGGATGGTTACGCCGTCGCCAGCATCAACTATCGCCTGAAGGATCTGACCATTCACCCAAAAAATATTCATGACTGTAAAGGTGCGGTTCGGTGGTTGCGGGCGCATGCCGGAGAATATGGCTACGACCCCGAACGGCTTGCGGTCGGCGGCAGCTCCGCCGGCGGCCACCTTGCCCTGTTGCTGGGCCTCAGTTCCGGCTTCGATGAGCTGGAAGGCACCGTGGGGGGAAATACAAACCAAAGTTCCGCCGTATCGGCGATTGTCGACCTGTACGGACCCAGCGAGCTGGAGGTCTTTGCCCAAAACAATGCGCGGTTCAATGAAACCCACGATTTTTATGAAACGCAGTTAAAACATGCCTCTCCGCTCACCTACCTGACCAAAGACGATCCTCCGGTGCTCATTTTTCACGGCGACAAAGACAAAACGGTCCCGCTCGCGCAAAGCCAACTGGTCGACAAACGCTATCAGGAAATGGGACTGGAATCGCATCTGTACATTCAGAAAGGCGCCGGCCACGGCGGCGCGGTCTTTGGCGATGAAATCCGCTATGAACAGATCAAATCCTTCCTCGACCGGTATCTCCAAATAAATTAGCTGGACGACAAGCCATAAAACATTAGCTTCCCTGCAGTTCATGAATGCACAACCCACAGAACTGCATAAGGTCATGCTGACGCGCCACGATGAAATATCGCCGGGCGTTTTTGTGATCGGTTTTATCCGAAAGCATACCTTCCTGCCCGGACAGGCTATCAAACTGGGCATCGACCGGGACCACCCGCCGCGCATTTACAGTATTTGCAGCGGAAACAATGACGACGAACTTTGTGTGCTTTTCAATATCAAGGAGGACGGATTTTTAACGCCGCAACTGGCCGGGCTGGGTGTCGGCGATACGGTTTATGCCTCCGCCCCCTACGGCACCTTTCTCGGAACGGAAGCCCCCGCATGGTGGATCGCCACCGGAACCGGCATTGCACCGTTCCGCAGTATGGTCCGGTCGGATCTGGTAAAAGATAAAAAACTGGTTCACGGTGTTCGGCATATTAATCAGTTCTATTTTGACCGCGAATTCACCGAAGCATTGGGGGAGCGTTATCACCGCTGCTGTTCGTCCGAATCCGCCGAGGGGATTCAGCCCGGCCGTGTGACGCAGTTTATCCGGGAACGAAAACTTCCGGCCGAAGAAAAATACTACATTTGCGGGCAGGCCACGATGGCAGTCGAAACCCGTGATCTGCTGATTGCCAAAAGCATTCCATTTGAAAACATTGTAACCGAAATCTATTTTTAGCCATGGATATTAAAACACCTCTCTTTGGAAAAACACTTGGCGAACTGCAACAGCTGTGCGCCGAATACGGTTTGCCGAAATTCACGGCCAAGCAGATTGCCGACTGGCTTTATGTGAAGGACATTCAGGCCATTGACGAGATGACCAACCTTTCGAAAAAGGCCCGTGAACGCCTTGAAGAAAACCATACCTTCGGCCTGATCGACCCCATCGATACCAAAATCAGTACCGATGGAACCAGGAAATATCTTTTCCCCACCGAACACGGGAAGTTCATCGAAACCGCGATGATTCCTTTCAAGGACCGCAAGACGGTCTGCGTCTCCTCACAGGTGGGTTGCAAAATGGGATGCCTGTTCTGTATGACCGGAAAACAGGGCTTCCAGGGCCAGCTCACCGCCGGCGAGATTGTTAATCAGATCCGCAATATACCTGAGCGAAACGAGATCACAAATATCGTCTACATGGGCATGGGGGAACCGTTCGACAACCTTGATGAGGTGCTGAAGAGCGTGGAGATCCTCACAGCCGAATGGGGTTTTGCCATGAGCCCGCGGCGCATTACAGTTTCTTCTATCGGCATCGTTCCCGGACTCATTCGTTTTATTCAGGAATGCGAAGCCCACCTCGCTATCAGCCTGCATACGCCTTTTCACGAAGAACGGCAGAATCTGATGCCGGTTCAGATCGCCTATCCGTTGGAACAGGTTATTGCCGAGATCAAAAAACATGACTTCAGCGGCCAGCGCCGGGTTTCATTCGAATATATCGTTTTCGGTGGGCTTAATGATACCCCGCGGCACGTGAAGGAACTGGCACGCATGCTCGCCGGCATTAAATGCCGTATCAACCTGATCCGGTTTCATCCGATTCCCGGCACTCCGCTCCATGGCACCGACGAAGCAACGTTGCAGTCCTTCAAGGATGCACTGAACAACAAAGGCATCCTGACCACCATCCGGGCATCACGCGGCGTGGATATCTATGCCGCCTGCGGTCTGCTCTCCACCAAAGCCTTGGTAAAAAAAACCTGATATCCCCCGCCGGCACATCTTCACAAAAACAGTGAATTTTTAATCGACTAAACATCATAATATAATAATGTTTAGATCCTTAAATAAGGATAATGATGAATATCAACGAACGAATGATGGCTGCCGACGTTTTAAAAGCAATGGCTCACCCGGTTCGCCTGGGGGTTATTGAAGTGCTTGCGCAGGGCGAACGGACGGTGACAGAACTGTATGAAGAACTGAACTGCAGTCAGTCCATGATGTCGCAACAGCTTAAGATTCTTTGCCAGCAACAGCTGGTGACCATCCGCAAGGAGGGCACACAGAAATACTGCAGTCTTAAAAATCGCGATTTCCTGAGGGTATTCACCTGTATGCATACACATCTCAGAAAGTACCTGAACTTTACGGATTAATGTGTTTCTGATTTATACAATGTAAGATATAATTTAATATAAATTATTTATGAGTAAAAAGGTCATGTTATGGGTAAAAATAAATTGTTGATTGTTGGCGGAGTCGCAGGCGGTGCCAGTGCGGCCGCCCGGGCCCGCCGATTGGACGAAAACACCGAAATCATTCTTTTTGAACGCGGGCCGGATATTTCGTTCGCCAACTGTGGCCTCCCCTACCATATCAGCAGCGATATTCCGGATCGCGACAAGCTGCTGATCACCACACCGGAAAGCCTGACCGCCCGGTTCAACATTGATGTACGAACGAAAAGCGAAGTTCTTTCGATCGATCGTAACAAAAAGCGGGTTACCGTTCTGAATCTCGTAAAAAACCGTAAATACACGGAAACCTACGACACACTCATTCTCAGCCCCGGAGCAGCGCCCATACGACCGCCCATTCCGGGCATCGATAACCCCAATGTGCTGACGCTTCGCAATCTCACCGACATGGACCGCATCATCGAGGCCGTTCAGGGCAGATCATCGGCCGCCGTTATCGGCGGCGGGTACATCGGCCTTGAAATGGCCGAAGCCCTGCGAAAACAAAATATGGAAACCCACCTGATCGAACTCGCGCCGCAGGTGATGGGACCCGCCGACCCGGAAATGACAGAACCCATTCATCAGGAACTCCGCCGCAATGGTGTGAATCTTAAACTGGAAACCGCTGTTGCTGCGTTTAATGAGACAGAAAACGGTGTCAATCTTGAGCTCAGCACAGGAGAACAGCTGCATGCCGACGTGGCCATTCTGGCCATTGGCGTAAAACCGGAGACCTCGCTCGCAAAAGAAGCAGGACTGCAACTGGGATCGACTGGAGGTATTAAAACAAACAGCCGCATGCAGACATCCGACGCCAATATCTATGCCGTGGGCGATGCCGTTGAAGTTCTGGATTTTGTTACCAAAAACCCGGCACTGATTCCGCTGGCCGGGCCGGCCAATCGACAGGGCCGAATTGCGGCCGATAATATTTTCGGCCGGGAAAGCCACTACAATCAAACGCTGGGCACGGCCATCTGCAAGGTATTTGATCTGGACATCGGAATGACCGGACTCAATGAAAAAACCGCCCGTAAAATGCAACTGCTGTATGAAAAAGTCTATATCCATCCGGCGAGTCATGCCTCCTATTACCCGGGCGCCCATCCGATCTCAATGAAGCTGCTGTTTGATCCGTCAGACGGAAAAGTGCTCGGTGCGCAGGCCGTCGGCGCAGACGGCGTAGACAAACGAATCGATATAATTGCTGTCGCCATACGTGCCGGCATGTCCGTATTCGACCTGGAGGAACTGGAACTCTCCTACGCTCCGCCCTACGGCTCTGCCAAGGACCCCATCAATTATGCCGGCTTTGTCGGAGCCAACATCTTGAACGGAGATGTCGATGTTTTTCACTCCGAGTTGGCATGCGCACCCGAAGAACATCAGGTCCTGCTTGATGTCCGGAATCCACCCGAACTGGCAGGAGGGAGCATCCCCGGCGCCATTAATATTCCGTTGCCCGATTTGCGTAAAAAGCTCAGAAAACTCGATAAGAAAAAGGAATATCTCGTGTTCTGCCAGGTCGGTCTACGGGGCTATAATGCCTGTCGGATTCTCACCCAGAACGGCTTTCAATGCCGCAACCTTTCCGGTGGCTTCAAAACCTTCGGCATGGCCACTGCACAACTACCTTGAAAAAAGATACGCTGATGAAACTACGTAAAACCACTTCGCTGACCACCCTGCTCTCTTTCATCCTGCTCGTTTGCACCAGTGCGATTCTTTACATTTCACCACAAGGTAAGATCGCCTTCTGGGCTGATTGGAAAATCCTCGGCATGGGTAAGGAAGAATGGGGAGCGTTGCATACCAACCTCGGTATCCTTTTCCTCGTGGCCGGCATTCTTCATACATTGCTGAACTGGAAACCGATCGTAAACTACCTGAAAAACAAAGCGCAGCAAATCAAGGTTTTCACAGCCGATTTCAATATCGCCCTCATTCTTACCCTGTTCATTGTGCTGTCGACCATTCTCGGACTCCCGCCCATTTCCGGCATTCAGCATTTCAGTGAAAAACTGAAAACGGACGCCGCAGAACGTTACGGCGAACCGCCCTACGGCCATGCCGAAGTATCCCCCTTGAAATCTTTCTGCAAAAATACCGGCATTGATCTACAAGACGCGATCAAACAACTCGATGCCGCCGGCCTGCAGGCGGTTTCCGAAGGGACCACACTGGCCGAAATTGCAAATGCAAACCACATGACACCACAGGCCGTTTACACCATCATCAAACCGGAGCCGCCGAAAGCGGGAGAAACCGTTGAAATGCCGTTAAGTCCCGGTATGGGATTTGGCCGGAAAGCACTGGCCGGGATATGCGCGCAGTACGGACTGGATGAAGAAAAAATTATTTCCGGACTCAAGGAATACGGTATTCAGGCTGCGCCGGAAACCTCGATGAAAGAAATTGCTGAAAATGCCGATATGGATCCGCACGCCCTCTATGATGTAATCCGGCAGATGCAGTAGATTATCTATCGGCTGTTATGGCTGCGCATGGCGCGCTGTGAATCGCGGTCGGATTCGCGTTTTTTGATCGTCTCCCGCTTATCCACCACGTTCTTACCCTTCGCCAGACCGATCCGCAGCTTCACCTTTCCCTTCACAAGATAGAGTTTCAGCGGAACAATCGTGAGCCCTTTCTCGCGAATCTTTCCATAAAGCCGCTCGATCTCTTTCCGATGCAAAAGCAGTTTACGCTCGCGGGTCTGATTGTGATTGAAAATATTGCCCTGTTCGTAGGGCTGGATCGTACAGCCGACCAACCAGGCTTCCATCCGGTCATCTACGTGCACGTAACCTTCCTGAATGCTGACATGGCCCTGCTTTACCGATTTCACCTCGGTACCGGTCAATACGATCCCCGCCTCGAATTTTTCGAGAACATGATAATCGCGCAGCGCTTTACGGTTGGTGGCCAGCACCCCCGCTCCCGGATCGTTCTTCTTTTTGTTTTTACCAGCCATCGCAATAAAACGTTACGCCGTTCCCCTGAAAAAGCAAAAGCTCAAAACCCGAAAGCTTTGAGCCCTGCGTACCGTTGATCCCTGTTAATTAAAGCAGGATCGATGCATCAAAATCGAGGTCTGCCGATTCCGTATCTTCCTGTGTGAACGTCATTTCAGCGGTCAGCAGGCCTTCGGCAATCTCTTTGAGTACGAGATCGTGATTATCCATTTCGGGATGGTCTTTCTTAACCATCGGCCGCGCACCGCTGTTGAGCTGACGCGTACGATAGGAAATCAGATTAACCAGCATGGGGGTGTTGGTGATCTTCTCTTCCGCAATGCTCAAGTATTCCATGTTCATAAATATGCTCCGCGCAAGTTGTTTGCTTTGTTCCGATTAAACAGAATAACAGTAGGTCCTGAAAAAAAGTGGCGCGTAGTATAGCACTCCGCCTTAACGCGTCAACCGCCATTTACAGCAAAAACCGCTCCCCCGACAGGGAGCGGATCATCAAAAGGCCGGACTGCCGGATGAATGAAAATCCTTCCGGCAATCCGTATAACCGGAATAATTACATCATTCCGCCCATACCGCCCATGCCGCCCATATCATGGCCGCCGGGCATCGGAGCTTCCTTTTCAGGAAGATCCGTAATCATGGCTTCCGTGGTCAGCAGCAGGCCGGAAATGGAGGCCGCGTTCTGCAATGCGGAACGGGTAACCTTCGCCGGATCAATGATACCGGCAGCGATCATATCGACATATTCGCCGGTCGCTACGTTATAGCCGATCGACTGTTTAGCCTTCTTCACTTCCTGAACAACAATCGCGCCTTCTTCACCCGCGTTGGCAACCAGCTGACGAAGCGGAGCTTCAATCGCCTTGCGGACAATGTTTACACCGATTTCCTCGTCGCCTTCAACGACTACCTTGTCGAGGGCCTTCTGCACACGCAGCAGCGCAACGCCGCCACCCGGAACAATACCTTCTTCAACAGCCGCACGGGTTGCATGCAGCGCATCTTCCACACGGGCTTTCTTCTCTTTCATTTCAGCTTCGGTGGCCGCACCGACGTTGATAACCGCAACACCGCCGGCCAGCTTGGCCAGACGTTCCTGCAGCTTTTCACGATCATAATCGGAGGTGGTTTCTTCGATCTGGCGACGGATCAGATCAATACGTGCCTTGATGGCCGAAGTCTGCCCGGAACCTTCAACGATCGTGGTGTCGTCTTTGCCGACGGTAACGCGCTTGGCCGATCCCAGATCGTCGAGCGTAACGCTTTCCAGCTTGATGCCGAGATCTTCGGTAATGAACTTACCACCGGTGAGGACCGCGAGGTCTTCCATGATCGCCTTGCGACGGTCGCCGAAGCCCGGTGCCTTGACGGCACAGACGTTCAGGGTGCCACGCAGCTTATTGACCACGAGCGTCGCCAGTGCTTCACCTTCGATATCTTCTGCGATGATCATCAGCGGTTTGCTGGTCTTGGCTACATTCTGAAGCAGCGGGAGCATATCCTGCAGGTTCGAAATCTTCTTTTCGTAGATCAGAATGTAGGGATCCTCAAGCAAAGCATCCATGGTGTTGGCATCGGTCACGAAGTAGGGAGAAAGATAGCCCTTATCGAACTGCATCCCTTCAACCACATCGAGGTAGGTTTCGATGGATTTGGCTTCCTCGACGGTAATGGTGCCGTCCTTGCCAACCTTTTCCATCGCCTCAGCAATGATCTTACCAATGGTTTCATCGCCGTTGGCGGAGATGGTTCCGACCTGCGCAACTTCTTCGCTGGTCTTGACCTTCTTGCTCAGCTTCGCCAGCGCAACGACCATGGCTTCAACCGCCTTGTCGATACCGCGTTTCAAGCTCATCGGGTTCGCACCGGAGGTAACGTTCTTCAAGCCTTCACGATAAATCGCTTCAGCCAGAACCGTCGCCGTGGTGGTGCCGTCGCCGGCAATGTCAGACGTCTTGGAAGCCACTTCCTTAACCATCTGTGCGCCCATATTTTCAAAGGCATCTTCAAGCTCGATTTCCTTAGCAACGGAAACACCGTCCTTGGTTACCGTCGGAGAACCGAATTTCTTGTCGAGGATTACGTTACGCCCCTTCGGACCGAGGGTCACCTTGACCGCTTTACTCAGTTTTTCAACACCGCGCAACAACGCGTCGCGAGCTTCAACATCAAATACAATCTGTTTAGCCATTTTAAATTTTCCTTTCTAAATTGAGGTTAGCCGATAATCGCGAGGATATCTTCTTCGCGCATGATCTGGTATTCCTTGCCGTCAACCTTAACTTCGGTTCCGCCATATTTCGGCATCAGCACGATATCGCCCTTCTTAACATTGAACGGGATAACCTTGCCGTTTTCGTCGAGCTTTCCGGTTCCGACCGCAATTACTTTACCTTCCTGCGGCTTTTCTTTCGCGGAGTCGGGAATAATAATTCCACCCTTAACGGCTTCCTTTTCTTCCTTCACCGGCTCAACCAGTACACGTTCACCCAATGGTTTGATCTTCATGGATATGTCTCTCCTTGTTGTGATTTACACTCTCGGCAGGACACCCTGCCTTTTAAAAAATTAATTCCGCACCCGGAGCACCATCATCATATTTCTTTTGCGATTCAGCCTCTGTGCGCGAGATTCCTTGATTACTTCTTTTCGTCGTCGTCCATCATTTCGAAGTCGGCTTCCTCAACATCCGAGGCCTGACTTTCGCCGCCCGCAGAACCTGCATCGGCACCCGCATCGCCTTCAGCTCCCTGGGCCTGCGAATACATTTCGGTGGCCGCGGCCTGCATCTTTTCGTTGAGCGTCTCCAGCGTGGACTTCATGGCATCATAATCTTCCGCCTCCAGCGCCTTCTTGACCGGTTCGATCGCCGCTTCAACTTCAGCCTTCTGTTCGGCGGAAATCTTGTCCGCGTTTTCCTTCAGGAATTTTTCCGTCTGGAACACCGTGGAGTCGGCCTGATTTTTCAGGTCGGCATGTTCTCTGAGCTTCTCATCTTCAGCGGCGTGTGCTTCGGCATCTTTCACCATCTGATCAATTTCCTCGTCGGAAAGCCCGCTCGAAGCCGTAATCGTGATGTGCTGCACTTTGCCCGTACCCAGATCTTTCGCGCTGACCTTCAGAATACCGTTGGCATCAATGTCGAATGTAACTTCGATCTGCGGTGTGCCGCGCGGCGCCGGCGGAATGCCATCGAGGTTGAACCGGCCGATCGTCTTATTGGCGTTGGCCATCTTGCGCTCACCCTGCAATACATGAATTTCAACCGCCGGCTGATTATCCGCCGCCGTGGAGAAAATTTCGCTCTTCTTGGCCGGGATGGTTGTATTGCGTTCGATCAGCTGTGTGAATACACCGCCCATGGTTTCAATACCGAGCGTGAGCGGTGTAACATCGAGAAGAAGCACGTCTTTCACTTCGCCCTTCAGCACGCCGCCCTGAATGGACGCACCAATCGAAACCACTTCATCCGGATTTACACCCTTGTGCGGATCCTGCCCGAAGATTTCCTTCACGGAATTCTGAACCTTGGGCATACGGGTGGAACCCCCCACCAGAATCACTTCATTCACTTCAGAGGCCTTGAGGCCGGAATCCTTCAGACACTTTTTAACCGGCTCGATAGCCTTGGTAATCAGATCATCGCACAGCTCTTCCAACTTGGCGCGTGTCAGCGTAACATTCAGGTGCTTCGGTCCCGAAGCATCCGCGGTAATGAACGGAAGATTGATTTCGGTGGACTGCGAACTCGAAAGCTCGCACTTCGCTTTTTCACCGGCTTCCTTCAGCCGCTGCAGAACCATCGGATCGGCCGAGAGGTCAATACCCTGCTCCGATTTAAAGCCTGCCACCAACCAGTCGATAATCTTCTGGTCAAAATCATCGCCACCCAAATGACCGTCACCGCTGGTTGCGGTTACTTCGAATACGCCATCGCCGATATCCAGAATCGATACGTCGAACGTACCGCCACCCAGGTCGTAGATTGCGATTTTTTCTTCGGACTTTTTGTCCAGACCGTAAGCCAGCGATGCCGCCGTCGGCTCGTTGATGATGCGCAACACTTCGAGTCCTGCAATTTTTCCGGCATCCTTGGTAGCCTGACGCTGCGAATCGTTAAAATATGCCGGCACCGTGATAACCGCCTGGGAAACCGTTTCTCCCAGATAAGACTCCGCATCCGCCTTCAGTTTTTGAAGAATCATGGCCGAGATTTCCTGCGGACTGTAGACCTTGTCGTCGATCTTAACGTGCGCATCGCCGTTCTTCGCTTTGACCACTTCGTACGGAACCAGATCGATTTCGTGAGCCACCTCATCATATTTACGACCCATAAACCGCTTGATTGAAAAAACCGTGTGTTTCGGGTTGGTAACCGCCTGACGCTTCGCCGCCGTTCCCACGAGGCGCTCGCCGCTCTTTGTGAACGCGACAATCGACGGCGTTGTACGCCCGCCTTCCGCGTTCGGAATAACGGTCGGCTCGCCACCTTCCATTACCGCCATGCACGAGTTGGTCGTACCCAAATCGATACCCAATACTTTAGATCCTGCTGCACTCATATCTATCTCCTGGTAATTTAAATTGTGTCTCTATTGACGACTTCCCCTTTAACACGAAGCGTGCCACCGGAATCAATGCGAAGAACAAGATACATAACTCGCTGAATGCATTGCTTTTACCGTAAACATTACTGAAAAATCCATCCAACCGATAAAGGCCATGAGCCACCCGGAATGCCCGATTATGGCCCACCCGCTGTCACACCTGAGTCACACTGTCGCACATGAGATACAGGCGCAGCGCAGTAATCTCTTCTGCACTTTCAAATCACTGCGGTTCATTACGCACATGCTAGAATGGGTATAAAAAAGCCCCCCGGTACTCCGAGGGGCTGTTGTATGCACGGCTGGAAGCAGCGGATCAGGCTGCGCGGGCGGATTTCTGCATTCTCCGGGTGGCGCGGCGGCCATGCCGCTTCACCAACTGTTTTTCGACACTGTCGAAAACATCCGCGATCGCACTGTAGACTCCGTCATGCATACCGGTCTGTTCCTGACTGTGAGCGACATAGAGCCGCTCCCCGGGAACGGAGAGTTTGATCTTCACCTGAAACACACCGGTTTTTTCCCGATGATGCGTTTCATCGACGACGACATAGGCCTTTGCGCCGGGCAATGGATACTTATCAAATTTTTCCATCATCTGCTCAACCAGCCACTGGACCCGCTTCGATTCCTTCATATGTCGAAACTGTATTTCGACCGGAATGTACGATTCCGTTTCGTGCCCGTTAAAGTAAGAAGTTCCGGCATTGGTCTGCTTTGATGTATTCATACATCAGCTCCTTTCTTGCTGGTTAGGTTTATTCAGATGTTGACGAAATGCACCCGGTGCAATCGCCGTCGTTGCGCTTTGAGAATAGCCTTTCCACGCATCGGGACAAATGTTTTTCTGTTTCAATAAGGTCCGTTTATTTAGACCGGTTTTTCCTGTTCCGCCGGGCGCGGCCTTTCATTCATTGATCTAAAGATTGAAACGTAGGCGCCGGAACCCTAGATTCCACTGCTATGAGCACGCAAATTGATCCCGCCCTTCTGGAAGCAGCAGCGAAAACGGTCAAAAACCGTCTTCCTCATGCCAAACCGCGGTGCGGCATCGTGCTGGGATCCGGGTGGGCTGAAGCGGTTGCCGGGCTTGAGGGAGAAATGCTTAACTATGATCAAATTCCCGGACTGGGAAAAACCGGCGTACCCGGACATGTCGGAAAACTTCTCCTGACATCCGTAAACGGGATGGAAATTGCGGTTTTTCAGGGGCGCAGGCATTGGTATGAAGGCGAAGGCTGGACGCCGGTGATTCTGCCCGTTTATCTACTTCACACACTGGGCGCTGAATCCGTTCTGCTTACCAACGCTTCCGGCGGAATCCGCAGTGATCTTCCGCCCGGAACACTGATGGCGATTCAGGACCATATCAACATGCTCGGATCCAATCCGCTGATCGGGCCGCATAATCCCGGCCTCGGAACCCGGTTTCCGGACCAGACGGAGGTCTATAGCCGTATCCTCCGAAACAAACTGCTCGCGGCCGGCGCGGATGCCGAAGGCGTCTATGTGGCCACCATGGGCCCGACGTTTGAAACCCCCGCTGAAATCAGGCAGTTCGGTGCTATGGGAGCCGATGCGGTCGGCATGTCCACCGTGCCTGAAGCCATTCTTGCCAATGCGCTGGATATGCGCGTGGCCGGACTCTCCTGCATATGCAACTGGGCGGCAGGCATCGGCTCAACCCGGT
>Ga0210065_1000302_pt1 | contig 13705 bp, 8 predicted proteins | sample Muzzi_PWB_D1_FD_185533 | JGI IMG/M metagenome (GOLD analysis project Ga0210065, IMG submission 185533) | Wetland microbial communities from San Francisco Bay, California, USA, that impact long-term carbon sequestration - Muzzi_PWB_D1 (SPAdes) | ecosystem: Environmental > Aquatic > Marine >... | reverse complement strand
GCGCTTGTAATACGACGGGCCATGACTGCCATTGATATGCAGGACAACCAGCAGGTCTTGATCTGATCCGGTTATTTCAGAGGCAAGCCCCTTCAGCATTATCTCGTCGTAACATTCTCCATTCGGGCAGAGTTCTGAATCCTCCTGATCGAGGTAATCTTTTTGCAAAACACGATCAGCGACCCCCTTGCTGCTGGAATTGTTGTCAAGCCAGACAACCTTGACACCAACCCGCTGCAGAACATCCAGAAGGTTTTCCGTATGCCCGGCTTTTTCGCGGCTGAAATCACTGCGATCCAGGTTTGAAAAAATACAGGGGACAGATTCGATCGTTGACGTACCGCACGCCGTGACATCGGTGAAATTGACCACCCTGCTTTGACCCAGGTAAGGATTTGTATCGCGGGGATAGCCATTGAAGGCGAACTCCTGTGAGCGCGCGGTTTCACCGACCACCAGGACGAATACCGATCTGCCGACCTGATCCCTGGTGGCGTCGGTCGCTAAAGGTTGCAAAGGCTGCTTGGCCCGTGCAAAGAATTCTTTCTTGACAACCCTCTGAACGGAGGTGATTGGATAGACCGGGTTAACGAACATGCGCAGGTCTCGATTCTCGCGACCGAACAGGACCAGGTCCTTGAAGTTTGCATACCCCAGGCCGGCAATCAGGACGAGACTGCCTGCAATCACTGTGGCTCTGGTCAACATCTCGCGCCGCATAGGACGATAGCGGACGCGAATCAGCAGCAACAGGGCCACCGGAACAAAACCGTAAAGGAACAGATGCTTGACAAGGGGCCAGGTCAAGAGCTCCAGAGCCTCGTGAGTATCCGTTTCCAGTGCATTGTAGATCATCGTCTTGTCGATGATCGTGCCAAAGCTATCGGTAAAATAACTCACCCCCGCCGCGACCAGGAACAGCAGGCAGAGCAATGGCTTCAAGGTCAGCCTGAATGCCAGGAGCGTAAAGAGGATGTTGAAGCCCAGGACAAAGATCAGCCACGCGAGTCCCAAAAAAAGCCAGTGGTGGACGCTGTCGAGACCGAGGGTGGCAACCAGGGAAGACCATAACGTGCGGTTATCGAAAGTGACGATAAAAAAAGCCGCCAGGAAGGTCACGACGGGCAGACTAACCTGCGGCCGGAATTTATTGAGACTATCTTTTGAAATCACTGCTTTGCGTCCTCCTGAAAAACCCTTCTGTTGCGAATTCGTCCCTTTTAATCAGCTATACCCAACGGCCTCACCCGGCGTTGAGCAATGCTTTCTGATACTCATCCAGGAACTGCTGCCAATGCACCCGGTCCCAGCATGCCTGGTGGCGCGAAAATTGATCGATGTCATGCAGACTGGCCTGCTGGAACGTCAGGCGGCGTCTCATCTTTTCCAGGTCAATCAGGGCAACCTTGTAGCCACGGCCTTGTTTGCGCACGAAGATGTGCTTGGTGTAGAGGGCGCCATGCTGCCAACGGTTACGGTGCAGGGTCGCAAGAGTCGATGCAACCGCCCGGATCAGCTGGTAGTGGTCCAGCTCGTCCTGATATTGTGTCTGTGCCGCGAAATCATCCAACGACAGGTATCCATCCAGGGCCCTGGTGACCAGCACCGTATGGTGTTCACCGTTGACTCGCCGGGAGTTACAATAGATGATTTCAGGGACATTGATGCCCAGCGCCCTGGCGGCCGCAATCGCCTCGGCCTCACGCAACGCCGTCGGTCGCCCCATCGGATACGGAACACTGTAGTGCAAGTGGTTGACCTGTTTTTTGACATAGAGGACATCCTGACCGAGTGTGGCCCGGGTGACTCCACTCCCCCCCCTGCGTCTCGCATTCGGTTCCTCGACCCAGCTCTCGGCAAGATTCCAGAACTGTTCGAACATCTCCGGTCGCTTTACGGTGGCAAGGTTGTCAGCGTTTGCGTAAGACATAGGTCCGCCACATCTGGTAAAAGGGCAGGAAATCAATTTTCCCGAGGATATCAAACCCTGCTGCATCGAACTCATCTTCGATCCGGTTTTGTTCAATGAGAAAACGGTTTTGCAGATCATGGCGCGTGCGTCTCTGTTCCGCTTTCGCACGGCGCCAGGCTTTATAGTTGCCGTCCACCCACAATGAAATGATTGCCGTATCCCGGGTCACCCGATGAAATTCGTTCAGCAGAACCATCCGGTCCTCAGCCTTGCCCACATGATGCACCAATCGCATACAGAAGACACTGTCAACTGCGGCATCCGGCAGACCGGTCGAGAACGCAGAAGTCTGCAGGCAGCGCACGCGTCCAGCCATGGCCCTGGGGCAAGTGTCCCGTGCCACTTCGAGCATACCTGCGGAGTAATCGGCAGCGATCACCTGCCTGTCATGTTCTTCCAGCAGCAGCGGCCAGAAACGGCCGACACCGCACGGCAAGTCGAGCACAAGCCGGGGCTGACCGGCGAGGTTCAAAGCCTGGCGGGCCACCTGTTCTTCCCGGAAGTGCGACAAGCGTCGTGCTATTCCGTTGCGATGTTTCCGATAGTATGCTTCGGCATGTTTTCTGTCGTATTTCCGGGAAAATTCCAGATCGACGATCTCGGGGCCAGTTGTTTTCATCTCCGTTGATCCTTTGGAATGGTTTGTTATGCGCAAAGCCTCCTCGTCAGCCCGACAACACATCTCCAAAAAAACCGGAGGACTCGCCATTAATATATGAAGCAAGAGATGGCCGTGGACGCAAAACGAGTGCGTTGGCCTGTCCTATAGACGGGATAACTGATTGAGGGACGTAGCAGTTATCATGCCATGGATGTAACCAGTATAATTCATTATCTTTTGCGAAACATACGATTCGAAAACGTACAAATAATTGTACATCATGTCCAGGAATAGTTTACAGGACGCCAACATTTTTTACACCGCGAGGGGAGAATTCCCCAAAAAAATCAATCTGAAAATATGACGTTACAATCTCAAATGGGTATGGTACAGGATGTGGCAAAAGCATTTTTTAAAATCCCGGTCAACAACCCCCTACGGCACCTTGGCAATCAGAGACCATTATGAATCTTGCACACCATGTTCCGTAGGATTTTCACATCAAAATCAAACAGGCGCACTGAAGATATGCTGAATGATTAGCGTGACACGCAAATCTCTTGACATGATGTTGAGAAGATTTACTTAATAGCAGTACCATAATTAATAGCAGCACCATAATTGTTCTTCATTATGCATTATCGAAGCGACCTTTTGACGGCAAGAGAAGTGGAGCTCTTTTCACTGAAAGCCAGACTGGCAGAACGGCAACCGGCGATAGGCTAAGCCGTGGTTTTCGTCGTGTCGTCTGGCGGGACGCTCCATATATGCAGTGCATTGAACCGTCTATACATTTTCAAAAGAGACCCAGATAACTAAAAGGGATAACGATGAAGTTAAAGATGGGAAAAACGACTTGTGATGTTTATTTCTTGCTTTGCGTCACATTGATTTCACTATTTATGTTTGCTGCGTTACGTTGTTTGTTGCTTGTTAGAAATAATGAATTGCTTGAAGGAGTGCCCGGTTCAGACATCGCCATATCCTTTCTGATCGGAGCAAGATTTGACCTGATTATAGTGTCTGCACTGCTTCTCCCCCTCGTCATTGCGCTGGCACTACCGAATGGCCTGGGGAAGAGAAAAATAGCCTTCCTGTGGTTAATACCAACCTTTGCAATAAGCATTTTTTTAGGTGTTGCCGAACTGGATTTTTATCACGAATTTCACAATCGTCTCAACAGCATTGCGTTTCATTATTTACAGGAAGATCCCGCAACGGTAAGCAGCATGATCTGGAATGGTTTTCCCGTAGTTCGCTACCTTCTCTTGTGGCTGGTCCTGGTAGCAATCTATATTTATGCTCTAAAATCAATTTCGAAATTAACAACACCCGTTATCGTCAAACCCACTCCATTCCTGGCAAGAATATCAATAACGGTCTTGGTCTTGGCACTGTTTGTTATTGGTGCCAGGGGTGCGACAATTCGGTCTGGCCCCCCCCTGCGCTGGGGCGACGCTTTTCACAGTACTCATCTATTTGCCAACCATTTAGCGTTAAATGGGACCTTTACTTTTTTTAAGGCTATCAAGAACGTATCCAACGAGGCCAAAGGGGATAAATGGTTAAGATCCTTTCCCGCACAAGAAGCTCTGGAGACGACCAGAGAAATGATCTTAACCAGAAGAGATGTATTACTGAAACCCGAGACGAGAAAAGTTTTACGCCGGTCTGAGCCGAAAACGTCTCCTGTTAATGACAACATAAAGAATATCGTCGTTATCTTGATGGAAAGCTTCAGTGGCAAGTTTGTTGGAGCATTAGGCAACGATTACAACATAACCCCCGAATTCGACAAACTCGCAGGTGAGGGGTTGCTGTTCGAGAACTTTTTCTCCAATGGCACCCATACCCATCAGGGTGTCTTTGCCACATTTGCAAGCTTCCCCAATCTCCCCGGATTTGAATACCTGATGCAGCAGCCGCAAGGAGGGAACGCATTCTCAGGCTTACCGGCCTTGTTGAAAAGAGAAAAGTTCAACGATGTTTATGTCTACAACGGGGATTTTACCTGGGACAATCAGGAGGGGTTTTTCCGCAACCAGGGCTTAACCAATTTTGTCGGGCGCCACGATTATGTCAACCCCAAGTTCCAGGATAGAACCTGGGGGGTTTCCGACGAAGACATGTTCTCGAGAGCCGTTGAGGAGCTGGACAAAATAGACTCCGAGCAGCCCTTCTATGCCATGCTGCAGACATTATCCAATCATACCCCCTATGCTTTACCGGAGCAGCTGCCTGTTGCAGCCGTTACTGACATGGGTGAATATTCAGAACATTTAACCGCGATGAGATATTCAGACTGGGCATTGGGAGAGTTCTTTAAAGCCATCAGACACAAACCTTTTTACCATGAAACGCTCTTCGTCATTCTCGGGGACCACGGCTTTGGCGTAACGCCACAAATTTCCGATATTGATCTGCTCAGGTTTCACGTCCCTTTGCTTTTAATTGCTCCCGGATTAACGCAGGAATACGGCCAGAGAATAACAACTGTCGCAACCCAGGTGGATGTTATCCCCACGGTAATCGGTTTACTTGGCAAACCATTTACCCATCAATCCTGGGGAAGGGATATCCTCTCACTGGACCCGTCTGACGAAGGCTTTGGCATTATAAAACCGTCAGGGAGTGATCAGACCGTTGCCATGTTGAGTGGCGATATGATCCTGGTCAAACAGCCTGACGTTCAAGCGAGACTGGGTCGTTATACGTTAAAACCGGAACCGGGCTATCAGGCAATTGACGATGTAGAATTAAAAGAGGCTATGACCAAAGAGTTATTAAGTTATATTGAAACCGCTCTTTACGCCTTGCATGAAAATCAAAGCGGCCTCGAATAAGGTTATTGAAAAAACCAGATTCTGTGAGGGCTCGCAGGTTTACGGACCCTGCTGAGAGTCGCCGGTTATTACCCCCTGCCCCGAATGCCAATCGGGCGTCTGAGAACCAACACGACCAGCCCGGCAATGATCATGCTGATCCCGGCAAAGGCCTGCGCGTTAAGCTGTTCGCCAAGCACCACGATACCCAGGGTTGCCGCAGTCATCGGTTCGGCCAGAGACAGGGTGACTGCTGTCGCCACCTGCACCGTCTGCAGACCGCGGGCAAAGAGCCAGTAGGAAAGTGCCATCGTCGCCAGACCGAGGTGCATCACCACGCCGATCGAACGGGGTTGCAGCAACCAGTCGAGGTCGCAGTTGACCAGCACGGGTGAGACCAGAACCGCCCCGAGACAAACCACCAGGGCCATCACGGCATTCGGGGAATGTTCCACCAGCAAGCCCTTGATCATCAAGGTATATGCCGCATAAGAAGCACCAGCCCCGATCGCCAGTAGGATGCCGACCGGATCGATGGCGACATCCCCGCCACTTAAACTGAGCAAGCTGCAGCCGACAATAGCCAGTGACGTGGCAATCAACCAGCGTCGGCTGAGAGTTTCGCCGCGGCAAACCCGGGCGAGAAACCCGCCGATAACCGGAGCGCTGCCGATACCGACGATCGTTCCAACGGCCACTCCGGTTCTGGCGACAGCGGCAAAGAAGCAGAGCTGGTAGCTCGCGGTAAAAACCGCGGCCATAAGAAGCGGCCGCCAGCTCCAGTCACTCAGCCGACCCAGCTCCCGTCGATATAGTGCCAATCCCAGAAGAGCGACCCCACCGACTAGAAGGCGCAAGGCACCGATCACCATGGGGTTGAAGCCACTCGGTGCAAAAGCCTGGGCCGTCCCGGTGGTTCCCCAGAGCAAGGCGGCTCCCAGGACAAACCAGACTCCCGCTACCGACCCCTGTTCAGTCATCCATCACTCCTCGGTGAGCCTTCCATAGCGGCCTCTTTCCGGTTCGGCCATGCATTACATGACCAGCAGAGATACAGCAACGCCAGGATTCGACCCGACAGGTAAGCAAGTGCGGCGGCCGTTACCCCCGGCAAGGCAGAGTACAATACAAGCATGGCCAGGACAACAAAGATAACGGATGCTTCAACGGCCGTTGCGACAGTAACGGGCAGGGTTACCCCGTTGTTGATCAATATCGCCCTCTGGTACCCGATTGCGACCGTCAACGCGGGGAACAATGCCATGATCTGCAACGGCGGAATCGCCAATTGTACAAGGACAGCTGGCAGGCCGGAAATCGTCGCATACCAGAAGACATTCAACGGGGTAAAAGCGATCAGGGACAAACCGCCCCCCAGACCAATCGCCAGGTAAATGGCGAAACGCCGGACGACCTGGCGATTCTCTTCACCATCCCTCAATGTAGCAATCGCAACTTCCGGGAAAGACAGTCCCAGAGCACGAAACACGAACGTCAGCGCATAGAGGACCGGCATGACGGCCAGCGAATCGAGCGGCCTGTGACTATGACCGAGGAAGAAGGTCACCACGGGATGGACGCTCAGGCCGATCAGGGGGGTCATGGCCAGAGGCAGGTAGAAACGGCCCAGGTCGGTGTAAGATGCCATGGTGGCGAGTCTGTCCGTTTCTCGCAACGATGCTGCGATCGCCTGTCTGGCCAGCCAGCGTGTGGCAAGGGCTTCGAAGATAACGCCGGCACTCAGCGCGCAAGTCCCCAGGCTTGCCCCCGGGAGGTCGCTGAAAAACCAGAGCAGGCCGGCGGTTATCGACATACCAAATAATCTCGTAGTCGTGCCAATGGCCACCCTGCCCGGCTGGTGATGGGCAATCAACACCCCCTGGTAGAAGCGGCGCATGCCGATCGCAGCCGGCCATGGCAACAGCAACCACATAGCCTGATGTACATGAGCGGCAACGTCAGCTGTCAGACCCAGCAGGGTGGATGTCAACGGTTTGTAGATCGGCGGCAACAGCAGAAACACCAACAGCAAAGTAACGACACTGCAAAGCAGGATCGAGAAGGCCCGCAGGCGCAGATAATCAACTCGTGAGCGTGCCAGACGGGTGGAAGCACTCAGGAGCATGATCACCGGAGCTTCGGTGATCAGGCCGAACGCATAGGCCACCCCGTAAGCAGCCAGGTTGACGGCGCTCTCCCCCATCCGTGCAATCACAGCTGCCAGGAAGGGGCCTTCGAAGGCCATCATCAACCAGGTCAGAGCCAGTGGCCACCAGAGGCGAAACATTGTTTTCAGGGTTGTTTGTCGGGTCATATTGATTCAGGGGCCGGAGTCCTGCTCCTGCATATACACGAAAAGGAGGATGCCAACAAGTGACATCCTCCTCTGCAACAAATATTGCTGTTCTGGTCAGACCGACTTGGATTTCATGCCGAGCATCTGTCGCAACGCATGTTGCGCGATGCTTGGGTTCTCTTTGAGACGACGCTTGGAATAAGGCAACCAGGACTTGCCAAAGGGCACATAGACACGTAAACGATGACCGTCTTTAACCAGCAGGTCACGCAGTTCCGGATCAACACCGAGTAGCATCTGGAATTCATAGTCGTCGCGTTTCAATCCATATTTCCTGATCAACTGCAATGATTCGAAGACCAGTTTTTCGTCGTGGGTGGCAATCCCAACGTAAGCCCCTTTTTCAAACATCTTGTCCAGGCAACAGACGAAACTGCGGTTGATGATCGTCATGTCCTTGTAGGCAATTTCTCGAGGCTCGTTGTATATCCCTTTGCACAGACGGAAATGCAGCAAGCCATCACTGAGGTTTTCAATATCATCGAGGGTGCGGCGCAGGTAGGACTGCAGAACCACACCGACGTGTCCGGGAAACTCCTCGCGCAAACGCCTGAAGAATTCGAGCGTGTCGTCAGTGCAGGGATGATCCTCCATGTCGATGCGCACAAAGTTGTTCAACCCGGCGGCCAGCTCAACAATCTCACGGATATTGGCGAAAGCGAATTCCTTATCGAGTGCCAGCCCCATCTGGGTCGGCTTCAACGACAGGTTGGCATCCAGCCCTTCCTTGTCGATGCCCTTGAGAATCTCAAGACACTGTTCCTTGAAATAGGTCGCCTCCTCCCTGTTTTTGATGAATTCGCCAAGGATATCGATGGTCGTCATCATGCCCTTGCCGTTGAGGTCCCTGGTGACCTGAACCGCATGCTTGAGTTCTTCACCTGCGATGTAGCCCTTGGCAAAGAAGCCAACGATCGGTCCGGGCACATGCATGATCGTTTTTGATACCATGAAATTGAAAAGGGACATTCAGGCCTCCGTAAATGGACAATATTGATGTCGGCGACCAAGCCGCTGACAATTCCCTTTATTCAGCATCCATGAAGGGGTAGGCAAAGTCTGCAGGCGCATCAAAAGTTTCCTTGATCGTGCGCGGCGAGACCCAGCGAACCAGGTTCAGGTACGAGCCCGCCTTGTCATTGGTGCCGGAGGCGCGGGCGCCACCAAACGGCTGTTGCCCGACCACCGCGCCGGTCGGCTTGTCATTGATATAGAAGTTGCCGGCGGCATTTTCCAGTTTGCTCATTGCGAGGCTGACCGCACACCTTTCGGTGGCAAACACGGCGCCGGTCAAAGCGTAGATCGAGGTCTTGTCACAGAGCTCGAGTGTCTCTTCGTACTTTTCGTCCTGGTAAACGTAAATCGTCATGACCGGGCCGAATATCTCTTCTTCCATGGTGCGAAAGTGCGGATTGCTGGTCAGGATCACGGTCGGCTCGATGAAGTAGCCGCTGCTGTCGTCATAACCGCCACCGATGATCACTTCAGCATCTTCAGCGGCCTTGGCATAGTCGATAAACTCGGTGATCGTGGCATAGGCAGATTTATCGATTACGGCGTTGAAGAAGTTGGAGAAGTCGTCGGTCGGGCCCATCTTGATTTTTGCCATATCGGTTTCGAGCTCGCTACGCACCTGCCCCCACAATGATTCAGGGATATAGGCACGCGAAGCGGCCGAACATTTCTGGCCCTGGAACTCGAATGCGCCACGGACGATACCGGTGACCAGTTGACGAACGTTGGCGCTTTTGTGTGCAACGATGAAGTCCTTGCCGCCGGTTTCACCGACGATGCGCGGGTAAGACTTGTACCGGGCAATATTCTTGCCGACCGTTTCCCACATCTGGTGGAAGACAGCAGTGGAACCGGTAAAGTGAATGCCACCGAGATCCGGGTGGTCGAGACACAGTTTACCGACCATGGAGCCGGGGCCCGGCACGAAGTTGATAACACCATCAGGCATTCCGGATTCCTTGAGTATCTGCATAAACAGGTACGGGGTGTAAACGCATGACGATGCCGGTTTTAGCAGAACGGTGTTGCCCATGATCGCCGGAGAAGTCGCCAGATTGCCGGCAATCGCGGTGAAGTTGAATGGTGCAACCGCGAAGATGAAGCCTTCCAGGGGCCGCTGCTGGACGAAGTTCCAGATGCCCTTCGGTGAATAGAGTGGCTGGTCGGTGTAGACCTGCTGTGCGTAGTAGACGTTGAATCGCAGGAAGTCGATTAACTCGCAGGCCGCATCGATCTCTGCCTGGTAGGCCGACTTGCTGGTCGAGAGCATACTGATCGCATTCATGAGGTAGCGATACCTGCCGGAGAGAAGTTCCGCCGCCTTGAGGAAAATCGCGGCACGTTCTTCCCAACGTAACGCTGCCCAGTCTGGTTTGGCAGCCATTGCCGCCTCGATCGCCATGTTGATCTCTGCTTCCCCGGCGATGTGATATTCCCCAAGCACATGCTGATGGTCGTGCGGCATGATCACCTTGCCTGTCTTGCCGGTGCGGACTTCCTTACCGCCAATAATCAGGGGTATTTCAACTTTTTTTGCAGCGATATCGGCAAGGGCTGCTTTAAGCAGATCGCGCTCTTGAGTGCCGGGAGCGTAGCTGTTGATCGGCTCGTTGGCAGGTGTTGGAACTTTGAGTATGGCATTGTTGATAAGATTCATGACGAACACCTTTCGTATCAGGTTATTTATCGTTTGAGGACTTGCCTCCGAACAATTCTCAAGCCTATCAAGAGCAAGCAGGATGCCAAGCGTCCCTGTTTATCGGGCCGGTGGAGCATGCATCGCGTGGCGGCAGCTCATCTGGCAGCATTTGCAGCCCGTGAGAGAATTATAACAGATTGTTTTTAAAAAGATTTTCTAGTGCGGGATGGTTACAGCAGCCAAACAACCAACAAGAAATAATGAGCATTTTTTTTAAACAGGAGTCAATGCGGCAGGTTTAGTGATAATTGAAAAAGAGACGCTTATGCAAAAAAGCATTAAATAAAAAAATGGCTATTAATATATCCTATTGTTTTTTATGTTTAAATTATTAGAATATGCGAATATGCATTATACTTATTTTAAACGTTCTTTATGCGTAAACGCATAATAATCACCCTCCAACGCTGGCCGCCAGGCCATGTTCTGCAAAAATTTTCAGGGCGCGCGCAACGCTTTCCGGGCCGGGCTCTATCAGGGCACTTAAATCACGTTGCTGTCCCAGCTTCAAGTCCTTCCCCCTGGCCACATCATGGAACGGCAGCAGGTTGACCTCTTTGCTCCCACCGGCCAAAGCTGCAACAAATGCTGCACAAGCCTGGACGCTTTGCACATCATCGTTCACACCGCCGATCAGCGGGATGCGCACCTGGATCGTCACATCAGTCTCAGCCAGAGCTTTCAGGTTGCTCAGAATCAGCTGGTTGTCAACGCCGGTGTAACGCTTGTGCTGTGCGGCATCGATCATCTTCAGATCATACAGGAAGAGATCGGTATACCCGGCTACCTCAAGCAATGTCTCGGCCTTGACGTACCCCGATGTATCGATCGCTCGATGGATATTCTTCCTGCCACAGGCATCAAGAAGCGTTACCAGGAACTCTGGGTAGAGGAGAGGCTCACCACCGGAGAAGGTCACTCCGCCACCCGACTGGTCAAAGAAAGGACGCTCCTTTTCGATAATCTCGACGAGCTTTTCAACAGAAATATATTGCCCGGACATCTCGGTCGCCAGAGTCGGGCAGACTTCCGCACATTTTCCGCAAAGGGTGCAGAGGGCTTCATCGGTCACGATTCCTTCAGGCGTCAGGGTGCAGGCCTGCACGGGACAGACACGACAGCATTCCCCACAGCCGATACATTTGCCGGCGGTAAAAAGCTTTTGAATTTTTGGCGAGATACTTTCAGGGTTGTGGCACCACTGGCAGTTCAGCGGACACCCCTTGAAAAAGATCGTGACGCGAATCCCCGGACCGTCATTGATCGAATAACGCTTGATATCAAAAATTAGTGGTTTTTGCACGTGATCCTTGGCATGGAATTAAGCCACGAAGACACGAAGTCACAAAGGGAGGCACAAGGCAAAAGCGCAGCTCAAATACAACGCTGCAGCAACGATACATTTTTCTGCGAACAGCATTCGTTGTGCCTTTGCGCCTTCGTGGCGCTTTCACAAGCAATTCTAAAACGACTCGTTCTCAGTCCGTTCGATGACTTCCTGCTGCAGGTCAGCATTCATATCGTTGAAGTAGTCGCTGTAGCCGGCCATACGCACCAGCAGATCCTTGTAGTCTTCAGGGGTCTCCTGGGCCGCTTTCAAGGTCGCGGTATCGACGATATTGAACTGGATATGATGACCACCGAGGGTAAAGTAGCTACGGATCAACTGGCCAAGCCTGGCAACATCTTCGTCACGCCTGAGCAGGCTGGGCAGGAACCTCTGGTTGAGCAATGTACCACCGGACATGGTGTGATCGAGCTTGGTCAGCGAACGGATTACTGCCGAGGGGCCATGAGTGTCCGCGCCATGTGAGGGCGACGTGCCGTCGGAAATCGACTTGCCTGCCAGGCGGCCATTGGGCGTCGCGCCCATCACCTTGCCGAAGTAGATATGACAGGTCGTGGAGAGCATGTTGAGGTGATAGGTCTCACCCTTGACGTTCGGCTTACCGTCGATGGCGTCCAGCAGGTCATGGTAAATCATCAGGGCGATCTGATCGGCATAGTCATGATCATTGCCAAAGAAAGGCGTCTTGTTGAGAACAGTCTGACGCAGAAACTCTTCGCCCTCGAAGTTCTTGCCGACGGCCGCGAGCATGCGCTCCATGCTGAAGGTCTTCTCCTCGAAAACATGTTTCTTGAGCACGGACAGGCTGTCTGTCGTGGTTCCCAGGCCGGTGCACTGGATGTAGTTGGTGTTGTATCGCGGGCCGCCGTCGTAATAATCCTTGCCCTTGCTGATGCAATCCTCGATCACCACCGAGAGGAAAGGCGCCGGCGCATACTTGGCAAACATTCGGTCGATATAGTTGCTCACCCTGATCTTGGTGTCGACGATGAAGTTGAGCTGCCTGTTAAATGCCTCGTAGAGCTCCTGGTAACTTTCAAAGCTTCTCGGATCTCCGGTCTCAATGCCGGCCGTTTTTCCGGTCACCGGGTCGATGCCGTTGTTCAGGGTGACCTCCAGAATCTTCGGCACGTTCAGATACCCGGTCAGGATGTAGGCCTCCTTGCCAAAAGCTCCCACCTCGATACAACCGCTGCAACCGCCCTCGCGGGCGTCCTTGAGCGACTTGCCCTGGCGCAGCATCTCGACGATGTACACATCCGGGTTGAACACGGATGGGTAGCCATGGCCCTGGCGAATCACCTTGCAGGCGGCATTCAGGAAACGATCCGGTGTCTTGCTGCTGACATGCACCGAGTTGCCGGGCTGCAGGATATGCAATTCTTCGACCACCTCGAGCATGAGGTAGGACACTTCGCTGACCCCGTCCTTGCCGTCACTCGTCACCCCGCCGATATTGATATTGGTAAAATCGTTGTAGGTACCGCTTTCACGGGCCGTGATTCCCACCTTGGGCGGGGCGGGATGATTGTTGACCTTGATCCAGAAGCAACTGAGAAGCTCCTTGGCCTGGTCGCGGGTCAACGTTCCGGCAGCAAGCTCCGCCTCGTAAAAGGGCGCGAGGTGCTGGTCGAAATGTCCCGGGTTCATGGCATCCCAGCCGTTGAGCTCGGTGATCGTGCCGAGATGCACGAACCAGTACATCTGGATTGCTTCATAAAAGGTTCGCGGTGCGTTTGCAGGCACCCAACGACAGACTTCGGCGATCTTCTGCAACTCGGCAACTCGCTGTGGATTACTTTCGGCAGCGGCCATCTCTTCGGCCAGAACGGCGTGTCGCTCGGCAAAAACAATCACGGCATCGCACGAGATATCCATCGCCTTGAGCTCTTC
>Ga0210065_1000301_pt1 | contig 13776 bp, 8 predicted proteins | sample Muzzi_PWB_D1_FD_185533 | JGI IMG/M metagenome (GOLD analysis project Ga0210065, IMG submission 185533) | Wetland microbial communities from San Francisco Bay, California, USA, that impact long-term carbon sequestration - Muzzi_PWB_D1 (SPAdes) | ecosystem: Environmental > Aquatic > Marine >... | reverse complement strand
GGGCGCGTCCATCACGCACGACAGCCAATATACGGTAACTGCACTGTTCGATATTCCGGCCGGCGAGAGCTCCGGTGCAAAGGACTGCAGCGTTGTGTTTTCCACGCCCAACGGCGATGTGTTGTTTTCTGTTGTCGGCGGATTCACTGTAACCGGCGGCACGGAGCCGGCGGTGGGCGGAACCGCAACCAATCAGCAGCCTGCCGCGGCGTTGTATCCCATCGTCGATACCGCCCAGACCAATTTCTACAGCGACACGTCGGGCATCAGCGCCCCGACCAACGGGGCCGCTTTTTACGGACAGGATGGTCAATATGTCGGCCGTCAGCCGAGCTACACCATCAGCGCCGACGGATTGACCGTGTACGACAACGTGACCGGTCTGACCTGGACCCGCTCGCACGACTGGAACGACGACGGTACGCTGGATGTGGACGACAAAATGACGCAGGCCGCCGCGGTCGCTTTTTCGGCGACGCTGAATGCATCCAACTATGGCGGTTATGCCGACTGGCGTTTGCCCAGTACCAAGGAAATCTATTCGCTGATGAATTTTAACGGCACCGATCCCGACCCGGCGGCAACGGACGGATCCGGGTTGACTCCGTTCATTGACAGCTCCGTATTTGAAATCGGTTTCGGCGATGTCGGCGCAGGAGAACGCATCATCGATTCGCAGTTCGCCACCACCACGATTTACGTCGATTATGTCTTTGGGAATCAGCAGGCGATGTTCGGCCTTAATCTTATCGACGGCCGCATCAAGGGCTATCCCACGCAGACCGGCAAGACCTACTATGCCTACTACTGCCGCGGCAACACCGGGTACGGCATCAACGATTTTGAAGACAACAGCGACGGCACCATCACCGACCACGCCACCGGGCTGATGTGGGCGCAGGCCGACAGCCTCGTCGGGCTGGATTGGGAAAGCGCGCTGCGCTATGCCGAAACCAATGAACTGGCGGGACACACCGACTGGCGTCTGCCGAATGCCAAGGAGCTGCAGAGTCTGCTCGATTATACCCGTTCTCCATCCACCACCGCATCGGCGGCCATTGATCCGCTCTTTTCGTCAACGCAAATCATCAACATGGCGGGGGAGGCGGATTATCCCTGGTACTGGAGCGGAACCACGCACCTCAAATACACGGGCGATTCTTCCGAAGGCGTATACATCTGCTTCGGCCGCGGAACCGGAACGATGGACGATATCAACATCATCGATGTGCACGGTGCCGGATGCCAGCGAAGCGATCCGAAGAGCGGCGATCCGGCCGACTATCCCTCCGCCGGACATGGACCGCAGGGCGACGTCCAGCGCGTCTTCAACCATGTGCGCCTCGTGCGCGATGCGGACGGAGCGGCTCCCGATTCCGATGGTGATACGATGACCGATGCCGACGAGCTGTTTGTCGGCAGCGATCCGACCGATTCCAACTCCGTCTTCAAATCCTCCATTCAGAACATCGGTACCGGCGACGTGCAGATCAGCTGGCCGGTCTTCAAGTCGGGATTGTTCTATCAACTCTACGGATGTACGAATCTGGTTTCGGGCGACTGGGTCTACATGGGCAGCACCACCTCCAGCAATCTCCTGAAATCCACCGCCAATGATACTTTGTTCTATCGGATCAACGTGATCGAGGATATAGGCGATTATTAAGGCAATAAGTGTAGGGCGGGTTCCGCGAGCCCGCCCCGCGCCCGGTCGAGCATGCGAAACCGGGATGACCCTTTCGACAGTCGGAACATTCCCGACAAACCAACCCGCATGACCGAATACGGTTTATCGGTATGGACCTTCACCTTTAAATCCGAGGACCGACCCCTTTCCTTGGAGGACGAAAGCATTTCCTGTAGCCGTGATCCGTGATCGCGGAGTGGAAGGGGCCGGTCCTATAAAATGATGTTTTCCGGGCGGGCGGATTTTTTATCCTGTTCCAGCAGGCGGGAACGTTTTCCTTCGCCCGGCTCAGGTTAAACGTTGACTACACCACAACCGATCCCGCCGAAGTTGGCTCGGCATCGGTGGGAAAGATGTCCATTGTGTTCTTAGAACCGTACTCATACCTACAGCGTGTGCAACAATCCATGTGACATCGTATAGGACTTTCCTGTCGCAGGTGCCCGGTCGCAATGGCGGCTACTGGTCGGCGTCTTTATTCTGTTCGATCGGGTTGGTCTGGTCCTTAAGAAAACGCCAATGCCTGGTTTTCTGGATCGGACATCGAATGACCGTGTTGTTTCTCAATACCGTATCGGGCGCATTCGCAACCAGGATACCGCGGCCAAACGAGTCCCGTATGTAGCAATCGCTTATCTCTCCGGTTGCATTAAAGAAGGCAACGGCGTCATCTCCGAGCGCGATGAACCGACAGTTCCTGACGAGGTGACCTGATGTGGCAGGATCGTCGGGTTGACCAATCTGCGGGCCGCCTCCGGGCGTTGCCAGGCAGGACGTTTGACCGTTGATGGGAGGAGCACGATCAACTACACAGTCAACGACTTGAACGTTCTCGAATCCTCCCCGAAAGACGCCCCGGCTTTTGTGCGTCCATTTGACCGACTGGAACAGGAAGTCGGATCCGGCGTTAAACCAGTAGGCCTGCCCACTGCCGAAAACGCCCTCTGCTTTGCTGTGCTTTGACTTGATTCCCACCAGGTCGCCTTCCGAGTAGTTCGCCAGTTTGTTTTTCTGCTTGAGATCGAGTTGCCACCGTTGGCCGTTGATGTGCTGGGCACGTGTCCATGGAATATGCCAGTTGTCTTCCTGAATCAACTCAGGGTCGGCCGCGCTGTTTGTATAACGCCTAAGATAACGCCCTTGCTGGCTGGAGTGGTCAAAGATCTCTTCCGGAGTAGGAAAGCCGGGATGGATGTCAAGGATGACGTGCCCGGGGGTTACTTCAACAACCTGACCCTGGCTCACGGTGTAATTCTTGCGCGTCATGTGCATGTCGGCAAAGGTCACGCGGTAGACATCTCGGCCATACAAGGCGTGCTTGTTGTCAGCAAACACAAGAATCGTCTCATTCATTCCCTTTCCCTGGAAGACCAGACGGCCGGTCGGCCCGGGCCTTATGCCGCTGAGGTCAATGGTTCCCTTGCCGGGACCGTGATCTTCCAGCCAGAAAGATCCCTTGTCGAACTCCAGAATAATAATGTCATCCGGAGCACGGGTGAAATGCAGTCTGGCTGCGTTCACTGCCTTTTGGATGCCTTCAGCGTTCATGCCGTACTCTTCCAGCACATTCCACCTAAGTGTTTTTGCATTGGCCATTAGGCAAAAGGCGCTCGTCATGAGTACGGCTGCAATATGGCTTCTCTTTTGCATTCGCTTACTTTCAGTCCAATTTCTGCAGGTAACGGCGAGCAGTTGCTGAAGGCTGGGGGGCTGCTTACGCTTGCGGCTTATTTATCGACAGCGGCTTTCTTAAAGCTGTTGGCGATTTTTTCATACAGATCGTTGTGGGCCGTGGCGACGGCTTTGCTGCGGGAGAGAATTTCTTCCATATCGGTCAGTTCCCGGCGATACCAGTATTTGAGTCCGTCAAGGTCGACGACGCTCACATCGGAGGAGAGGTCGTCGAGTTCGGGGTCAATGTTGCGGGGCATGCCGAGGTCGATCACGGTTACGGGGCGTTCCTGATTGAAGAAGGGGGCGTGGGCCATGTGCAGAATGTGGCCGGGCGCATCGGTTGCACTGACGATGATGTCGGCATCGGTGATGCGGTTCTTCATGTCGTTAAAGGTGCAGCGTTCGATTTTATGTTCTCCGCCCTTCGGGATATCGGGTTTGTTTACGTGGTAACACCAGATGATTTTTCCGATGTTGGGCAGGCTGTCTTTCACGAGGCCTTTTCCGATCATGCCGGCACCCAGCACCATCAGGGTGGATTCGGACAGATCTTTTCCGTTGGCTTCGAGGTAGCGCAGGGCGAGGTCTTCAATCTCCATGTTGTGCAGGAGCGGTGCGACTTCGTTCTTGATGGCTTTGGAGACGTGCAGCACATTGGAAATCCATTCCTGCGTCATGTTTCCGGCCCATGTGCGTGTTTTGGCGGTTTCGAGTGCGTCTTTGATCTGTGCGGTAATATGGTTTTCGCCGGGGGTTTGCGAAAGCATGCCGGCGGTTACCAGGCAGAGATGCTGAAAGGCGTTCCAGCCGGTTTTGATGTAGAATTTGTCTTCCTTGAGGTTGGTGAATCCCATGATGTGGCGGAGGATGCCGTTGCGCGCGGTTTCTTCTGAAACGACGGCGATTACTTCGACCCGGTTGCAGGTGTTGAGAATCATGAATTCGTGGATGCCCCAGAGCTGCATGATCATGAATCCGGCGCTTTCGAGGCGGTGACCGGTAAGGTGGAAGGGCTCGCGTTCTTCGACATTCAGGTGGTTGTGGTCGGTTCCGACGACGACCAGATGTGCGGCTTCCATCATTTTCAGATGCCGGGCGAGGCTGTTTTTCACCATTTTGGACTGGCGGCAGTCTTTGCCTCCGGAGGATATCGAAAGGGTGAGCTGGTTGTGGCGCGTCATGGCCGGCGTGGTGAAATCGCTGTCGGCCCAGTTTCCGTCCACGCAGCAGCAGAGTACGCGTTGTTTCCGGCAGGTTTCGAGAATGTTGCGGTTTGCGCCGCGACTGCTGGTGGCGGCATAGACCAAGGTGATTTCGCCGACATCGCTCTCCTCGAAGGGCCGCTCAAAGAATGTGATGTTTTCCTGCGCAATCAGCTCCGCCAGTTCGGGGATGACCTCAGGGCTGACGACGGTGATTTCGGCGCCGGCCTGCAACAGCAGGTGGATCTTGTGAAGGGCAACCTTGCCGCCGCCGACCACCAGACAGGGGCGACCGGAAAGAAACAGGTTGATGTGTAAGCCGTTGGCGTATGGTTGCTTGTCTGTCATCGTCCGTCAAACCGGGGTTAGTAGACCAAAGCCCGTGTGATTTGGCTAGGTCCGATTTACATTCCTGAAAGCGAAGGAAGATAGGGACTTCGGCGGCCGGTGTAAAGCGGGGATCGGCGCGAACGCCGATCCCGAAGCATTACTTTTCGTTGTCTTTTCCGCTTTTTTCGTCGTCGGGACGATTGCGGTGATAATCCGACGGGCCTTCGCGGCCGGACAGGAAGGTCCATTTTACGGGATATTCCTCGGGATCGAACATGACAAAGTAGAAGTGCCAGATAACGATCGCGGCGCAGGCGAGAATCGCCTCGTAGTAATGGATGGCGATGCAGACATCGAAGAACCATTTCGGGAAATGAGCCAGCGTCCATTCTTCATAGGTCAGGAGGGCGCCCGTGAGCACCATCACGACGGATCCCCAGACGAGGGCCCAGTATTCGGCTTTTTCAATGTAGCTGTAGTGCTCGAAGCGGGCGCGCTCTTTCCGGATGCCGAGGTAGAAGGCAATCATCTGACCGAAGTGGACAAAGTCGGACCAGCGCGGGGCGAGCTGTTTGATCTGCCAGCGGCCGCGTTTGGTGAAGATAATGTAGCAGAGGTGGTACATGCTCAGCAGAATGAAGATGATGGCCATCAGGCGGTGGCTGAATCCGCGCCAGTCATAGCTCTGTCCGACAAACGGACGGGCCCACCAGGCATCGGGGTTGACCAGTGCGAAGCCGGTATAGCCGAGTATGATGAACGTGGTTGCGAGAATGGCGTGTTGAATCCGCTCGTTGAGGGTCATCCGATGCGGGGCATTACCGCTTTCGCGCAGCTTTTTGAAGTGCTCGTTCAGCTTACGTCCCAGATCGAGTGCGTTGTGCACGAACATTCCGCCGAGTACGACCATGAAGAGAATGATGTAGATGTTTCGAACAACCGAGCTGGCATTCCGTTCCATGCCCGGGCGGGTACCGGAATGGATCTGTCCCTGGGCAACCAGGTCGGTTACGCCGGCATGACAGACACTGCAGGTTTTCTGCAGATTCTCGGGATGGATGGAGGAACGGGGGTCCGATGAGGGCAGGATATCGTGTTTGCCGTGGCAGGAGGCGCAGTTGGCGGCGGTTACCGAACCGAGGCGCATGGAAAGGCCATGGTAGCTTTCCATGTAGGTCTGGACCGCGAATTTGGGCAGGCGGTATTTGGTGATGATGCGTTCGGCGGCGTGGCAGGAGGCACAGGTTTCAGAGATGTGGGCTGAGGAGACCTTTGATTCTTCCGAAGCAACGGCGGCGATTTCATGCTCGCCATGGCAGTCGGTGCAGGTGGGCGCATCTTTGATGCCTTCGGAAACCGCCTGGCCATGGATGCTGCGGGAATAGGTCTGGGCAATGTTTTCATGGCACTTGCCGCAGGTTCCGGGAATGTTCTGCCAATGAAGCTTGGATTTCGGGTCGGTGGATTTGAGCAGGTTGTGTGAACCGTGGCAATCCGTACAGGTGGCGGCGGATGAACCGTTTGTTTGATTGGCAAGGCCGTGGACGCTGTGGTCGTAGCTTTCGATCGGGGCCAGCTGGTTCAGATTAAACTGCTTCATCTGTTCCACATTGCCGTGGCATTGCGCGCAGGTGTTGGCGATGTTAGCGTGATTGATCGGAGATTCGGGGTTTTTGGAAGCGACAATATGGTGCGCATCGCCGTGGCAGTCCTTGCAGGCGGCCGCCAGATCGCGGCCTTGCAGCAGCGCCTTGCCATGCGAGCTTTCCAGATAGATTTCGGATTCGATGTCGTGACATTCCGCGCAGTCGACCTTTTTCAGCGGGGTGTCATGCATCGGATCTTCGATATCGCTGTGGCAGCTGACGCACTGGTTGTCGGCATGAACCGATGCGGTGAACAGAGCGCCGTCAATATAGGGCTCCGCATCCGCTTCGCCGTGGCATTCCAGGCAGGCGGAGTTTTCGATGGCGGCGGCCGGGAGAACCAGCAGCAGGCCTATGATCAAGGTAAGCAGGTAATGGCCGGATCGGCTACATGACCGGGACGCCTTCGTGGCAGTCATCACAGCGACTTTCTTTCCATTCTTCATCGATATCCTCGGGGTGTTTAAAGGGGAGGCCGCCGGTATTGATACTTTCAACCTGGAGGCCCGGCCCCTGTGCAATAATGGTATGGCAGGCGTTGCAGTCGCGCGTGATCACCTTGCCTTGTTCGTTTTCGTGGTCGCCGTTATGGCAACGGAAACAGCCCGGTGTGATCATGTGGCCGATGTGGTCGGGATATTCCTTCCAGCTGACCTTCATTTCGGGGAACATGTTCTGGCTGTAGATGCGTTGGATGGTGGTAATCGCTTTTTCCACATCGGCTCCGCCGTCGGGATAGGCTTTCGACAGATCCGACTGGATCGCCATGAGCGCTTCGCCTTCGGTTTCGTATTCGCCGGTAAGGACTTCGATTCCATTGAGTTTGATTTCCGGCATTGCCGGGTTGAGCAGTCCGTTGGCCAGCGCCGTGTTCAGCGCCCGTTCGGGCGAGTGGTACTGGTGGGTCGGGCGGTTGTGGCAATCGATGCAGTCCATGGTGCGGATCTCGGCAGCGGCAACCTGTTCGGGGGTTAACTGCTTCGATGTATCGGCGGATTGATAAATGGTTTCGTTGCCCTCGGCATCGGTCATGCGGACCCAGGGTATTTCAAGGCGTTTTTCATCGGCAGCGATGTATTCAATCTTGTTGTTGGCCGTCACATGCCAGTGGATGCCCTGTGTGTGTCCCAGCTCGGGGTTTCCGCCGCCGACTTTGAGCAGCATCTGAATGGTCCACGGGGAGTTCTCCTCGTCGGCACGGAAGTAGGTTCGCTTCAGCTCACTCGCGCCGAAGAATTTTTCGGGCCAGTGGCATTCGTAGCAGGTTTCCTTGGCCGGACGCAGGTTGTGCACGGGCGCGGGAATGGGACGGCTGTATTTATCGAACATGGTGGAATAGACCTGATACAGTCCGTTGAGCTTGGCTTTTACAAAGAAATCCGCACCCGGCCCAATATGACATTTCGTGCACCCGGCATTGGCGTGCGGCGAGTTCTGATAGGCGGTGAATTCGGGTTTCATTACGCTATGGCAGGTTTTTCCGCAAAATTCGACGGATTCGGTGAAGTGGTAGGCGCGATATCCGCCCACAACGCTCAGGCAGATAAAAATCAACGTAACGATCGTCACGACCAGAAAGTTCCGGAGATGCATGGGGTCGTTCATGTTGATGACGGGCATGCGGCCGATTTCCGGATGGCTTTTCCGCAATCGCTTTCGTTCGGCCAGCGCGCCTACAAGAATAAGCAACAGCCCGGTAATCAGAATGGCGGGGATGATCATGTAGGTGAAGATGCCGGTGTAGGGGTTATCCAGATGCACCTGCATATCGATGATGATCAGCGTGGTTCCCACGATGAAACCAAACGCGGCCATCATCACGCCGGCCAGACTGATTAGGTTCCGCGGTATCAAATGTTTAAGCAGTGGGATTTTCATAAAGCTCCTTCTGTAGTGCCGAGCATCGAATTTCCATTTCAGGTGCTATGCCCGAAACATGAGAATACGTATAGGCATAGTCAAGGTGAAAGAAGATGTTCAGATGTATTTATAATCAATATAAATAGAAAAAAGATACTGTTGTCTATTTATCTGGCTAATTGCGCGGCAACTGGTATTTTCAGGGCGAAATCGTTAGGAGGCCCTCTATGATCTCGCTATCTCAGACTACCGGACATGCTGTCCGAGCCCTGGCCTGTCTGGCCGCGTGCCCCAATCCACCCTCAAGCATCAAGGATGTGGCGGAATGTGCGGATGTGCCGCAGCCCTATCTGGCTAAAATCGTTAAAAAGCTGAACGATGCCGGAATAATCGATTCGCGTCGCGGGAAGCAGGGGGGGATCTGGCTGGCTCGTCCGGCGAAACTGATCAACCTGTATGAGATCAGTACGGCCCTGGAGGGGGAGGATTTTCTGGGGTTGTGCCTGCTGGGGTCCGGCTATTGCAGCGATGTGCGGGATTGCCCCACGCACCGGTTTTGGGTGAAAAACCGGGAATTAATCCGGCGGGAGCTTGAGCAGACCAGGTTATCGGATGCCATGGAGTTTTATAAAAAGAGTAAACTGCTGCATATGCCGGAGGCCGCAGCGTCGCCGGCGGATGATGGGTAATTAGATCTAATATAAAATAGATATCGATATCTATTTATCTCGCATATTCTGCCTTTCCGCGATATGAGTGGAATCATCGTAAAAGTACCGAAACCCGGAACTGAAAGGATGAGCAGAAAATGAAAGCAAAAACGACCTACACTCTCGCAACCATCTGCATGCTGGCTACTGTTGTGCTGGCCCAGACCGGTGATCCGGCAAAACTGATCGGTACCAAAAAGTGCGCCATGTGTCATAAGAAGGACGATACCGGCAATCAATATGGAAAGTGGCTGGAGCTGGCGCATTCCAAGGCGTTCGAGTTACTCGGTACGGAAGAGGCGAAAGCCGCTGGCGCCAAGCTCGGTATCGAAAACCCGCAGACGAGCGGCCAGTGCCTGAAGTGCCATTCCACGGCCTACTATTTTTCTGAAACCCTGCTGAGCGAAGCAGTGGCTGTTGAAGATGGCGTTTCGTGCGAGTCCTGCCACGGTCCCGGTGCTGACTATAAGAAAAAGTCGGTTATGGAAAGTCGCGAAGAGTCCATCGCCAACGGCATGGTTTATCCGGCCAAGGAAAAAAGCTGCACGCTTTGCCATAACGATACCAGCCCGACCTGGAAACCGGATCGTTACACGTTGTCGGACGGAACCAAGGTTGGTTTCGATGTCGAGCAGGCCTATCAGCTGATCAAGCACGAACGTCCCGCCAAGTAAAACGGAATGGAGCACGCCATGCTGCACCTGGAAAAAAGCGTAAAGGAAAGATTCTTCGTAGCGGGGTTGAATTATAAAACCGCTCCCGTGGAAATCCGTGAGCGCATGGCGGTTGCCCATCCGGATCGTCTTGAGGTCAGCCGCCTCCTTCAGCTGAAAGCCGGTTTGTCCGAAGTGGTGGTTTTGTGGACGTGCAATCGTGTGGAAATCTACGGGGTATCATCCCGCGATGTGCAGGTTGATGCGGACCGTCTTTTCCAGTGCCTTGCCCGCGAGGTTCCCAGTCTGAGTAGTCATGTCTACTGTGAACATGGCCACAAAGCACTCCGGCATCTATTCAAAGTGGCCAGCGGGCTCGATTCGATGGTGCTCGGCGAAACCCAGATCACCGGTCAGGTTCGCGACGCCTACGAAGCCGCCCGTTCCGCCCGGTTGACCGGCAAGGTATTAAACAGCGTTTTTCAAAAGGCCTTACGGGTTGCAAAAATCGTTCGTACCCAAACCTCCATCGGCAAAGGCGCGCGGTCTGTCGGCGGGGTGGCGGTTGCGCATGCCCGCGATGTACTCGGTTCGGGCGGACTTGAACAGCACAAGGTGCTGATGATCGGGGCCGGCGAAATGGCGTCCTGCTGTCTGCTTCATCTGCAGAAAAAGGGCGACTGCTCCGTGGTGGTTGCCAACCGTTCGCCGGAGCGTGCGCGCAAGCTGGCAGACGAATTCAAGGGCGAAGCCGTACCCTTCGAGGCCATGTATGAGGCGATGGCTGATGCCGATGTCGTGATCAGTTCCACCGGCAGCCCGGACATGGTGATTCAGCGCGACCGGCTCGAGCCGGTCATGGCCGGACGCATCAATCGACCGCTCGTGATTATTGATATCGCCGTTCCGCGCGATGTCGACCCTGCCGTTGGGGAGCTGGAAGGCGTTCATCTGCACGATATCGATGCGTTGCAGTCAACGGTCGCCCAGACGCTGGGACGCTGGGAAAAAGATTTGGAAATGTGCGAGGCCATGATTGACGAAGAGATCACGAGCCTCCTTGAGCATTTCAAGAGCCGGCATGCGGCCCGGAATATGTATCACGATGCGGCCGTAGCGGTTTAATGGGCGCGCGGGTGCCAGGGGAAGTTGGAACATTAAAGGCTGGGGGTCAGCCATGGAGAAAAAAATGAAAAAGCAAAAGACAAACATAAGCGGGTTTAGGGGAGTTACGCTTTCGGCGATTCTCCTTCTTTGCCTCGGTGCGGGCATGGTTCATGCGGCAGTGGCTCCGGTACTGCCTAACCTGAGAATCAACACGCGCCCACTCACTCCGGCGGAAATTACGACCTACGGACTGGACAGCGCTACGCAAATCGCGAACGGAACCCATGTTGTGGGCATCGGGCAGCCGGTTTATCTCGAACTGCTGGTTCAGAATCCATCGCCGGGTTCGTACAACTCGCCGGAAGTACTCGCGATTGATGCAACGCAGGTTGATTGGGCGATTACCAGTGTTGTTGAAGGCTACGACAATACACCGGTCAGTTCTTCTGCGGCGATTACCGACAGTCCGCTTACCAATTTACCGACGTATAATTCGGTTGACCGGGCTGCAAACTATGTACTGGATCGCGCCATGATTGTTCCCGATGTGAAGGGGACCTATTCGATCTCGGTTGACATTACCACGGTCGCTAACGGCACGTTGAATGCCCAGCTCGAGGTGGTCGGCTCTACATTTATCGGTAAAGACAGTGTGGCCTGTACACTTTGCCATCAAAGTAAAATGGATGCATTTAACGAAACGCATCATGCGACTGCATTTATTGATCAAATCAATGGCGCAGGCAGCGATCATTTCGCATCCTACTGCATTAAGTGCCACGTAACCGGATACGACACCGCTCCGGGTGCTGTAAATGGCGGATGGGATGACATTGCCGCTCAAACGAATGCGCAGGGCGACCTGATCTGGACCTTCCCAACAACCCTTTCCAGTACGAACTGGGATGCCATGCCGGTAGCACTGCAAAACAAATCCAATATTCAGTGCGAAAACTGTCATGGTCCTGCTCAGGAACATTGGGTTACGGCGGATCCGACGAAGATCGGCGTCAGCATGAGCGCCGGAAATTGCGGCCAGTGCCATGATGCGCCTTCCCACCATGTCAAGAATTTCGAGTGGGGGAACTCCCTGCACGGGCAGACGGAAGTCGACCGTACCGGTGGCTGCGTGGATTGCCACACCGCGGCAGGCTTTGTTGATGCCAACGATCCCGGACGGAATGAATTCGATGCTGTGGTTCCGACCACCGCCAACTTCAAGGAAGGCATAACCTGTGCCGCCTGTCACGATCCGCATGCTGCCGGTGGGCAGGTTCATCAATTGCGCGATCTGCAAAACGTTGAGCTCTCAAACGGCTCGGTCATCACCGAAGGCGGTGCCGGACTCGTCTGCATGAACTGCCACAAATCGCGCCGCGATGCCGAAAGTTATGTTTATGGCAATGCCAGCACACATTTCGGTCCGCACCATGGTCCGCAGGGCGATATGCTTGCCGGCGAGAACGCGATTGAATATGGGCAGGATCTGCCGAGCTCCAGACACTTGAGTGTTGTTGAAGAGTCCTGCGCACAGTGCCACATGCAGGAAACCCCTGACGGTCTGCCGGCTGCTGCTGCAGGCAAGGTTGGCGGACACTCCTTCATGCTGTCTTACACCGATAACACCGGCACGAATGATGTTCATTTGACCGAAACCTGCATGAGCTGCCACGGCGAAATCGAAAACTTTGATTTCGGCGGTGAAGACTATAACCGCGATGGTTTGGTTGAAGGCGTGCAGACGGAAATTCATCATCTGCTGGATGAACTGGCCATGTTGCTTCCGCCTGTTGGTTCGACCGAAATCGGGTTGCATACCAGCACGGATGGATACGATACCCTTCCGATCAAGCGCGCGGTATACAACTACCTGTTCGTTGAGGAAGACGGCAGCCACGGGGTGCATAACCCGAAATACGCGGCCGCTATCCTTCGCTCCTCGATTGCCGACCTTAAGGGCGGTATCGATATCGACTGCGACGGCCTGATTGATTCCTGGGAAATCGCAACCTTCGGGGATCTGACCAGTCAATCCGGTGACGATGACTATGATGACGATGGACTGACCAATCGCGAGGAATACAATGTCGGCACCAACGCGAAGGTGGCCGATAGCGATGGCGATGGCATTTGGGATAAGGCTGAACTGCTGGCGGGAAGTGATCCGCTGGATATCAACAGTGTTCCGGATGAAGATCTCGTGATGCTTCCGGCTGCTGAACTGGCCTATCTGCCGAAAGGCACGAACAGCACCGTGCACTTCCAGGCCATTGACAGTCTGACTGACGGCGTCTGGTCGAACATCGGTCCTGCACAGGTCAGCGGCGGCAACTGGCTGTATCAGCTGGAGTCCATGCGTACGAACGGTACGCAGCGCTTCTTCCGTGCAATCGAGGAATAAACTGACCGTTGGAACCGGTCGTTTCGGCCGGTTCCTCCGTATGGAACAACTATGAAACAGAACGTCAAAATGAGCCTTCGCGGAACCCTGTTCACCGCAGGGCTCTTTTTGATTTTAACCTCGGTGCATGCCGAAGAGGCAAAGCCGCTCTATTCCGGATCGCTGCGCGCTGATTACAATTATCGTGCGTTCGGGGCGAGTGACGACCATGATCTCTATGGATACTGGTATCTGCGCGGCAGGAATCTGTCTGATAAAACCGTGGATATCTACACCTCCGGCCGGACCCATTCCGATCTGGATGGCACGTCATCCGATGATTACTTCTCGAGTATTGATGACGCGTCAAAAGGCGACATCCGGCTGCTCCAGATGTATATCGATATTCATGACAAAAAAGATACCTTGGCGGTTCGCTTCGGACGGCAATACGTTGATGTGGCGGATTACATTCAGATCGACGGTGCGCAGGGTATGCTGTTTGAGAATAAGACGCTGGGCGGCCG
>Ga0210065_1000300_pt1 | contig 13818 bp, 10 predicted proteins | sample Muzzi_PWB_D1_FD_185533 | JGI IMG/M metagenome (GOLD analysis project Ga0210065, IMG submission 185533) | Wetland microbial communities from San Francisco Bay, California, USA, that impact long-term carbon sequestration - Muzzi_PWB_D1 (SPAdes) | ecosystem: Environmental > Aquatic > Marine >... | reverse complement strand
AAACCGGCGAAGCCGATGTGGGTGAGCGGGATGCCGACGCCGGTGATCGCCAGCGTGCCGACCATCATCGCCCAGAAGGTGTAGGGGATCTTCTTCCGCAGCCCGCCGTACTCGCGCATGTCCTGCTCGTGGTGCATCGCGTGGATCACCGAGCCGGCGCCGAGAAACAGCATCGCCTTGAAGAAGGCGTGGGTGAACAGGTGGAACATCGCCGCGGGATAGGCGCCGACGCCGGCGGCGACGAACATGTAGCCGAGCTGGCTGCAGGTCGAATAGGCGATCACCCGCTTGATGTCGTTCTGCACCAGGCCGACGGTGGCGGCGAAGAACGCCGTCGCCGCGCCGATGAAGGTGATGAAGGTCAGCGCCGTCGGCGCCCATTCCAGGATCGGCGACATCCGGCAGACGAGGAACACGCCCGCCGTCACCATCGTCGCGGCGTGGATGAGGGCGGACACCGGCGTCGGGCCCTCCATCGCGTCCGGAAGCCAGGTGTGCAGGAACAGCTGCGCCGACTTGCCCATCGCCCCGATGAAAAGCAGGATGCAAATCACTGTCATCGCGTTCCACGGCATGCCGGGCAGTACCTCGATATCATGCGCCGCCACCGTATCAGCGAGGCCGAAAACGGTGGCGTAGTCGAGGGACCCTGTGAACATCACGACGCCCGCGATGCCGAGAATAAAACCGAAATCACCGACGCGATTGACCAGGAACGCTTTCAGGTTGGCGAAGATCGCGGACTCGCGCTTGAACCAGAAGCCGATCAGCAGGTAAGACACCAGCCCGACGGCTTCCCAGCCGAAGAACAGCTGCAGAAAGTTGTTCGACATCACCAGCATCAGCATCGAGAAGGTGAACAAGGAGATATAGCTGAAGAAGCGCTGATACCCGGGATCGTCGTGCATGTAGCCGATCGTGTAGATATGCACCATAAGGGACACGAAGGTCACGACGCACATCATCAGCGCGGTCAGCCGATCGACGAGAAAACCGACCTCCATGCGCAACCCATCCGTTACGGCCCACGTGTATACGGATATGTTTTCAGGTTCGTGGCCGCCCCAGAACATGTTCTTCAGCACCAGCAGCGACAGCAGGCAGGCAATGCCGACACCGATAATCGTCACCCAGTGGGCGCCTGCCCGCCCGATCTTGTGGCCGAACAAGCCGGCGACAATGGCTGCAGCCAGCGGCGCGAGGACAATTGTCAGGTAATACTCGAACATGTCAGCCCTTCAACGTGTTCAGTTCCTGCACCGCGATGGAACGGCGGTTACGGAACAGCACGACGAGGATGGCGAGCCCGATCGCGGCCTCGGCGGCGGCGACGGTAAGAATGAAGAAGACAAACACCTGCCCGCTCTCGTCCCCGAGGTAACGGGAGAAAGCGATAAAATTGGTATTCACGGCCAGCAACATCAACTCGATGCACATCAGCAGCAGGATCAGGTTGCGGCGATTGATAACGATGCCGACGATACTCAGCACGAACAGCATCGCGGAAATCGTCAGGTAATGCTGCAGCCCGATCATTGCTTCTTCTCCGCGTCCATCTTGACGACACGCACCCGGTCTTTGGCACGCACAGAGACCTGCTTGTTGATGTCCTGGGCTTTCAAGCCTGGGCGCTTGCGCATGGTCAGCGTGATTGCCGCGACGATGGCGAGCAACAGGATGACCGCCGCAATCTCAAACGCATACACGTGCTCCGTGTACAACACGGCACCCAGCGCCTTGGTGTTGCTGTACCCCTCGGGCGTACTCGCGAACCCGGCCGTTACCGTCGTCCCGCTGCCGCGCAGCCAAATGACCTGGATCAGCTCGACAGTCATGATCAGCGCGAGCGCCACACCCAGCGGCGCATAGCGCGTAAGCCCACGCTTCGCAGCCTCGATATCAACCTGCAGCATCATGACGACGAACAGGAACAACACCATGACGGCGCCGACATAAACGAGAACCAGCACGATGGCGAGAAACTCGGCCTCGGCGAGCAGCCACAGCACCGCGGCGTTGAAAAACGTAAACACCAGGAACATGACCGAATGAACCGGGTTGCGCGAGAAGACGACGCCGAGCGCCGCACCGAACATGATCGTCGCGAATACGTAGAACAATATGGATTGAAAAAGCATCTCGTGGCCTACCGGTATTTTGCGTCTGCCGCTTTGTCAGCCGAGATCATCGCATCGTACTTGTCGCCGACGGCCAGCAACTTGTCTTTGGTCATGATGTTCTCGCCAGGCGATTCCATGTGGTATTCGTGCAGACGTGTCTCGACAATCGCGTCGACGGGACAGGCCTCCTCACAAAAGCCGCAGTAAATGCATTTGAAGAGATCGATGTCGTACCGCGACGTGCGTCGCGTACCGTCATCGCTGACTTCCGACTCGATCGTGATCGCCAGTGCCGGACACACGGCTTCGCACAACTTGCAGGCAATACAGCGCTCTTCCCCATTCGGGTAGCGCCGCAAGGCATGCAGTCCGCGGAAACGATGCGACTGCGGCGTCTTCTCCTCCGGGTACTCGATCGTCACGCTCTTGCGCATGAAATTGCGCTGGGTCACCGAGAGCCCCTTGAGCAACTCCCACAGAGAAAACGTCTTGAGGTAACTGATGAACTGATTCATGGTCCTATCCGCCCAACTGGGCCCAAGGGCCGATTTGCAACCACGCCATGATACCTTCGACGAAGATCCAGACGATCGTCACCGGGATGAACACCTTCCATCCGAGGCGCATGATCTGGTCGTAGCGATAGCGGGGGAACGTCGCGCGCATCCAGAAAAACGTGTACATGAAGACGCACATCTTGAGGAACAGCCAGTGCAGGCCGCCGGCGGCCAGCCAGGCAAGCCAACTGATGTCGTTCAGGAAAGTCCAGCCTTCGAAAGGCGACGCCCAGCCACCAAGGAAGAAGATCGCGGTCAACGTCGAGATCAGTACCATGTTCGCGTATTCAGCGAGGAAGAACAGCGCAAATGCGACGCCCGAATACTCAACATGGAATCCGGCGACGATCTCCGATTCACCTTCGGCCACGTCGAAAGGGGCGCGATTGGTTTCCGCGACGCCGGAGATCCAGTAAACGACAAACAGCGGGAACAATGGCCACAGGAACCACTGGCTGACGCCACCGCTCTGCCCTGCCACGATCGTGCCGAGATTGAGACTGCCGCCGGCCATCAGGACGCCGACGAGCGCAAATCCCATCGCGATTTCGTAAGCCACGATCTGTGCCGCCGACCGCATCGCGCCCAGCAATGCGTACTTCGAGTTGGTGGCCCAGCCCGCGAGGATGACGCCATAGACACCAACCGAGGTCAGCGCCAGTACGTACAGCAAGCCGGCGTTGATATCGGCTATGACGTACCAGTCATTCAACGGGATGACGGCCCAGGTGGCAAGCGCCGGAATCAGTGACAGCAGCGGCGCAATGATGAACAGGAACCTGCTGGACTGCGACGGAACGATGACTTCCTTGACCAGCAGCTTGATGACGTCGGCAAACGGTTGCCCGAGCCCGAGCGGACCGACCCTGTTCGGCCCGATACGCGCCTGCATGCCACCGATGACCTTGCGCTCGAAATAGGTCGAGAATGCAACGATCAGGATGACGCAGATCGTTACCAACAGGATTTTCCACGTGGTGACCGTCAGGTACTGGATCGTCGGCGGCAGCGCATGGAATGCGGCCACCGTGCCATCGACCAGGTTGATGATGAAATCCGGCATCAGGTTTCAGTCCCGCCGGCCGCACGCCGTGCTTCGTCGGTCAGCTGCAGTGCAGTGGCGCGACGCACCATGCCATCGACCGAATACAAAGGCACATCGATTTCGTCGCCGGGATCGTCGGCGCCATTGGGTTTCACCAGTTCCGCCGACGACGGCTCGATTACCGCAATCTCGACTTCGTCCAGTTCACCGGCGAGTTCTTCCCGCACATCCTCACTGGTTACGTAGTCGAAACCGGGCGCGTCGATTAGATTGCCAATGACGCGCAATACCTTCCACGCCGGTCGTGATTCGCCGACCGGGTTGGCAACACCGCCGAAGCTTTGCCAGGTTCCCTCGACGTTGACATAGGTACCGGATGTTTCAGCCCATGTGCCGATGGGCAGCAGCAAGTCGGCGGCCGCGAGCAGCCCGGCGGAGACGAACGGCGTTAGCGCAACGACAAACTTCTGTCGTGCCAGCTTGTCCACGGCATCGCTGGTCGCGTAAATGTCGGCATCCGGTTCGACGTTAACAAGGACTACGGCGTCCAGCTCCGCATCCAGCATGCCGGCAACGTCCAGTCCGGCAGTCTTCCTTGACGCGCCACCCTGCCGGCGATGTGGCAGAACTCCTGCAATACTGGCGCCGGCAGAATTCGGCCCCTCCGAGAGCGTGCCGAAAGACGCGCCGGTTACCTCGGCGATGAAATCAGCGAGCGCTCGCACGGCGCTGAATGCGGCATGGCGACCCGCGACATTGCCGAGAAGCACGAGGGCGTCTTCAGCATCGGCCAGCGACGCCGCAACAGCTTTCTGCGCGGCAGTCGGTTTGACGCCGGCGCACAAATCCCGCAGGTGATCCGGCAACGCTTTCTTGCCCGCAGCCGCCACGGCGACACCGGCAAGCAAATGGACGAGCCCGTCGCCGCTCAGGTATTGGTCAACATCGAAGAAATATTCGTATTCCCTGCTATTGGCGAAGCTTACGCGGGCACCGGATAGCGCTGCCTTGCGCAGCCGGTGCGCAATTATTGGCGCCTCGGCGCGTACGTTGGAGCCGGCAACCAGGATGGCGCCCTGCGCTTCGATTGCGGCAATACTGACGCCGAGTGACGGGTACAGCGGATCGTTTTCCTGGTCACTGACATCGCGGCGCGCGATGCGATGATCGATATTTCTGCTGCCGACATGCGCTGCTATCCCTGCCAGCAGGTGGCCTTCCTCGATCGTGATCGCCGGCGATGCTATGAAGCCGGCTTTGTCACCATCGGCGTGCCGCAATGCATCGGCCGCCAACGCCAGCGCCTCTTCCCAGTCGAGTTCGCGCCACTCGCCACTTTCCTTGACGCGCGGTCGCAACAGGCGCTCGTCGCTGTAAATCGCTTCATAGCTGAAGCGGTCCCGATCGGCTATCCAGGTTTCGTTAATCGCTTCATTGGGTCGCGGTACGATACGTTTCACGGTGCCGCGCAGCGTGTGCGCATACAGGTTGGAACCAACGCAATCGTGCGCCGCGACCGTCGGCCGCTGAACCATTTCCCAGGCACGTGCACTGTAGCGATAGGGCTTGTTATTCAGGGCACCGACCGGACAGATATCGATGATATTGGCCGACAATTCGTGGTCGATGCTCTGCTCGACATAGGTGCTGATCTTGACATTCTCGCCACGTTCGGTGGTCCCAAGCTGGGGCTTGCCGGTTATCTCGTCGCCGAAACGCACACAACGCGTGCAATGAATGCAACGTGTCATGTCGGTGGATACGAGCGGCCCGATATCCTTGTCCTTGACGACCCGTTTGCCGTCGTTGTATCGCGAGACATCTCGGCCATAGCCCATCGCCAGGTCCTGAAGCTCGCACTCGCCGCCCTGGTCGCAAATTGGGCAATCCAGCGGGTGATTGATCAACAGGAATTCCATGGTCGCTTTTTGCGCGGCAATGGCATAAGGCGACTTCGTGAATACCTTCATGCCCTCGCCGATCGGCGTCGCACAGGCAGGAATAGGCTTGGGCGCTTTCTCGACCTCGACCAGGCACATGCGGCAATTCGCCGCCACGCTCAGTTTCTCGTGGTAACAGAAGCGCGGAATATAGGCGCCGACACGATCGGTGACCTCGATGATCATCTCGCCTTTGCGACCCTCGACCGGCTTGCCGTCGACTTCAAATTTTACGATGTCGTCACTCATGGCTTACGCGGCCGCCTCGGCAGGATCGTCGATTATGCTGCGTCCATTGTTGCGGATCATGTACTCGAATTCATGGAAGAAGTGCTTCAGGAAACTCTGCACCGGCCAGGCGGCGGCATCTCCCAATGCGCAAATCGTATGCCCTTCGATCTTGTTCGCGACCGCAACCAGTTTCTCCAGGTCTTCTTCTTCGCCCCGACCCTCGAGAATCCGTGTCAGCATGCGATACAGCCAGCCGGTGCCCTCGCGGCACGGGGTACACTGGCCGCAGGATTCCGCCATGTAAAACCGCGATATACGCCGCAAAACCCGGACCATGCACGTGGTTTCGTCCATCACCATCACGGCACCGGTGCCAAACGACGACCCGGCCTGCTGCAACGAGTTGTAGTCCATCGTGCAGTCCATAATGATCTCTGCCGGCAGAACCTTGCACGATGAGCCACCCGGAATGACCGCTTTCAGCTTGCGGCCCTTCCAGACGCCACCACAGATGTCTTCGAGCAACACCTTGAATGGAATCCCCATCGGCAGTTCATAATTGCCGGGTTTCTCGACATGACCGGAAACGGAGAACTGTGCGGTCCCGCCGGAACCCTCGACGCCGAGCCCGGCGAACCAGGCGGCACCATGACGAATGATCGCCGGCACGCTCGCAATACTCTGCGTATTGTTGATCGTCGTCGGCTTGCCATACAGGCCGAAGTTGGCAGGGAACGGCGGCTTGAAGCGTGGCCTCCCCTGTTTGCCTTCCAGCGATTCCAGCAACGCCGTTTCTTCGCCGCAAATATAGGCGCCCGCGCCGATAAAGCCGTGAATATCGATGTCGATGCCGCTACCTTGCACGTTCTTGCCGAGCAGCCCGGCCGCATAGGCTTCCTTCACCGCTGCTTCAAATCGGGGAAACGGCTCGTCCATAAACTCGCCGCGCATATAGTTGTAAGCGACGGTCGCTCCCATCGCATAGCCGGCTATTGCCATGCCTTCGACCAGTGCGTGCGGGTTATAGCGCAGCACCTCGCGGTCGTGACATGTGCCCGGCTCGGATTCGTCCGAGTTGACGACGAGATACTTTTGGCCCTCGTAATTCTTCGGCATGAAGCTCCACTTCAGGCCAGTCGGGAAGCCGGCACCTCCACGGCCTCGCAGGCCGGACGCTTTGACTTCCTCGATCACTTCCTCGGGCTTGAACTCGCCTTCCAGGATACGCCGCCATGCCTTGTAGCCGTCATGTTTCTCATAAGTCTCAAGCGTCCAGGACTCATCGTCACCGAAAGTGTTGAAACAGACGAGATTCTGCTCCCAGGCCATCAGTCCAGTCCCTCGAGAATCTCGTCGACCATCTCCGGTGTCAGATTCTCGTAATACTTGTGATTGACCATCATGGCCGGCGCACCGCAGCAGGCTGCAATACATTCCTCTTCCTTCTTGAGGAAGATCCGGCCGTCGGCCGTGGTCTCACCGAGCTTCACATCAAGTTTCTTTTCGACGTGCTCAACCAGGTCGTCCGCGCCGCGCAACATGCATGATACGTTGGTGCAAATCGCAACTTCATTGCGACCGACCTCGCGAGTCTGGAACATCGAGTAGAACGTCGCGACCTCGTAGACCTGGATGCTCGGCAACTCCAGGTACTCGGCAATGGCATTCATCTGTTCGGCGGTCACGTAGCCATGATTCTCATGCTGTACAGCATGCAAAGCACTGATAACGGCAGAGCGTTGTCGATCTTCCGGAAAGCGCGCTTTCCAATGATCGATCTCCTGCCGCACGTGATCCGACAACTCGTAACTCATCGGTCGACCTCGCCGAACACAATATCCTGCGTACCAATCACTGCAACAACGTCCGCCAGCATGTGGCCCTGCACCATTTCCGACATCGCCGACAGGTGCGCAAAGCCCGGTGCCCGGATCTTGACCCGGTACGGCTTGTTGGCCCCGTCCGAAATCATGTAGATGCCGAACTCGCCTTTCGGATGTTCCACTGCGGCATACGCCTCGCCTTCGGGAACGCAGTAGCCTTCGGTAAACAATTTGAAGTGATGAATGAGCGATTCCATATCGTCTTTCATCTCGACCCGGCGCGGGGGCGTGATCTTGTGATCGTCGGCAATGACCGGGCCTGGATTGTCGCGCAACCAGTCCACGCACTGCCTGATGATGCGGTTCGATTGACGCAGCTCTTCGATGCGCACCAGGTAACGGTCGTAACAATCGCCGTTGACGCCTACCGGGATGTCGAAATCCAGCCTGTCGTAAACATCGTAGGGCTGTTTCTTGCGCAGGTCCCACTCGACACCGGAGCCACGCAGCATCGGGCCGGAAAATCCCAATTGCTTCGCGCGGTCGGGGGTTACCACACCGATGTTCACGGTACGCTGCTTCCATATCCGGTTATCGGTGAGCAGGGTCTCGTACTCGTCGACGCAGCCGGGGAAGCGATCCGTAAACGCCTCGATGAAATCGAGCACCGAACCCTCGCGAGCCGCGTTCATCCGCTTGAGTTCCTGCTCGTTGCGAAACCGCGACTCCTGGTATTTCGGCATCGAATCCGGCAAGTCCCGATAGACGCCGCCCGGCCGATAGTAGGTCGCATGCATGCGCGTCCCGGACACCGCCTCATAGCAGTCCATCAGGTCTTCGCGTTCGCGAAAACAATAGAGGAACATCGTCATAGCACCGATGTCCAGACCGTGAGCACCCAACCACATCAAGTGATTGAGAATGCGCGTGATCTCGTCGAACATGACCCGGATATACTGCGCGCGCTCTGGAACTTCGATGCCCAGCAATTTTTCTATTGCCATGACATAGGCGTGCTCATTGCACATCATCGACACGTAATCGAGTCGGTCCATGTAGCCGATACTCTGGCTATATGGCTTGCTCTCAGCGAGCTTCTCGGTGGCACGATGCAGCAGGCCGATATGCGGGTCGGCTTTCTGGATGACCTCGCCTTCGATCTCGAGGACCAGGCGCAATACACCGTGAGTGCCGGGGTGGTGCGGGCCGAGGTTGAGGATCATCGTCTCGTCGTCGAGCCGCTCCATTTCCCGTCCGCCGAAAAAGCTCTCGGCGTCGCGCGGCACCATCTGCATGGCCGCCTGCGGGGTGAACGGCGCCATCTCGGTGGCGCGGCAGACGTGCTCCTTGCGCAGCGGGTGGCCCTGCCAGTCGTGAGCCATGAGGATGCGCCGCAGGTCCGGATGCCCCTTGAAGTCGATGCCGAACATGTCGAAGACTTCGCGCTCGTACCAGTTGGCCGTGGTCCAGACGTTGGTCAGCGTCGGCGCTGAAGGCATCTCGCCATGCAGCGGCACCTTGACCCGCACATATCCGGGATCGTCGTAGGACATCAAATGGTAAACCAGGGTGAAATCATGGTCCGGGCGTTTGCCTCGGGTGCGCTCGTCGATTGCGGTCAGGTCCTCGAGCCGACGGTATTTCATCGGTGCCTGCTCCTTGAGGAAGCCCAGCAGGTCGGTGGCCGTCTCGGCGTCGGTCCAGAAGGTCGGCATGTCGACGCCCTTGGCGTCTTCACGCACCTTCTCGCCGAATCGAGCGTGCAGCGCCATGCGAAGGTCTGGGGCTGACTCGACAAAATCAACTTTCGGCTGCGCCGGACGCCACATCCCCGCAGAGCGGTTCCCCCAGAAGTGGGGGGCCTGTGCCGAGGTGCCACGATTCGGGCTGTTGCCAAAACCGGGCCCGCGTGTATCACGGCTCTTGCTGGCCCCGTCGATCAGCATCGGCCGTGTGGTCCCCTCGCTGCCGCCCTGCATGCCGAGCACACTACGGGCGGGACGCTCGTCTTTGGCGATCTTCTCCTGCAGCAAAATCAGTCCCTGCATGAAGGCTTCCGGCCGCGGCGGACAACCGGGAATGTAGACGTCGACCGGCAGAACCTGGTTGACCCCCTGCATGACGCTGTAGACATCGTACATGCCGCCGGAGTTGGCACAGCTGCCCATCGCCATGACCCACTTGGGGTTGGCCATCTGCTCGTAGACACGCAGTATGCTGGCGCCCATCTTCTTGAAGGGTGTGCCGGAGATGATCATCAGGTCGGCCTCGCGCGGCGTACTGCGCAGCACTTCAGCGCCGAAGCGAGCCAGGTCGAAGCGTGGTGTCATGCTGGTCATCATCTCGACGAAACAGCAGGACAGGCCGAAGAACATCGGCCAGAGGCTGTTCTTGCGACCCCAGTTGATGGCGTCATCCAGGGTGGTCAGGATCACATTCGGCGGCAGCTGTTCGCTCACGAAGCACTCCGTCCCGCATTGCGGCTCGCACGCTGCGCCCGCGGACCCCATTCGAGGCCACCGGTCTTCCAGAGATGGACCAGGCCAAGGAAAAGGATGAAGATGAAGAAACAGACGTGGGCGAACCCCGGCCAGCCGAGCCGGTCGTAGGCAACCGCCCATGAGGCGACAAAGATCACCTCGACATCGAAAATGATGAAGAAGATTGCAACCAGGTAGAAGGGGACGGGGCCTTTCAACCGTGCGTTATCAACCGGCAGAATCCCTGATTCGTAAGGTTCCTGTTTTTGGCGGGAACGGGTTTTATGGCCCAGCCCCCAGGAGAGTAGCAACAGCACCGCTACCAGGAATATGGCAATCCCGATGTAGATTCCCAGTGCCAGGTAGGCCTCGAAACCCGGTTGTGCAGCGATCAGTTTTGTCGAGGTGTCGACTGGTGACATAGCCATTTAAAAGGTTCGGTTGAAAGTTGAGTCAGTCCCGTATCTGTCTCGAACAAAAGCACCACAAAAGACTAGCATAAAAACCGACCCCGTCCATCGTTTGATGCGCTCACTAACTGCTTTTGCCCGTCTCGATCGCCGCCCTGGCCAGCACATCGCAGCGCTCGTTTTCGGCATGGCCATCGTGACCGCGCACCCAGTGCCATTCGACCTGGTGCTGTTCGGTCAGTTCGAGCAGGCGCTCCCAGAGGTCGCGATTGGCGACCGGTTTCCTCTGGGTGTTCTTCCAGCCGCGCTTGACCCAGCCGTCGATCCACTCGGTCATACCCTTTTTAACGTATTCCGAATCGGTGGTCACCCTGACCCGACAAGGACGCGTCAGGGCTTCAAGCCCGGCGATCGCACCGCTCAGCTCCATGCGGTTGTTGGTCGTCTCCGGATCGTAGCCCGAGAGTTCTTTCTCATGCCCGCCGAAACGCAGAATCGTCCCCCAGCCTCCCGGCCCCGGGTTCCCCGAGCAGGCGCCGTCGGAGAAGATTTCCACTAAAGAGTTCTCTGTGTCATTCATACCGTTGCGCTTCTCGGTTCTGTGCGGTTAAAAAACTTCGCCATTCTAGCACAGCGCGACAGCCAAAATCAGCACTCTAGATTCGGTATACAGATTAAAAATTCTTCAATGCCTACAATTGTCGCACGAACAAAAAACGGCTCTCCCGTTTTCACGGTTGAGCCGACATCCTTGACTAAGCTTCTGAACATGCTTACCTGTCCATGCCTCTTTGCCGGACAAGCTCGCTATAAACTAGTCGCAGGCGTGATTCAAGTCAACCGATAGTTATTTAAAACTGCTGCCGATCTGCGGTTAGTTGGGGTCTACTCCTCGTCCCAAAAACAGATCAGCTGTTGCGCAACCACATCGGCCAACAGCATCAGATTCTGTTTTTGCAGTTCAACAACCTTGACCACCGGCTTGAAACGGCTGCTGCCCGGCATCAATTCCTCCAGGGCATTGTTGCTCTGAGAGATCCAGCCATTGTTCAGGCTGCATGGAAAGGTATCAGGAAATAAAGCCAGATAAAAAATGTCCGCTTCAACAAGGTCCTGGAAAAAATGTGAGCCGAAAGAAAGTTCCGGCATCAGTTCACCTTCCTGGAATGCCACCTCGCCAATAGCGGCCATATTATTGATTTCCGAGAATTTCACCGGAACTCCCAGTGATGGCGTCGAGGTTCCCCAGCGACCTGGGCCCAGCAGGAGGGTCGGCTGTTGCTCACGGTCCTTGATGCACCGGTTCAGACGACCGACCAGGCGTGCGACTTCGTGCTTGTCAGAAAGAGAGAGTTGCGAATAACGCATCGCATCGATCCAGATCACCCGTTTGATCTGCAGGGCTGTGTTGCCACCCATAAAACCGCCCTCCACTTTGAAAAAGATTTTCTCAGTGGCGATTCCATCAGGAATGCTGACCCGCTTCTTCAAGCCTTTCGTCTGCAGCGGTCGGCATTGCAGAAGGTTGATCTTCTCCGTTTGGTCCGCGTTGCGGTTGACAGTGAATTCGATATCGACCGGATACTGGTAAGCTCTTTCAAGGGTTTTCAAAAGCTTCTGCATCCGCTGGGGGAAGTCTGTTCTGGTCAGCAGGTGTTCGAAGGTCAGCAACCAGACCTCCTGGGCAGGCTTGCCACGCTCACGCAAACGGTTCATGGTTTCCCGGTCGAGGACACCATATCGGTCGAGGTTGAAATCGATTCCTTCCTCTATCAATCGGAACAGCGACCGCGACTGCAGATCGTTATCGTTGATGTTGACCAGGTCGACATCTTTCTGCGAGAAACGTCGGATATCCTCGTACCCTTTCAGGGGCAGCTTCATCGGTTCGTCCAAGGCCACTATTCTGGGATAATCGCCTTCAACACGGTCAACGGCACGCGTTCCAAGGCCAAGCACCAGACGCAGCATCCCGGCCTTCGGGTCCATTTGCTTATCCCAGACAAAAGTGTTGTAGGAGATTCCTACACCGGCCAGCTCCGGGAAGTAATACTGTCGATGGTACGAACCGGACACTCTCTGCACGAGCAGTCCCATCTGCTCCACCTTTTGATCAAGGCCACGTTGCTTTCGGTAAGTCAGCGCATCCTCGCTCATGGTACTGGAGAAGATTTTTCGTACTGCATCTTCAAAGGCATCGTAGCGGTCTTCGGGGGAGCCCTGGTTGGCGCAGAAGAAGCTGTCGTATTTCCCGGCGAACGCACTGCCGAAGCTGTCTTCCAGCAGGGAACTGGAGCGTACGATGATCGGGTACTGGCCATAGTAATCGAGCATGCTCTGGAAGTCTTCGCGCAGCTGTTCCGGAAATGAGCCGGTCAGCATTTTTTCATGCAGTTCCGCACCTGCGCTGAAATACCCTCCCGGGGACTTTTGCGCGGCGTAGAGCTCCCACCAGCCGTTGTTGACGATATAGGAGTAGTAAATATTCGAACCGACAAAGAAGGAGTCGTGTTGTTCCAGTTGATCACACCAGTCAGAATCGGGCTGTGCTTCGAGAATTCGCCGCGCCAGCAACATGCCGACGGCCTTGCCACCGATAAAACCGGTGCCAATCATGCGAGCCTTGTAAGAAAGCAGGTCATTCAGGGAAAAGAACCGTCTGGCCAGGTCCAGGATATTATCCTCACGACCAATCAGATGTCGGCACAGGTGATCGACCATTTTCTCTTGTTCTGCCGCGGGGACCCCTTCGGCATTCAAATCCTCTGCTTGCAGGAACAACCGGTGCCAATGATCAAGGCGGCGATTTCCGGCTGCTTGGTCCTGACTATAGGCACCGGCGAGCAGACTGGTCGCTTCGAGGCTGTTGGCTAAGGGGATGAAACTTTCACCTGACTGGCGATGGGGGAGGAACATGGTCGGAGAATACCGTTCCCAGACTTTCAGAGGATGAACGAACAATTGCCCTTCGCGGTTGTGAAGTTCCAGAAAAACCTGGGTGGTCTCACGGATGCGGGCAATCGTTTTATGGGCGTGGCGGTTACGCAGCAACGCAAAATAGGCGACTGTGTCGAGACGAAACAGGTAGGGGCAGGTCACCTGGAAAAAGTTCGCGATCATGTGATCGGTGGCCCAGGCTGACAAAAGCTCGGACAGGCAGTCAAACACGTAGAAGGCACCAACGCCCTTTTCGGTGGCAATCACATGAATCG
>Ga0210065_1000299_pt1 | contig 13837 bp, 12 predicted proteins | sample Muzzi_PWB_D1_FD_185533 | JGI IMG/M metagenome (GOLD analysis project Ga0210065, IMG submission 185533) | Wetland microbial communities from San Francisco Bay, California, USA, that impact long-term carbon sequestration - Muzzi_PWB_D1 (SPAdes) | ecosystem: Environmental > Aquatic > Marine >... | reverse complement strand
GAGCAGACTGCTCCAATCCTGGGGCCGCTTCTGGCCTACGAGGTACTCACGGCCTTTTTCCTCGAGGCCGGGTTCCTCGGCGTGATGCTGTTCGGCCTCAACCGCGTCGGTCCGCGGCTGCACTTCGCGGCGACCCTGCTGGTTGCAGTCGGAACGCTGTTTTCGGCTTTCTGGATACTGTCTGCCAACAGCTGGATGCAAACACCCGCCGCCTACGTGTTTGAAGGCGGCAGATATCTGCCCGAATCCTGGCTGGGGGTGATTTTTAATCCGTCGTTCGGCTACCGGTTCGTGCACATGGTGCTGGCGGCTTACCTCACCACGGCTTTCGTCGTCGGGTCGGTAGGGGCCTGGCATTTGCTCAGGGACAGGTCCAACAAGCCCGCACGCGTCATGCTGGGAATGGCCGTTCTGATGGCCGCGCTGGTGGCACCGACCCAGTTGCTGGTCGGCGATATGCACGGTCTCAACACGCAGGAATACCAACCGGCGAAGGTCGCTGCCATGGAGGGTCATTTTGAAACCCGCAAGGGTGCGCCACTAATCCTGTTCGGTCTGCCGGACATGCAGTCGGGTGAAACGAAATACGCCATCGGTATACCACGGCTCGGCAGCCTGATTCTGAAACACGATCTAGACGGTGAGGTCACCGGTCTCGATGCGTTTCCGCGCGAGGACTGGCCCAATGTGCCGCTGGTTTTCTGGTCCTTCCGGTTCATGGTCGGTATTGGCGTCCTGATGATCCTTTACGGAATGACGGGTGCGGTTCAGTTTTTCAGAAAACGCCTGTATGAGCACAACTGGTATTACCGTTGGGCGCTGCTGATGGGGCCATTGGGATTTGTAGCGGTACTCGCGGGCTGGTTCGTCACCGAGGTCGGCCGCCAGCCTTACCTGGTCTACGGGCTGCTGCGCACGGCCGAGGTTGCCTCGCCGATTGGTGCACCCGGCGTGGCGGGCTCGCTGCTGGCTTTTGTCGTGGTATACCTGACGGTCTTTGCTGCAGGCTCGTTCTATATTGTCCGCTTGATGGGGCGGACGCCGGGCGGGGCGAAGCTCGATTCACTCAGGAAAGGCCCCCTGCGCAGCGCCGGTTCGCTGCGGGCTGCTGACGCCGAACGTGGTTCTGAATAGGAGGAATTGATGATGCCTGACCTGCCAACCACCTGGGCCGCATTGATCTGTATCGCCCTTCTTGCCTACGTCGTGCTCGACGGTTTTGACCTTGGTGTCGGCATCCTGTTTCCGCTGGGGAAGAACCGGGAAGAGCGTGACACCATGATGAACTCCGTAGCGCCCGTCTGGGATGGTAATGAAACCTGGCTTGTGCTGGGTGGCGGCGGACTGTTTGCTGCGTTTCCACTGGCCTATTCGTTGTTGCTGACTGCCTTTTACGCGCCGGTCATTGCGATGCTTCTTGCGCTGGTATTGCGTGGAGTTGCCTTTGAGTTCCGCTTCCGTACCGAGCGCTGGCGACTGCTCTGGGATCTGGCCTTTATCGGCGGATCGACACTGGCAGCGTTCTTTCAAGGCGTGATGGTCGGTGCCTTCGTGCAGGGCGTAAGGGTCGAGAACGGCGCTTATGCCGGTGGCTGGTTCGACTGGCTGTCACCGTTCACCCTGCTCACGGGTGTCTCACTGGTCGCCGGATACGCGCTGCTCGGCGCCTGTTGGCTGGTGATCAAGACCGAGGGCCCGCTGCAGGAGCGCATGCGCCGATTGCAAATTCCACTCGGAGCGGTAGTCGTCGTGCTGATCGGACTGGTCAGCTTTGGCACGGTTTTCGAGAATGGCATGGTCCGGGAGCGCTGGTTTGCGCTGGGTTCAATGTTGTTCCTGTGGGTCATACCGGTGTTCACCGCGGCAATTGCTGTTTCGTTCTTCACAGCCGTGCGGGCTCGCAAGGAAATTTTACCCTTCCTGCTCGCACTGTGCCTTTTTGGAGCATCCTTCGTCGGGCTGACCTCCAGCCTCTACCCCTATCTCATCCCGCCGGGCATCACCTATACCGAGGCAGCCAATGCCGATGTCAGCCTGGCGTTCATGCTGGTGGGGGCGCTGGCGCTGTTACCGGTGATCCTTGGCTATACGGGCTACGTTTACTGGCTTTTCCGGGGCAAGGTCCGTGCCGGTGAGGGATACCATTGATGGGTCATACACAGCACCAACCGCTGTGGAAAAGGCTCGGCTGGTTCGCGCTGTTGTGGGCCGGAGGGGTGCTGGCCGTAACGGTTCTGGCCTGGCTCGTCAGGTTGGTTACACCGGTTATCTGAACTTATCTTTACAAAGCATCACATTTCTTCAAACTAAACCAACAATAATTTTGGATTGGCCTATACTGTTGACTATCCAGAACTGTAATTTACGGAGACACAATTTAGTGAATATCTTAAAGTTTTTACCCGGTTTAGCTGTTTTGCTGATGTTTGCCACATCGGCCGTGTTTGCAAACAATGTGACGGTTACGGGTGCATTTGATGGCAGTGAACCAACAATGGGTGCCGATCCGGTCAGTTGTGATGACAGCGCCAAGCGCTTCCGCATCGCCGGGACGATAACCGTCTCGACGTCGGGTATTTACAGGATCGTCGATGCGGGGAACTGGTTCCCCTTTGCTTTGCCGCGAGGCGAGATTGCAGATACGGTAGTCATGGTTTATGCGGAGAATTTCAACAGTGGTAACCCGGCTCAGAACAGGATCGCATCGGTCGATGAATTCGAGGACGTCGCACTTACTGCGGGAACTTCATACGTTTTGGTGGTACAACACTGGTGCCAACAAATTGATGGTGCGTTCGCGATTGTGATTGGTGGCGGGCAAGCGACTGTTTCTGGAGATGGTTTCACGTCTTTGCCAGAAACGATTGCCACCTTTGACGCTAACAGCCCGACCGCATTTTTCTCCGATCTGGATGGAGTTCGCCGCTACAGAGCCGATGCCAAAACCGTCGATGTTTCGGGGACTTATTTTTTTGTAGATATTGGCGAAGAATTGGATGGCAGCCCGGGTTCCCTGAGAATTTATAAAGATTCTTTTGATCCGCTCAGTACGAATTTAAACCTGGTTTACAGCACAGAGGGTTTCTTTATCGGTTCTTTTTCATTGGAGGCCGGTGTCAATTACGTGTTTGTAATGGTGGAGAATGCAGCTGATTCACTACGTTTGCAGTACGTCTTGTTTCCACCAGGGTCGTTTAATTTTAATCCCGGTTTGAATGGTGCCTGGGTGGCTACGGGGATTGAGCACCAGGGCATCCTGATGGAGGTTTTTCCGAGTTCGGGTATATTGTTCTTCGCCCAATTCACCTTTAAGGACCAACCGGCGGTCGTTTCAGAAAGCACTTCGCGTTTAATGTCGCAGACGGATAAAAGTGGTGATGCCAAGGTGGAGGCTCTGGGGGCGGATGATCAAATCTGGCTTACGGCCTATGGAAACATTCCCAGCAGCGGCAATGTCATGAACATCAAATATGAAAACTCGACGGGTGGACGCTTTAACTCACAAACACCTGACGCCACTATAGACTCCAACTACGGGACCGGTTATATCGAGGGCCTCAGTTGTAACCACCTGGTTATCGACTGGAATTTGCCTGGCGGTATTGTTGATACCCGGGACTACTATAAAGCGGCGCAGGATGGTGTGCCGTATTGCGAAAGTTTCATACCAGCCGGACCGGTTTCATCCGAATGGTGAGAATGCCTGTTTAACAAGGTAGTAAAAACACCCTGCTTCGGCAGGGTGTTTTTTTGTTCCGGGAATGAAGAGCAGGTCAAACGTCAGCAGGCCCTGTACCTTACCGGTGTCAATGTCCGTGACAAAACTGACGCAACGAAAGGCAAAATCAAAAGTCTCTGAACCCAGATGATAAAAAGGCCACCTGACAGGCCCGCCACGTGTGACCAGGCGTAAGGCGGCCAACTGATGTGTGTGATGACAGATACACCCTGGGTCACCTCGATCAGGACCTTTGCGATGCAACCGCAGGTCAAAATGATAATCAGCCGGGAATGCGTCAGTTTCCATTCAAGCCACAATGCAACCAGCAACAGGGTATTGAGTACGCCGGACAGACCGCAGTAGTACTCCAGTTGAGCAAAGGGTGTCAGAAGCAGGGCGCTGACAAAAACAATGCCAACGGCCAATGCTGTCAACAGCATGCTTCTGGAACGGTATTCAAGCAATGTGCCCAGTACGGCCAGGCCAAGACTATTCCACAGCAGGTGCTGCAGGTCGGCGTGCATGAAGTGACCGCTAATAAGGCGCCAGGCTTCTCCCCGGAAAATGCCTGCCGCATTGAAATACAGTGGTGTTTTGTCCTCCATCAGCCAGTGCAGGGCGATCATGGCCGTTACCAGGCCAATGGTCACAATTGGGATTCGTCGGTTAAGCATGCTGGTCTCTCCGGAAAAAGGGGCAGCCCGGAGGCTGCCTACTTGAGCCTATTGGAAGTGCTTCCTGGTCCTGAGGTGCAGTCCCAACAAGGGCAACAAGAACAGCAGCATCCAGGGGCCAAACGCACCCCCGCCATTGCCATGGCTGACCCGGGACTCTGAATACATCGGCTGCCGGGTGTCCACGCGATTGCTGCGTATACCCTTTAGCATGCGTTCCTGTCTCGCCAACTGCTCCTTTTTTACACGTGACTGGTTGAGACGGTTGATGCCCAGTTCCTGGTAACGTTCCTCACGCAAAACGAGCATCGAGGTGTAGTCGGTCACCAGTCCAAACTCAACCGCGACATCGGTGATCGCCTGTTCGATATCGGCATCTTCACCGAAATAATCCAGGCGGTTTTGCAGGTCTTCTATTTTTGCAAAAGCCCACAAACGCTCGAGTTCCGGGTGAAGCGTTCCGTAATCAGGGAATTCAAAGGTCGTCGTATAGTTTTTGCTTTCACCTGACACCTTGCCATTGATGCTGACAGTGGCCAGACCGCTTCCCCAGTAATGGCCGAATACGATCAGTTGCTGGCCACGATAGAGACTGCCGATTCGTTCCGGTGTCAGATCACTGACCTTGACGCCCGAAATGCTTACATCGACATCATGTAATGCCTCGTGTGTCAGCCTGGAAGTGGCTTCAAGCAACTTGCCGGCGATATCGTCACTGTTTGAAACGTTTATTGCAAAACCGTTGGAAGCCCTTGCCATGCTCTCCAGCAGGGGCCGGTTGGCGCTGTTACCCATCACAAAGGTGAATAACCTGACGTCCTGCTGTTCGAGTAAATCCAGGAAGTCCCGTTTCTCGGTGTAGCCGAGGTTGGCGACGCCATCGGTCACCAGTACCAGCGCGTTGCTGCGATCGGCATCCAGCAGGTGGATCCCCAGGTTGAGACCGGCAAACAGGTCGGTGCCGTTGTTCGGGTGATTACTTTCGAGTTCCCGGATAAAGTGCTGCACATTCTCGGGTCGGGCATATTCAAAATCATGGGTGATTTCCCTGGCCTGGTTGTTAAACAGGATGATGCGGAAGCGATCATTGGGGTTCAGTCTTGTCAGACCCTTGTTAACCCCCTCGATCAGGCTCTGAAATTTGCCTTCCATCGAGCCGGAAAAATCGAGTATGAAAACCCAGTCCCGGCCTTCCGTGATCGGCGCGAGATCATCCCCGGGTGTGACCGTCAGCATGAATGTACCCCGGTCATTGTCCTGCGGCTTGTAGGTGACCATTTCGACTGCACCGGGTAATCCCTGCGCCTGGCGCCAGTAGACGACGATGTCCTTGTCGAGCCGGTGCACGACACCGGGTATCATTCCATTTTCCGGGTTTTCCTCCAGGGCCACACCGTCGCTGACCAGCGACACGTTCCACTCGCCGTCCGACAACTTCTGTACGTTGGCCTGCGGGTGTTGTGGCAGTCTGAAATCTTCGATCGGCCAGGAGGAGCGGAACGTAAGATCAAAACTGAAATTCTCTTCAACCGCATCGTTGTATGTCCAGAAAGACAGCTTCTGTTCGTCCACGCCACCATCTTCCAGCGGGTAGACATAACGCCCGATGGACGAATCAACGTGTACTGGCTGGATATAGGTCAGGCTGATTCGTACGTCCTGCCCGGCGCGCACCGGGTAGACGGCGATATCAAAAGACCGGTAACTGTCCTGCTCGGTGAGGGCGGTTTCCCTGCCGGACTGCTTTTCCTGCTGGTATATATCGCGGGCCAGTTCTTTTTCAAGCACTTCGCCGGTTACCGGCAAGCCGTCGATCCAGTAAGTGAACTCTCCAACGGCAGCCTTTTCGGGAACCGGAAAGGAATAGATCGCCTCGAGGTCGGTGCCATGCGGATTTGCAAACACCTGCTCGACACGGGTGATGGCATAGCCGTCTTCGATCACGACATTGACGTGCTGCTCCCTGATTTCAAGTTGCGGGAGATTGGAATCCGTTGGGATCATCAAGCCGGCGGCTTGACCCGGCGCACTCCAGAAAGTGGCAATACACAGTGCCGTTAAACTCAGGATTATGGAATAAATGGTTTTCATGACCTGCTCCGTAAACGTGGTTGAAAAATGGCAACCCGGTCAAGGGTGACCGCCTTACGGAAAAAATCATGAATAATAACTACATATTACGCAACCAGTATATGAAAAGTGACCAAATAATAGTATAAAGGTATTACTAAATAATACTTTGCGGGTCCGGATCGTCATTTCCGGTTCTAATGAATGGTTGAAACAGGCCGTATCGCCAGTCACGCATCGCAAGAACCAGGGTCGTACCGTTCCGGTCAGCCAGGTCCAGTGCCGCATCATCATTGTTTATAAGGTCGAATTCCCTGGCCAGGCGTTTCAATTTTTGTTGAAGTTCTGTATTGCTCTGCGACGAAAACATGCCATTGAGCACAATCAGGCATTCGTCATCACGATTGAAGCGCGTACTAAAAAATTCCTGGCTGATTTTTTTCTGGAAAAAGAGCTGGATCGGACCATTCTCACGCCAGCTGAAATTGGCTGCGACCAATAACCTGATGCGGTTCTTTGGAAGCAGTTCAATGACCTTCAACCGGTCAAGCCTGGCGAGATGCTGCACACACTCGGTCTCACTGATGTGGAAATACGACAGGATGTCTTCCATGGTCCAGCGGTTGAGTACACAAACCGCAACCAGTGTCAGTGTGACATTTCCGGTAATTTCTCTTTCCTGTTCGATGCTAAGCTGCTGCAGGCGTTGCTGCTGCTCGTTCATTAACTGCACCAGGTCCGTAATCTCCATATCGAGCAGGTGACAGACCTGGTCAAGGCGGCTAAGGGAAAAACTCTGTTGCGAGAACAGGCGTTTTACACTGGCCTCGGTCAGTCCGAGAACCACGGCCACATCGGCATAAGTTTTACCCCGTGCTTTCAGTGCGGTCTTCAGCGTTTTGACGAGTTCCCGGGTCTGAGCCATGATTTACCCCAAAAGTATTTATTTACCAGCCACCGCCGCCACCGCCGCCACCACCGCCACCGGAGGAGCCACCGCCACCCGAACCTGAGGACGAACCGGGTGGCGAGGAGGCCGAGGAAATTGCGGATGAAAAGCTGCTGTTGAAATTATTCCCAAGGTGACTTAGTGCACCAAGCCGGTTATGTCGTCCGGAATACCATGTTGGCTGATAACCGCCTCTTTTCGACAGTTCTTCCGGTAGTTCGCGGGCAAAGCGGTCACACCAGTTGTTTTCGACACCCAGCGCGAATGCGTACGGTAGAAATGTTTCAAACACCTCCGGGGTCAACTGCGGTGATTTCATCAGATCAAGACGATCCTGCTCAGCGGTATCAAGGTACATTTTAAAACCCTCAATCTCATCCATGATCCGACGCCCCGCGGGCGTTGGTGCGCGCAACAGGAATAAAAATATCACGTGTAATGCCAGCGCGAGCAATACGAAGGGAACCCAGACAGCGGGGCCACCCTGCATGGCCGCCGCGATTACCACTGCCAGGATGGTCAAACCCAGGGCGGGCAAGGCGAAAATGGTATTGAGTTTGAATAAGCGCCCCAGGTGTTCAGCTTTCAATGCCTGTTTCAATCCATCCCGGGCATTCATAAAGACCTTGTAATTTTTCTGATCCAGTTCAATTTCCGAGCCGTTTTGAAACAGGCTCTCGAGCATGGCGCTTTCGCCCCTGCTGGCTTTGTCCGGACCCCGGTACGATTTTCTTCTCAGTGTAAATTCTTTATCTTTCTCATCTATTTCCAGGTAGGATTTTACACCGAGACTGACAACCGCCGCCGCGAAGGCCTGTTTGCTGAAAGACATTTTGAGAATATAGGAACAACCCGCAGGTGTCAGGCCCATCGGCGGTCTGAAGCGCGGGATAATGACACCTTTCTGCGGGTCACGGCCAAAGCGGTTCCAGGCCCACAGATACCATCCAAGTGATGCCAGCAGACCGATCAATAACACCAGTGCTGATCCGTTATCCTGCAGAAAATACGTGTACCGCTCCAGCCTGGACGGTTGCCTCACGATACCCTTCGGCCAGCCGACGGCAACGGTCAGACCCTCGTAAGCCCGTAAAGCCTGTGTGGTTTCAAACACAACCGTGCGATCGTTGATGATTTCTGACCGTGCATTTTTACCTTGTGCGCCCTGCGGGCCTGTATAGAAACTGGTTTGTAAATCTGCACTCTGCACGGGTGCCGGTAGTTCGATACGCGCGCCGGCATGATCGATCGGGAAGACCCAGCCGTTGCCGGTTACGTTCCAGTACAACTCGTCATACGTTTCAAAGAAACCCAGTTGACGGCTGGTGCGGTAGCGCAGTTGGTATTCCTGAATACCATTGCCGACCATCTGATTTGGATTGCCGATGTAAATACGTACACCATTGGAGCGTTTTTCAGTATGGAAAGGCTCGGGCGCACCGTTACGTTTTATATCAAGTATATTCAGGTCAACCTTGTAGTGATTGCCAAGCCGGTCCGTGTAGCGGGTCGGAAAATCCCTGTAAATTCCCCGGCGAATGTTTACACCTTCGGCGCGGACAGTGATTGTTTCTGTTACTGACAGATCACCATCTTCGCGGACCAGGATGTCTGATTGATAATCCAGGATGCGTTCATCGGCCCGCAACGTTCCAGTACCCAGCAAGACCACGCTTAAAATCAGCGTGAGGAGCTGCTTGAACAGGGGATGTCTAAAGGTCAACATCCGGGGCGCTGCGCTGGCTGGCAAATTCAATCTCAAAGAATTTCGCCAGTTCGAATTTGAACAAGCCCGCGACGATATTGGATGGAAAGCTCTCAATGACGTTGTTATTGTCCCTGACAGCGCCATTGTAATAACGGCGTGCAAACTGCAGATGATTTTCAATTTCGATCAGGCTGCTATGTAATTGCTGGAATCCTTCACTGGCTTTTAAATCCGGATAATCCTCGGCCAGCGCAAACAGGCGCCCGAGCGACCTGGACAAGGCCGTTTCCTGTTGGGCAACTGCATCGACGCGTGTTTCCCCGGTTTTGCGGATGTGTGCAACCTCTTCAAATACCGAGGACTCATGGGCCGCGTAGCCCTTGACGGTTTGCACCAGGTTGGGTACCAGTTCAGCGCGTTTTTGCAATTGCACATCGATACCGGCCCACGCCTCACTGACGCGGTTTCGGTTGCGTACCAGCCGGTTATATATCCAGATCCCCGCTCCCACGAGCAGTATAACGAGCGTGATTAAAATTTCTGTCATCATGACTCCCGGAGATTTTACTTATAGCCAGTTGGCCGGATCCTTACCCAAACACCACGGGTCCGGCAGAAGTGCTTGCTAACAAGTATAGAAAATCAAGTAGACTTTGTAATCAATTGATATTTTGAGCGCGGGAAGCCTGGTCACTTTAAATTTGCAGGATGCCGAATGATGAAAAAAACCGACACCACCTACAGCGGGACAGGTTGGTATGTTTACATAATCAGGGCCAGCGATGAATGTTTATACACCGGCGTTACGACCGATGTCGCGCGGCGATTCAGCGAGCATTGCAATCCGCTCAAGGGGGCGCGTTTTTTCAGGGGCAGGCAACCGGTGGAAGTGGTCTATACCGAAAACCACCCTGATCGCAGCAGCGCGCTGCGACGGGAAGCGGTCATCAAGAAATTAACCAGGGATATGAAACTGAAACTGATAAAGGCAACTTAGTTATTAAACCACCAGGGCGCCCCTGTTGATAAATTGACACTCCGTGTCTCGCAGCAAGACGGTGATTTGCTGGTTCAACTGCGCCTAGGCTGGGTATACCATAACTCATATATTTCGAAAGTACAAGCACTTATGTAGATAACGTAATGTTGTACTGTATGTACGTAAGTTAATGTTTTCGCTGTCTCACTGTTCCGATTTGCTTTGCTTGTGATGTTGCAGGGAAATAAAAGTGCTGCCTTTAATTGCACGATTTGAGATTGGTCGTTGACGCACTCATTTGCGAAACACCCTTATTACTTGTTGGATCCAGTTTGTTACTTGTGTTAATGTATTAACACACTATTACATTAGTACAAATATGAAACAACATAACGCCCAGCAAAAGAACGCACTGAAATCGGCCGCGGAATCCCTGTACAAGGCCTTTCTGAGCCTTGAAAAACCAGAGGAGGTTCGCCAGTTTCTGTTGGATCTTTGCACACCATCGGAAGTGGAAGCGATGGTAGATCGCTGGTGGACGGCATCACTATTGAGACAGGGGCGCTCTTACCGGGAGATCAGTGAAATCACCGGTGTCAGCGTAACCACGATTGGCCGGGTGGCCAGGTACATGAACATGGGTGAGGGCGGTTACCGCCTGGCCTTGCGTCGCGAGGAGACGATAAAATAATGAACAGAATACGGGTAGCAATACAAAAATCGGGCAGGCTCTCGGATCACTCCCTCGAACTTTTGCAGAGTTGCGGATTGAGGTTCGCGCGCAGCAAGGACAAGCTGTACTGGTTTGGAAAAGATTTTCCGATCGACCTGTTATTGGTGCGCGATGATGATATCCCCCGCCTTCTGCTCGACGGGGTATGCGAACTCGGCATCGTGGGTGAAAACATTGCCGAAGAAGTGATGCTGGAGAGGAATAAGCGTGAGGGTCTGACACAACTGCGGAAACTTTCGTTCGGTGGTTGCCATCTTTCCCTGGCGATACCCGAAAACTCACCGATCAAATCGGCTTCTGATCTTGATGGCTGCAGGATCGCGACCAGCTATCCCGCACTGACCAGTTCACTTTTATCCGCGCGCGGTATCACGGCGGAGACGGTCAAATTCTCCGGTTCGGTGGAGATTGCGCCAGGTCTTGGAACAGCGGACGCGATATCGGATCTGGTCTCTACCGGCACAACATTACGCGCCAACCACCTGGTTGAGCTGGAGGTGCTTTTTGAAAGTACCGCGGCACTCTATGGCCATGCTGGCCGCCTGGTAGATGAAAAGCGCGTCATGATAGATCGTTTGCTGTCACGACTGGACGGCGTCCTGCAGGCCGCGGAAAGCAAGTACGTGATGTTACATGCCCGGCGTGATGCGGTTGAGAAGATCACCCGTCTTTTACCCGGCGCCGAAAAACCCAGCCTGATGAACCTGGAAGGTGATCCGGATCGCGTTGCCATGCACGTCGTGTGCCGTGAAGGGGTTTTCTGGGAGCACCTTGAAGCACTGAAAGCGGCGGGTGCAACGGCGATCCTGGTACTGCCCGTTGAGAAGATGCTGGCCTAGAGCATGGACATTATTATTCCGGAATTATTCGACTGGCCGGGCGCCAGCGAAACACAACGTAAGACGGTCCTGCGCCGGCCACCGATCCCTGCGGGTGATTTCCAGGGACAGGTTGCTGACATCATCGCCCGGGTCGGGAAGGACGGTGACCGGGCATTGCGGGAACTGAGTGAAAAATACGATGGGGTGACGCCCGCATCGCTGGAAGTGACTGCAGATGAGTGGGAATCGGCTGAATCACTTGTCGATCCGCTTGTGCTTAAGGCCATGACTGAGGCCATAGCACGCATCAGGGCTTTCCATCTTGCGGGTGTGCCTGAATCCATCAGTCTTGAAACGGGTCCGGGTTTGCGTTGTGAGGCGCGCTACCTGCCCATATCACCGGTGGGCCTGTATGTTCCGGGTGGATCCGCACCGCTGATTTCCACGGTCATGATGCTGGGGGTACCGGCGCAAATTGCGGCCTGTGAGGAGGTCGTCCTGTGCACGCCGCCGGATAAACAGGGGCGGGTTCCGCCGCTTATCCTGGCCGCGGCTTCGTTGTGTGGCATCACGCGTGTGTTCAAAGTGGGTGGTGCCCAGGCGATTGCCGCCATGGGTCTTGGAACCGAAAGCATACCGGCCTGCGCCAAACTGTTCGGCCCGGGTAATGCATGGGTCACAGAAGCCAAGCAACAGATTTCAATTTTGCCCGGCGGTGCCGCCCGTGACATGCCGGCCGGGCCATCGGAAGTGCTGGTCATCGCAGACCAGGGCGCCGATGCGAAGGCAGTTTGCTGGGATCTGCTGTCACAGGCGGAGCACGGTCCCGATTCACAAGCCATCGTTATCAGTGACAGCTCCGGTCTGCTGGAAGAAATCGGCCGATTGCTACCGGGTATGGCCGCAAAATTACCACGTGCTGGGATCCTTGCCGCGTCCCTGGGATACCTCAGGCGGATACGGGTAGATTCGATCGCCGGGGGCATTGAGATCAGCAACCGCTATGCACCCGAACACCTGATATTGAATTGCGAAAACGCGGATCGGCTGGCGGATAAAGTCACCGCCGCCGGATCTGTATTTATCGGCCCCTGGACACCCGAATCGCTGGGAGACTATTGTTCCGGTACTAACCATGTGCTACCGACCTATGGTTATGCACGTGCCTACAGTGGCTTGTCGGTCAGTGATTTTCTGCGGCGTATGACCTTGCAGCGCGCCAGCAACTTCGGGCTGCGCAGTGTCGGACCCTGTGCGTCAACACTGGCCCGCGCAGAAGGACTCGATGCGCATAGTATGGCGGTGGAATATCGTCTCAGGGGTAAAGATGAATCATGAAAATGGATATCAACCGCATTGCAAGACCGGACATTGTTGCCATGAAGCCCTATGTATCGGCGCGCAGTAGCGCGGCTGCCGACGGCATCCTGTTAAACGCCAACGAAGCACCGTATCCCCACGTCAACGACCCCGAATGGCAGCGCCTGGCGCTGAACCGCTATCCGCAACCGCAACCCGCGTTGCTGAAATCCCGCCTTGCAGAATTGTACGCGGTCAGCGAGGACAAACTGCTGATAACACGCGGCAGTGACGAGGGTATCGATTTGCTCACGCGGGTTTTCTGCCGCCCGGGGCAGGACGCGATTGTCGAATGCAGCCCGTGTTTCGGTATGTATCGAATTGCAGCAACCATCCAGGGAGCGCGGGTGATCGACGTGCCCAGGCAAGCCGCCAGGGGTCTCCAGATTGATTTTGCAAAACTACAGGCCGTGATCAATGAACAGCAGGATATACGGCTGATATTTCTCACTTCGCCCAATAACCCCACCGGCGACCTGATCAACAGGAACCAGCTGGAAGCGGTACTTGAAGCCGCTGAGGGCAGGGCGCTGGTCGTTCTGGACGAAGCCTATATCGAGTTTTGCGAAGCCAGGTCCGCCAGTGAAATGGTGGAACAATGGCCGCAACTTGTCGTTTTACGCACCTTGTCCAAGGCCTGGGCATCGGCTGGTGTGCGTTGCGGCGTCGTCATTGCCGACCCCGCGGTCATCGGCCTGCTGCAGCGTGTCATCGCCCCCTATCCGTTGGCAGCCACGGTGATTGATGCTTCCCTCAAGGCAATATCCCCGCAAAGCAAAGAACGTCAGCAACTTTTCGTAGAGGCGGTCCGGCAGGGCAGGGC
>Ga0210065_1000298_pt1 | contig 13848 bp, 15 predicted proteins | sample Muzzi_PWB_D1_FD_185533 | JGI IMG/M metagenome (GOLD analysis project Ga0210065, IMG submission 185533) | Wetland microbial communities from San Francisco Bay, California, USA, that impact long-term carbon sequestration - Muzzi_PWB_D1 (SPAdes) | ecosystem: Environmental > Aquatic > Marine >... | reverse complement strand
ATCAGGAAACAGTTATCATTCTTGATGCCTTGCGCAGGCAAAGAAACGTTGTGGACTATTCAGGAGATCTGGTTCCGCACAGTGCGGTCAACGAGTGTGTGTCGCAAGCGGAGTATTTGATCAAACAGGTTCGAGATTGGATCTCGACCCACCATCCCGATCTGTTACCGGGTTGAACAATTTGGTAGGTAATCGCGAAATTAGTCGCAACTGAAATCATTTCAAGTTAAGAAGCTAATAACAAAGTAAAAAGGCCCCTTTTTACAAAACAAATTGTTGGCATATTTGCCAGGTGACTGCCGAACTGGCACGATACGCCGGAAGCTAACCTGCCGCCCTCCTGTAAAAGGTCGCGCCATGCCATCTGCCATACTTTACGCACTGATAAGCCTTGTGTTCGCCGGGGTAATCGATGTTGTATATAAGCGCTATGCGGCAAAGGATCGCTCACGCGGCGCCTATGTCTTCGGCATCGGACTGATCTGGTTCATGTTGCAGCTACCCACCGCAGTTGCCAGCGGCATCGAGTTTCCTTTTGCGGTCGTGACGGTGGTTTGCGGGTTGCTCGCAGGATTGTTCCTGACGGCATCCAACCTGCTGCTGCTTGAAAGCCTGACACATATGGACGCCAGTCTCGGTTCCACCATCTATCGGCTCAATACCGTGGGTGTAGTGGTATTGGCCTTGTTGTTCCTCGATGAATCACTGGGTATTTACAAAGGGTTTGGCATTGCGGCAGGAATCCTGGCAGTTCTTCTGCTTTACCGGCGCGATGGTCATAGCCAAACCACGCAACGGACATTTTTACTGTATTTCTCACTTGCGGTGGCGGCTTCCCTTTTTCGGGCGCTTTACGGAGTAACCTCCAAGGCCGGCCTGCTCAATGGAGCGGATCTTCAACCGATGCTGTTAATCGGTGCACTCAGTTGGGTTGTCGGTGGTGCAGGTTACGCAATTTTTCGTGAAGGACGTCTGCGGATAACCCGCAACAAGGTCATCTACTCGCTTATTTCCGGCGTATTGGTATTTCTGATCGTCAATTCTCTCCTTCTCGCCATCGAACATGGACAGGCCAGTACGGTTATACCCATCGCCAATATGAGTTTTATCCTCGCCTTGCTGTTGTCGAGAGCACTTGGAATGGAACGGTTTACCCCGCGAAAGTTTGCAGCAGTTGCGGCAGCCGTCTGCTCAATCGTATTGCTGTCTCTCGCTTAGGTTCTCTCAATCATTGAAAATTCCGGGGTTGACGGTTTTTGACTGTGTGCGGCTTAAAGCCGGGCAGCATGGCATTGTTGATAACCCCGCCCGCTTTCTCATGCTTTGAGAACACCCTGCCCTATCATGACATTCAGCAAGACGGTAAAGCTGGACGGGTCGTTTCCCCCTCGGCGCAAATGTACGAGGGGGAAACCGGCCATTAAACACAACGAATGATTTCCGGTACTACCGGTTGGAGAATGTGACGCACACAGGAGTTGCAGGTTTGACAGAACGACGTGAAATTCCGGTAACCGAGTGTTGGCGCGAGTCTTATGAAGCGCTGGCCGACAAGGCCGCATTCAACTACTTCCCGACCCGTGCCTACCTGAAGGCTAACCCCGAAAAATCAAAACTGTTTTGCCACTGGCTTTGGCAAATGCTCTACGAACGGGATGGCAGGGTCTGCATGACGGGTCAGCAGGCGTGCCTGGAATGCCAGGGCCAGGGGCTTTCAAAGTGGACGGCTATGTACGTGCTGTCGCACATCGTCCGCGATGAAGACCCGGATCTGTACGTGTTGCTGCAAGAGAAATGCCGGCAGTTTCAAAAGGGGCGCGGCTCGATGTACCCGGATGATTTACCGCCGTTTTCACCGTTGGACCCCCGTGGCCCCGTCGCGGGCAGTATGCCGGTACCGCAACCGCCGGTGTTTACCGATGCCGTGGCAAGAGAGCTTAAAAACCATTCGTGGATTCGAAAATATCTATGAAAGATATCTATGAAGTGTTCCAAAATCACGGCTGCTTTTGGTATAATATTCACTTCAGCGCCGATTTGATTTTCAGCTTGCGGGCGCTTTAAAAATACAGCTAAAGCGTGGGCATTTTGGAACCCGCTTTGGCGCTTGCTGAGCGGGTTTTCTTATGCCCGCAAGAACAGGATTGACCGGCCCCGTCACAGTGGCAAAACCGGTCCGGTATTTGATATCCAGATTGTGCGCCGGGGCATCCCGCCCAAAGCACTAAAGAGGAGATTAGTATGAACGAAGTCAGACCTGACTATTTCAAACCAACCACCCCTGTCGAAACGGCGCTACGCCGAATTAAAGGCAATATGCGCCGGGCGATGGTTCTCGCTGCAACCGAGGAAGATGGGTTCGATACCATCCCCGGGCGATGGCTGACACATGATCTTTCGGATGTTTTGAAAAACCAGTTGGGCCTGCAGCAGCCTAACTACCGTGGCGGCGAAGACCTGCCGGATCTGCTTGAAGGCGAGGTTGAAATCGCCCGGGTCAGCCTGGTTGACAGCGTACACGGTGAAGTCACCAGCCTGCGGGCCCGTAAAGGTGACGACGACGAATCCATTCTGCTGAGGATAGTCGACGAGTACGGTGATTTTGAATACACGCTTGAAAAGGATTCCTTTTCTGCACCGCGAACGGCGGTGGAAGTGCTCGAGATCTTTAAAAATTCGGAACCATGCGCCTGTTTGAGCGCCTGCGAGCAACGGTTCAGTTCGGACTTTTACCCGGATCTGGATGAGCTGGCAGACGAACTGCACATCAAGCAGTTTTGGGAAGAGTAGATCCAATCAACGCTTAATTTAGGGGTTGACCGGCCCCGTCGTGCTGACAGAACCGGTCCGGTATTTGATATCCAGCTTGTACACCGGGGCATTCCGCCCGCAGTACTAAAGAGGAGAATTAAATGAGTAAGTACCTTGAGGGGCTCGAAGTATTCGGCTTCGACACCGTTGAACCCGCAATACTGGCGGCCCTGGTCACAGAAGACCCCCTTTTACTGATCGGCCGTTCGGGGACCGGCAAAACCTTCCTGCTCAACTCGCTTTCGGAGGAACTGGGCCTGGAGCACCGGCATTACAACGCCAGCCTGATTTCCTTCGACGACCTGGTCGGCTTTCCCTACCCGGATGCCGAAAACGGCGGTGTGAAATTCCTCGAGACTCCGGCAACCGTGTGGGGCGCCGAGTCGGTGCTGGTCGATGAGATCAGCCGCTGCAAACCCGAGCACCAGAACCGTTTGTTTTCACTGGTCCACGAACGCAAGATCCAGGGCATTCCGCTAAGCAAGCTGCGTTACCGCTGGGCAGCCATGAACCCGGTCAGTTCCGACCAGTCCGGTCTTGAGGAGTACGCCGGCTCCGAGCCGCTCGACCCGGCACTGGCCGACCGCTTCTCGCTGCTTGTCTGGGCGGTCGACTGGGATGACCTCAACGATGAGGAGCGGCTTAAAATTGCCGACCCTGGCGGTGAAGGAAAAAAATCGGATGACGGCGGGAAGCTTAGAAAGCAACTCGGCTTGTGGCGGGAGGAATTCCTCAAACAGCAGAAGAACTGCCCGCCGTTCGTTCTCACCTACACCACCATCGTCATCAATGCGCTGAACGGTGCGGGTGTGCGCATATCCCCCCGGCGCTCCCGCCTGCTGGCCCGCAGCCTGCTGGCCGCTACCATTGTCAACGACGGCAAAACACAGGTTTTGTTCAAGTTGATCCTCAACTGCAGTCTTCCGCAGGTGGCCTGGGGCGAGAAGATCAAGCAACAAGTTGTGAATGCGGCGCACCGGGTTGCCTGGGACAGCGCGACTGAAAACGGCGCCTGGATACACGCTTTCATGGCTGAGAGGTCCTTGCCGAAAAAGCTCAAGCTCCTGCTCGGGCGATGCAAAAAACCCGATGAGGGCACCCAGGCCATCGCCCAGTTCATCGCTTCGGAAAGTCGGGAACGCACGGCGGCGTTTGCATTCGCCACCGGCATGGCAGCGATCATGGGCAAACTGCCGATCGGCACCGAGGGGGTGAATGATCTCAGCAAACTTGCAACGCCGGTGTTGGCGGTCAATGGCGAGGTCAGCTGGTCGGAACGGCTCAATCTTAACGATACCCGCCACCCGGAATTCGAGCGCTTCGTGCAGGTGACCAACAAGCTGAAAAAGGGTCGCCGCGAGCGGGCTCAACAGTTTTTCAACTGGTGCCTGATCGAGAATATCAGGCCGGAAAACCCGGTTGCGATCGAAAGGGAGATCAACGCCTGTGTCAACCTGCTGGTCAAAGGGGGCCTGGTATGAACACCCCCCGGCTTCCCGACATCAGCGGGGGTGTCACGCGGATATACGCCAACACGGGCGGACCGATGAGCAGGACCCGCAAGGAGCGTATCAAGTCGAGCCTGCTCGGCTCCGATGACGGCGTCATCAGGTGTCCGCGCAGGATCAGCCTGCACTTGCGTTTCGACAGGGAAATGCTTTGGCCTTTCAGGGAAACCGATGACGTCGAGGAAGCACTCCGCAAACTCAGTGAACCGCAACCTACCCCCGTGGAGTATCTGGAGGCCCTGCTGAAAGGCGAAGGCCTAAGCGACCCTGAAGAGCTTCGCGAAAGATACATCCTGCCCCGGGACAAGCTGATTTGCGGGCCGTGGACGGGCACGCAAGACCCTCTCTTTGTATACGGGGCATCAAGCTACGACGTGCTCGAGCAGGCGCTGATGCTGGGGCTTTGCACGGCACAGATGTATGACCCCGGGCGGCCGGTGTTGTGGACGGAAACCAGCCTGACACGCGCCGTGGAACTATATGATGTTGGGAGTTTTTACGCATGAACGAGAAAAGATTCAACGCATTGTTACAGGAACTGATCGACGAGAACCCGTTTGCGATCAGGGCAGTCCTGAAGATCCTCGACGTGGAGTATACCGATACGGTGCCGACACTCGCGGTAACCAGGCAAAGCAAGCCGCGCTTGCTGGTCAACCTGCAGTTTCTCGCTGGGAACTGCCGCGACGACTGGCAAGTCAAGGCGGTGATCATCCACGAGTTTCTGCACGTACTGTTGCGGCACACGGAAGATAAAAGGCCAATGACCCCGGCGCGTCACCTGGCGCTGGACGCGGTGATCAATGCCATTATCCACCGCCAGTACGGTTCCGTTCATTCCTCGATGATGGCTTCGTATTATGCCGATGTAAGCGATCTTAAAAAGTTGCTGAGACCCATGAACTCTGACGAACGGGATTATTATGACTGTTACGATGACGAATATTACCGACGCCATAAATGCCCCTTGCCACAATGGGTGATGGCCTGGGCGGCACTGTATTCGGGCAAATTGATCGCCGACGATATCGAAGAACTGGTGTTGCAACTTCAGAGTGAGACATCTGCAGGCAGTTTATCCAACAGTCCCTTTGAGCTGAAAACCGGGCGTGCTTTTGGGGGTCACGGCGGAATCGATGACCTGCTGGGAAACCACCAGGATGCCGGCCAGGAACTCTCGCATGAGCTCAGAGGGGCACTGGAGGAATCCCTCAAGCAGATGAACGGATCCGGTATCTGGCGTGAGCCGGCATCAAGAGGCGCCGGCACCAACCCGTACGAGGCGCTTTTTACCGGCAAGGACGAGCCGATGTTACGCTGGGAACGGAAAACCCTGGCCATCCTGAAGCGGTATTTGCAACCGGACAGAAAATCGCGGACGCTGAAGGAACTGCCGGTGGATTACCGTCTTCCAGTGTTGTCACCCGGTGACCGCAGGGCCTTCATGCGCTCGCTGTGGGCGCCGTTTCTGCCGGAGGCGGGGTGGTCTACCATCAGGACCGGTCCCGATGGCACTGCACAAATCTACCTGGATGTCTCCGGTTCGATGTATGCGGAAATGCCCCTGATCGTGGCCCTGCTTGGGCGGCTCTCCAAATATATCCGGCGGCCATTCTGGGCTTTCAGCGATGAAGTTGCGCCGGCTGTCATCGAAAACGGCCAGCTGAAAGCGGATACATCGGGGGGCACCAGCATGACCTGCGTGCTGCGACACGTGGCCCTCACCAAACCGGCTGCGGCGATCGTGGTGACCGATGGTTACATAGAAAGGGTCGATCGCAGGCTTATTACCGCAATATCTTCAACAAGGTTCCACGCCATCGTCACGCGCGACGGAAATCCGTCCGCCCTGCGCCAGGCTGGCATTACCTACACACAACTCGACGAGGTACCGTCATGATCAGAATTAGCGAAATGGTTTTAGCCGGGCATCCGGATAAATTTTGTGACCAGGTGGCCGATGCGTTTATCGCGGAGGCCATGAAGATCGACCTGGACGCCTACGGGCAGGTCGAAGTGGCGACGTGGTCCGACCAGCTGTGGCTATCGGGCGGTGTCTGCACACGCAGCCCGCTGGAGAGGACCACCAAAGAGATTGTCGTGGCGACCGGCCACGCTATCGGCTGCAACCGGGACAACCACATCGATGCAGAGAATTACCAGCTGACGGACACGGTGTGCCGGCTGGTCGGCGAGCCGCGTGCCTGGAGCGACAAGGTCAACGACCAGACGGTCATCATCGGCTGGGCCGGTTACGACCTCAAGACCCGTTACCTGCCGCCGGAGCACTTCGCCGCCCACTCGTTCCGCGAGGCCCTGACCGAATCCTGCCTGTCGGGTTTCCTGGCGGGACAGGGTCCGGACGGCAAACTGATAGTACGGATGAAGGAAGAGTCTTCCGGATGGCAGATCGAGCACATCCTCGTGACGCTGCAGCAGATGGAACGCACGCCATTTGCCGATATCTGCACCGGGATAGAAAAGACGCTGGCGCAAGCCTATGAAAAATTGCGCGATGCCGACCACAGGTGGGTGACAAAGTGGGCTGATATTCAACTGATGATCAACCCCAATGGCCCGCTGATCAACGGCGGCAGCGATGGCGACAACGGCCAGACCGGGCGCAAGCTGGTGATGGATTACTACGGGCCGAGGGTGCCCATCGGCGGTGGCGCGCTGTCGGGCAAACACCTGTCCCACATCGACCGGGTCGGCGCCTATGCCGCGCGTGACGCTGCTGTGCGCGCGGTGCAGACCGGCGCCGGCGAATGCCTGGTCAGGGTGATGTACGCGCCGAATATCAAGCAGCCGATGGATGTGTATTTTGAAATGACGGGCCGCGGTAACAGGCAGCCAAAGGCGTTTTTTGACCACGCCTCGATGGTCGCCCGCTACGCGGGGCCTGTGATCGACAGGAACCTGGCCCGGGGGCGGCATTTCTTTGACGATAGCCTGGTTTGGAATAACGGCTACGCGGATGCGGGGGTTGAATCCCTGGCGTCATAGGTAGCGTGCCAGAGTGGTTACTCTGGCACTTGTCTCTGACCCCGGCCTGTTGGATGCCCCTTATATTGACCACTTACTGGTGCTATCCATCGCCCTGTCTATACTTTTTTCAGCTCTGATCTGGTATTAATGTGTTCGAGGTTTGACAAATGAAAACTGAAAAGCAGGCAAAAACAACTTTTTACCAAAAAGAAGAGGAGGTTCCGGCCAGGGAATGCAGGCTGGTTCGTATCGAGGGCCGGGTGCAGGGCGTTATGTTCCGGGAGTCGGCACGCCGCGCGGCGCAACCCATGGGCATAACCGGCTACGTGAAAAACATGCCCGATGGCTCGGTGCAGGTGCTGGCATGCGGTGACAAGGGCGCGCTGGACCGGTTTACGGAGTGGTTAAGACAGGGGCCGCCCCTGGCAAATGTCGACGGCCTGGACTGGATCGCTTCCGCAAACAAGTGTCCGGATTCATTTGTCATACTCTGAATTTCGGCGCTCTGAATTTTGGCGTCAGCGTGAAGAATTTCGGTTCTCACTGTCAAAATCGCCAAACACTGGGAATTTTCTATTTTTGAGCTACACTTTACGCTATGGATACTGAACAGATGGTTGCCGAGTTGTTTGATATTTTTGACGTCAATGGTGACGGTGTAATTTCGCGAGGTGAATTTATTGCCCTTGCCAAAAGCTTATTGAACCAGCAGGGTTTAAATTTTAGCAGCGATATATTCAAGCAGTTCGATGCGAACCACGACAACGTGATATCCAGGGAAGAGTTGATTGATATGGTTCTGGAGCTTGCTTTGTAGGCGGACGCGACCGCACCATCTTGCCTGCCCCTGCATTAATTTCCCGCTTATGACTTAAACTGCGAAAATGGATTTTAGCTGCCCCACCTGCAATCTCTTACTCGAGGCGCAAAAACTGGACGGTATACGTCTTTGGAAATGCGCGTCTTGTGGAGGATTCGCGATTTCTGTACCCGTCGTTCGAAAAGGCCTGGCTGGAAAAACATTTAAAGAAATCTGGCAAAAACTCTACTCGGGTGACATTGAAACGGGACGGCCATGTCCCGGCTGCAAGAAACCACTCAGCGTGATCGAGGCCGATGGACAGGATGGTTCGATACTGATTGATGTGTGCCGCACGTGCCATATTCTCTGGTTCGATGACAACGAGTATTCAGATTTGCCAAAAGTTGCACCTGAAGTTGTGCCTGAAGCCGTGTCTAAGACTGAACATGCAAAGCGTCCAGAAAGCAGGCTTCTCACGCCGGAGGAACTGACGTTTAAGGCGTTTAAAGAAGATCAGTATCAACGTCGATCGTTTCTATATAAACTGCTGGACGGCAGTGTTTCGAAAGAGCTTGGGCTCGACAGTTTTTTTGGCGACTATTTCGACGAGTAAGTACAAGCAAAGGGCTTATCCCGGAAGCCGATGCCGAGGCTATCGAGATGGAACTGCAAACGGCTTCTGAAAACTCTTAGTCCCGCCGAAACTAACGGACCGGATACGCTTAATCATTAATGTAGCCGACCCTTTAATTACCTGTATTTGTGCGACCGCAATCACCTACACATCAAGAAGTAATTGCCGATATCCATTCACGAGCGCATCACGCATATTGATTGAGTGCATAACCAGTGCACGGATAGTCACATATTCTTCTGGCGGGAATATATGCATTGGCACTAAGGGCGGGGTATGTCTCTTGATTTCGAGTGGGATCCATTAAAATCTCGGCAAAATATAAAAAAGCATGGAGTTTCTTTCCGTGAAGGTGCAACTGCATTTGCAGACAAACTTTCTTACACAATCGCAGATCCTGAACATTCGAAAGGAGAATTTAGGTTTCTTCTCCTTGGGCAAAGCTCCTCAGGCAGCATGTTGGTGGTATCGCACACCGAGAGAGGTGATAGAATCCGAATCATTAGTGTGCGACGCGCAACAAGACAGGAACGCGACCAATACGAGCAAAGTAAGCCATGAAAAAGGAATACGATTTTAGTAAGGGTATACGAGGCAAGTACACTGAGCGCTTCGAGAAGGGGACAAATCTGGTACTTCTGGATCCTGAAGTCGCCAAATACTTTCCAACGGCGAAAGCTGTAAACCGTGCTCTGAGAAGTCTTATTTCTGAAGGCAAAGTCAATCTGCCGCATGATGATTTGCATAAGCCTGACTAAAATATGAAGTACGTAGTTATCATCGAGTTATTTGTTAGCGAATAACTAAGGTACTCTTTGATCGAGGCTTTAATGCATGCCAATGGAGCACGCCAGGGACCGAGCCGATATTCCCCATTTTACCTATGAGGAAATCGCGGCCTGATTACGAAAAAGCTGGCCTGATACATTTTTGATTTAAATGTTTCAGGCCCTGTTTATGAGTTTGGACTCATTGAGTTACAGCTGTTTTAAAGCCAAGAGACTGCGAAAATCGCGATAACAGCATTGATATTAATTACAGGCAAAATGCCAAGGATCATGACATGTTAAACAGGAAGTTCATGCTGGCGATTTCGGTCGCTATACCACTGATGATTACTGGTTGCACCACACTGGACCCTTACACACGGGAAGAAAAAACCAGCAATGCCGCAAAGGGTGCCGCAATCGGCGCCGCAGCCGGTGTTGCGATCGGTCTGATCAGCGGCAGCAATTCCAGCGAACGTAAGAAACGCGCCCTGATCCTCGGCGGCGCCGGTGCACTCACCGGTACCGGTGTGGGTTACTACATGGATCAGCAGGAAATGAAGCTGCGTCAGCGGCTCGAAGGCACCGGCGTCAGTGTCGCCCGTATTGGTGACAATATTACGCTCAACATGCCGGGTAATATTACCTTCGCCGTCGACAGCGCCGATATCAGCGCCAATTTCTACGAGATACTGGACTCCGTCGCACTGGTGCTGAATGAATTTAAAAAGACGCTGGTCGAAGTGGCCGGCCACACCGACAGCAGCGGTTCCGAACAATACAACCAGCAGCTTTCCCAACGGCGCGCCGACAGCGTGGCGACCTATTTGCGCTCCAGGCAGGTCAATGGTGACCGGCTCATGGTGATCGGCGCCGGTGAGGCATACCCGGTCGCGACCAATAGCACGCCGGAGGGTCGCCAGTTAAACCGCAGGGTGGAGATTACCATCGTACCGTTGACGGAAGGTTCCTAGTAACGGCAACAATCAACGAACCCCGTGTGCCGGCCTTGCTTCGCGATAGGACACCATTCGTTGCCGGTCTTCATCCCACAGACAACAAGCAAAGCAGTCGCGCACATCGCGCGGCGCGAGGGTTGTTGTTACCGGTGACTGGAGTTCCGTGACCGCCTGCATCACTTCGGGTAAACGATAGAACGGGATGCGCACGTTGAGGTGATGGATATGGTGATAACCGATATTGCCGGTGAACCATTGCATGACCCGGTTGAGACGCATGTAGCTGGAAGATTCCATCGCCGCCCGGTAAAAAGTCCAGGCTTCCCTGCTGATGATGTACATGCGTTTGAAGCTGTGCTGGGCGAAAAACAGGTAGCTTCCAAGCGCAGAGGCAACCGTCATCGGCAACAATACGACAAAGAAGGCGGTGTCAAACCCGCCGAAAATCCACAGCACAGCGATCAGGATGCCATGGCCCAGCAGCGCCAGCAGGGAGTCCCAGTGACGGGCCGGGTTGCTCAACAGCGGCAATAAACTGATGTTGAGAAAAAAGATCGTAAAGTACCCGCTTAGCACCGTAAGCGGATGGCGCACCACCCGGTAACGGGTGCGGTCGGCGCGGGAGGCCGCCTGCCACATTTGTGTCGTCATGATAGGAAACGCGCCGACACTGACATCAGAGATCTTGCCGACATGGCCGTGGTGATAATTGTGACTCTGTTTCCAGGATCGTGACGGGGTCAGCGAAAGTGCTGGATAGACGTGAAACAAAAGCCAGGCCAGGCGTGAACGCGACAGGATCGCCCCGTGCATGTAGTCGTGGTAGGTAATGAAGGCGCGCACCATCAACAGTGCTGTCAGCAGGGAAAACAGCAATCGCAACGGCCATACCGGGGCCAACGCGGCGGCGCACATGGCGCTGATCAGCAGGATAAATGTTGAAGCTACGAGCCACCAGCTTTTGCTCACCGACTCCACCGCGTACGGTGCCGTCGCCTTGATCAAATCCCGCCCGATCCGCACATCGGCACTGGTTTCCGGCAGGGACGCATTTTGCTCCAGCGTGTTCATCTTTTCGCTCGATAGCAGCAATAAAAACTGCTACCTCATAATTATACAAAAGATGATGCTTTTTAGCAGGGCATAGGTTTTGTCAGCGTCAGCTGTCTGACGCCTGGCTCTGACACCGTCGAACTCCTGTTCTTCGGCACAGGTCATTTTTTACATCACGTCATAGTACCGAAACGCCCAGACGACCTGGTCTGCAAGCACGCTAACAGCGAAAAGCGCATGGAAACGGCGGTTCGCAGTAGCGATCCCCACCAGGCAACCGACGATGATAAGCCCCTGGGCGACCACGTACTCGAGGCCAAGGCTGGCGAAATAGTCGGCGCCTTTGAGCCAGGTATCCCAGAAATCGACCAGAAAGAACACTGCCAATAGCCCGAGGAACCAGCTTCGACGCGAGATGAAATAGTCTTCGTAGCCGTCGTAGCCTTCGAGATCCTGCGGGAAGAGGAGTGCGCAGAGCATGTAGATAAGGAGCGCGTAGAAGAGCACGAAGAGGTAGATCTGGAAGGTCCATTGCTCAAGTGACTCGAGTGCAAACTCCCACCACCAGAAGAAGATGGCCTGGAAGAACATGGAGGTGACCCACATGAGGTGGACCCAATAAATCCGGTGGCGGTCAGGGTGCTGGACGATGGCCGCCACCCCGGTTAACAGGTGTGCGATACCCAGGCCGACGACGATGGACGTGAGCACCGATATGTATTCGAAAACACCCATTCATCATCTCCAGGTTGGTACTCTCCCCCGGCTCGACATCATTACCGGCCGGAATTCAGAGTATAGGTACAACAAGCGCCATATAGCCAGAGTTCCATGGCTATCGAACAACGATTTGAAGAGAGCGTGTCTGAACTCTGCCAAATACATGAGGTCATGATGAATAGCTACGAAGGACTGGCGGATGCCATCAGCGAAATTATCACACAGGAGAACCGGAAATCATGCTAACGAACCAGCAAAGCGGCACAAGAATCGATGAGATTACCAACGGCATTTACCGTATCAGCACGCCGGTGCCCCCGCAGGCGATACCCGGCGGGTTTACCTTCAACCAGTACCTGGTAGTTGATGACTCACCCCTGCTCTACCACACGGGGCCACGCAAAATGTTCCCACTTGTCAGCGAAGCCATCAATTCTGTCATTCCCGTCAAATCATTGCGTTACATCGCATTTTCCCATTACGAGGCTGACGAATGCGGCTCGCTCAATGACTTTCTGCAAGCCGCACCCAGGGCGGAGCCCCTGTGCAGCAACATTGCCAAGATGGTCAGCATAGATGACATCGCAATACGTCCCGCACGGGCTCTGTCTGACGGTGAAGAACTCTCGCTGGGATCACATAATGTACGTTGGATTGATACACCCCATTTCCCCCACGGGTGGGAGTGTGGCCATTTGATTGAGACCACTACAAAAACACTGTTTTGCGGTGACCTCTTCACCCAGGGTGGTGATGAGCATGAGCCGTTAACCACCAGCGATATTCTCGAGCCCAGTGAAAGTACGCGTGCAGCACTGGACTATTACTCCCACACCAAGCCGGTGCACGCACTCGCCGAAAAACTCGCCGAGACCTCTCCACAGATCCTGGCCTGCATGCACGGGGCCGCCTGGAAAGGTGATGGCGCAAAGCTGCTGCGTCAATTGGCAGGCCGACTAGCCGGTGACTAGTAATTTGTCTAACCGCATCCGTTGGCCTGGATCGATACATTGTGGCTTATAGTACTGTCCAGGGGGGGAACAGGAGACAGGTTAAAGTAAGTAAAGCCGCGGCCATTTGCATCTGTTCCGCTTGAAACTGGAGTCAGCGTTGGGCTACAGGCTGCGAGAATCTCATTTTGTTTTTTGTAGTTGAATATCTTGAGGGTAATGTCCGTTGCCAAAGAAGAAAACTCACACACAAAACCATCGGGGGACCGGTTGCAATACGCCTGACTGCTATCAATCTCGATATCCGTTGCTTTCAAGCCGGGAACACCGGACGTGATCACACCCCTGATGATAATGTTGCCCGCCGTTGGGGGCGGATCACTTGTCAACGCACTGACAGACAGTTGTGCAGTGCCAAGCCAGGCTGAAAAACCAGGATCAATTGGATCGGTATCCGTCAGTCCCAGGTTGCCCCTGTGTCCGGTTGCTGTGACGGTGGAGGTACCGCTGCCAAAAGTTTTCGATGCGATACCACGGCTATGTGCATTGTCTGTCAGCACAGGTTCGTTGGTTGTATCGACCGGTCGATTAACCGGGTTCTCAGACCAACGGTTCAACCATGTCAACTGGACATCGAAAAACGGTATGACTTCCAG
>Ga0210065_1000297_pt1 | contig 13887 bp, 11 predicted proteins | sample Muzzi_PWB_D1_FD_185533 | JGI IMG/M metagenome (GOLD analysis project Ga0210065, IMG submission 185533) | Wetland microbial communities from San Francisco Bay, California, USA, that impact long-term carbon sequestration - Muzzi_PWB_D1 (SPAdes) | ecosystem: Environmental > Aquatic > Marine >... | reverse complement strand
AGTTGCTGATCGGTCAGGCGCCGCTTATCTTGCGGTTTGATTTTTGCATATTTACTGCTCAGCTCCCGCAAAGGCCCGATGCGCCGTGATTCGCCCGCCGACGCAAAGCATTCATTCGCGGCATTAAATTCCTGCAATACAAAATGAAGGATTCCCTTCTGTTCATATAAATTCTGGCGTTTAACAGTGTCAATATTTTCAGCCAACCCCGTTTCAAGCAGCTGAATCATGGATGGTGCATTCACAAAATCGCGGCTGCGAACCGTAAAAAGGACCGCCTCGCCCATTCCCTGTTCCAGTGTCCGTGACGATTCCTGTTCTTTTAGGTAAAGCTCAAAATTATTTTCCGCCTCAGCTTTTTTCTGGCTGATGGCTACTAAGTTGACACTGATAACCGATGCCAGAACCATGAGAAAAAAAATCAGAAGAAAGGCCACCCGACTGTGCCGTTGCAGCAACAAAGAGGTCTTCGTGATCCATCCGGCCCGCTCGGCATGGGTAGGATGCCCCGTTAAGTAGCGGCCGATTTCATTTCGGAGATCCATCACGCTTGCATAACGATCTTCAGGTTTTAAGGACAGTGCTTTTATGGCCACCGCAGCCAGACTGGCCGGTATATGCCCATCGATTTTCCGGCGACGCAACGGGACGATTCTACCTTCGCGTGTATTTTGAATCACCTCATTGGCGGATTCGCCTTCGACCGGAAGTTTATGCGCCAGAATCATGTAAAGGAGGGCGCCTAATGCATAAATGTCCGTTTGCGGACTCTTTTCTCCATAGGCCTGCGTCTGTTCCGGAGCCATGAAGCCCGGCGTGCCTTTGAGGGTTCCGGAAAGCGTCATATCATTAAGCACATCCGCATCCAGCGCAATGTCCCCTTTTCCGACGACCTCTTCAGTCGAATTAATCACTCTGGCCAGGCCCCAATCGCATACCAGCACTTCACCGAACGCGCCGACACGAATGTTGTCCGGCTTGATATCCAGATGCAGCACGCTGCGGGAGTGGGCATAGGCAATCGCATCACACACCTTGATAAAGATATCCAGCATCACTTTAAGCGGATACGCCTCACGATAAGCGGCGTCACCTTCGCGCAGGTTTCTGATAATGGATTTCAGGCTGTCGCCGGGAATCAGTTCCATGGAAAAAAAGGGCTCGCCCTGTTCATCCAACCCCATGTTATACACCGGCATGATGTTGGGATGAGCAAGGTTTGCGGTCAGCCGGGCCTCGCGTAGAAACTGCTCTAAATCCTGCGGAACACTGTTCCGTACCGATCGAGCCATGGCCACACGACGATCCAGTCGTTGATCGTGAACCAGCACCACCTTTTTCTCGCCGCCGACGGCAATCTCTTCAATCTCACGGTAGCGGGAGATGTTGGATTTCAGGGAATTGAGAATCGGTGTCAGCGAATGGATTTCGTCTTCTGAGAGCTCAAGCGCTTCTGTATTGTAGAAGTTGCGCAGGGTTTCATTGCGCTTGCTGAAGTCTTTTTCAAGATCTTTACTCTCACCATCTTCCATCAACAACCACCCGGTTCGGATTGTCTATATATACCGAAGCACCGCACCTTGCAAACCGCTAAACCACAGGAAACACTTCCAGTAATTCCTCAGGTTTGTGCAACAGATAATCCGGCGAACACTGCGCAAGAGCCTCCGGCGTATTGAGTCCCCACGATACAGCAACCGTTTTGGCTCCGGCATGCCGTGCGCTTTCCACATCAACCGTTGTGTCCCCGACATAATAGAGCGTTTCCGGATCAAGCCCCTTTTCCCGGATATACTTTTCCACTCGACGGCGCTTGCTGATTATGGATCGCGTCGATTCGACCGCATCAAACCAGTCGATCTGGTGGCGATCCAGAAACCGCTGTACATTTTCGATCCGGTTCGAAGTGAGAATATCCATGTAATACCGGTTGCTTTCATGGATCCGCGTCAGCACCTCAACGAGTCCGGCCGGCGGATGTACCTGATCCATATCGGCATGCATCAGTCGCCGGGCATGAATCGCAATCATCGGAACCTTCCAGAGTGCGATCTCGGACTTGCGGATAAACTCCCGGATATTGAGGTGGCGATGCGATTCAATTTCATCTTCCGGCAGATGCCGATAGCCGTAAAATCCGGAAAGACGGTTGAATACACCATGGATGACCATCATGGTCTCAGCCAGTGTTCCATCAAAATCGAAGAGAATAGTAATCTTTTTTTCTTTCATGCGTTTGAACATAGTAGGGGTAACCGGTGGTCAAAACGAGACCAAAGCACTGGTCTTACTCATTGTGAGCTAAATGGGAAATGGACTGTACATCCCTTTCTTCAACCCGTTAAATGCAGGATTATGAATATGTTTTCCAATAAATTTCTATTGCTCCTCACCGTCATAGCAACCGCTACAGGATCCCATGCGCTGGATTTCAACCAACAGGGCGAATATATGGGTTCCTCGGACTGTCTGTCCTGCCATGAACGCTTTTATGAACTTTGGAGCACGTCCCACCACGGCAAGGCCATGCAGGCGTTCAGTGCCGCCTTTGCACGTACCCTCGAGCCCATGAAAGAACCGATGAACGTCCGTGGCGATACGTTCTTCATCGAACTCAACGGGAGCGGCGGTGTCATGCAACAGATCGGGCCGGACGGAACAAAAAAAACCTATCCCGTACTGCATGCCCTCGGCGGAAAAAATGTCTTCTTCTTTCTGGTACCTCTTGAAAAAGGAAAACTTCAGGTGGCCCCGCTCGCCTATCATGTTCACAAGAAAGAATGGTATGATGCCACGGGAAGTATGGTGCGCCATTTCAACAACGGACTTACCGACGAGGCACTCGACTGGACGGACCGGCAGTTGACCTTCAACACGGCCTGCCACGACTGCCATATCAGCCAGATGCGTAAAAACTATGACCCCGTCAACGACAGTTATACTACAACATGGAACGAGCCGGGTATTAACTGCGAAGTCTGTCACGGCCCTGCCGAAGCCCACGTCAAAGCCGCACAGAAAGCCGCTGAAAACGGTGAAGAATTGACGGACATCAAACTGATCCGGTTTCACGAAGATCTTAACATGAAACAACGCGATGCCACCTGCGCGCCCTGCCACGCAAAAATGACTCCCCTGTCCCGCGACTTCGCACCGGGAGAGCTCTTTTTCGATCACTACGACCTGATCGCCTATGAAGATCCGGATTTTTACCCCGACGGCCGCGACCTTGGAGAAAACTATACGCAAACCGGATGGGAAGCCAATCCCTGTGCCATGTCCGGACAACTCGAATGCATCCATTGCCACACCTCAAGCGGACGCTTCCGGTTTAAAGAAAATCCCAGTCAGGCGTGTATGCCCTGCCACGAAAAGCGGGTGGAAAACATTCTTGAACATTCCCACCACCCGGCTTCAGCAAACGTAAGCTGCGTCGACTGCCACATGCCCATGACCGCGCAGGCACACATGCATCGCTCCGACCACACCTTCCGGCCGCCCTCTCCCGCGGCTACCCTGGAATTCGGCTCACCGAATGCCTGCAATCTCTGCCATAACAACAAGGAAGCCATCAAAGGCGAATTCCACGGGCACAACGAAGCAGATGTCCGCTGGGCCGATGAACAGGTTAAAGCCTGGCATGGTGAAGCGGTCGGCAAGGACATTCTTGAGCTGGGGCATATCATAACAGCCTGCCGGGAGGGACAATGGGATAAGCTGGATGAAATCCTTGCCTATCTGGACAACCCGAAATGCGATCCCCCCTCAAAAGTCGGTATCCTGCGACTGCTGGTTAATTGCCCGTATCCTGAAAAATGGGCCGTCATCAGAAAGCAGCTGAACGCCGACCACGAATGGGTTCGATCCGCCGCCGCAGCTTCTCTGCAATATGATGGCAGTTACGAAAGTACCAAGGCCCTGCTCGTTGCGGTTCAGGATTCATTCCGTACCGTCCGGATCCGGGCGGCAAGCGCCCTCCTCGGCCGAAACCTTGCCGGCTATTCAGACGAAGAACGCGCCGTCTATGAGAAAGCTCATGAGGAATATTGGAATTCACTCATTATCTGGCCCGACCGGTGGTCGACGCACTATAATCAGGGTATTTATTTCGATCGCATCGGCGATAATGAAAAATCGCTGGAAGCCTATCTTAAAGCCCTGAATCTTCGGGACGATGTAATCCAGCCGATGATCAATGCATCCATGGTGTACGCCCGCTCCGGCAACAGCACAAATGCATATGCATTATTGAACGATGCCTTGAAGGTTGAACCGAAAAATCCGATGGTTAATTTCAATCTGGCACTGCTTGCGGCCGAATTTGAAAAATTTAGTGAGGCGGAGCAGTATCTGCGTACCGCACTCGCAACCGACCCGCAGATGGCGCAGGCAGCCTACAACCTCGGGGTTCTGCTTGCCCGCAAACAAGACAAGGAAGGCTTTAAGTGGCTGGAAAGCGCGGCCATCCTTGTGCCTGAAAACTGGAACTACACTTCATCTTATATCTATTTCCTTCAAGAGGCCGGCCGGGGGTCGGAAACGGAAGCCCTGCTGCGCCGCATTATCGATACAGGCCGGCCATCGGCGGAGGCCTATTTTAATCTGGCCGGCATGTATGAACGCACCGGACGCATCAACGAAGCACAGGCTATCTATAAAAAGGCAAAACTGGACATGCGCCTTCCCATGGATGCCAAACGGTATGCCGCACAATGCGAACAGCGCCTTCGTTCAGGTATGTAGTATTTCCATACGTTGGAGGTTTATTTCCTCTCCGGAAAAGGCTAGTTAAACCGGCATGGTGAAGTTCATTAAGATGTTGACCGGTATTGGACTGCTCCCTTTCTGCTGGGTTATCTCCATAGCCGTTTATCAGCTATACCGGGGTTCGATCGAGGCCCGCTTGCCCAATGCATGGGAAGCGTGGGCCCTGCCGACCGGGTTTCTCCTGTGGGTTGCCATCTTTTTTCTTTTACCTAAACCTACGCGCACGTATGTACTCGGCCATGAACTGACCCATGCCTTCTGGGCCTTGATGATGGGTGGCCGCATCGGGAAAATGAAAGTAGGAAAATCCGGCGGGCACGTGGAACTCTCGAAGACAAACTTCGTGATCTCCCTCGCTCCCTATTTTTTTCCTTTTTACACGTTTCTGGTTGTCGCGCTCTTTTACCTCGTCGGACTCCTGGTCGATATGAATCCCTATCGGGCCTGGTGGCTCGGCGCGGTCGGCTTTACCTGGTCGTTCCACATCACGTTCACCCTTCATATGCTGTCGCATCGCCAGCCCGATGTGCAGGAACATGGCCGGGTGTTTTCGTATACCATCATCTTTATCATGAATGTTCTGGTGATCGGTGTCTGGATGGTGCTGATCGGAACGCCGCGCCTACGGACCTTAAGCGATCTGGTTGCCAATGAAGCAGGAGACGTTTATTCCCTGGTCTGGTACAAACTCACAAGGGCCTGGCTTGCGCTTCAGAAATTCATTCAGACCGCCACCGGATAGCATTGACGACCAACTCAGCTGCCGAACTTAAGAACTTCGGGGGCGATCCCCGAAATAAGCTCACGACAAAGATCCGCCACACTCTTCGAAGAGGATGAATCCAACGCCTTCTGCGCCAGTTCGATGGCTTCCGAATAATGCAGCTTCCGGATAACATCCTTGATCACAGGCGCTTGCGAAGGACTGACACTTAACTCATCAATGCCCAGACCGATTAATAACGGAACCAGCACAGGATCCGACGCCATCTGCCCGCACACACAGGTCCATAACCCATGTTTGTGACTCACCTTCACCACATGATCAATTAACCGAACAATCGCCATGTGCGTAGGCTGATAAAGATGCGCTACGTTTTCGTTTCCCCGATCTACGGCCATCGTATACTGGATCAGGTCGTTGGTTCCCATGCTGAAAAATCCAACGTGCGGAGCAATCAGGTCGGCCACAATCGCGGCAGAAGGAACCTCTATCATCGTTCCAACACAGATATTCCGGTTGAAGTCCACCCCCGCCTGTTCCAGCTCGTCCATGCATTGCTGCAGGATTTTATTCGCTTCAAGCACTTCCTGAACACTCGATATCATCGGATACATAACCCGGACATTATCATGAACACTGGCGCGGAGAATGGCCCGCAACTGGGTTTTAAAGAGCTCAGGACGGGAAAGGCATAAACGGATCGCCCGGTCACCGAGAAAAGGATTCAGTTCATCGGGATTATCAAATCCGCTTGGAAGTTTATCTGCTCCAAGATCCAGGGTTCGAATAACGACAGGAGACGGATATTGACTTTTCGCCGCCGCGACATAGGCATGAAACTGCTCCTCCTCGTTCGGCAGTTGCTCCACGCCGAGAAACAGAAATTCCGTCCGGAAAAGCCCGATGCCCTTTGCACCGCAAGACCCCACCGATTCAAGTTCATCCAGTAATTCAATATTTGCCGTAATCGGAATGTGATATCCATCCAACGTCTCCGGCGGTTTATCACGCAAGCTGTCGAGTTCACTGAGCAGCTGTTCCTGCTCAGCGGCACGTTTATGATATTCATCCTGTCGCTCCTCAGTCGGGTTGACGAAGACCAGTCCTTTTCCTCCATCGATCAAAATCGAATCGCCCGATTGAACCACCGCTGAGATATTGTGTAATCCGACGACGGCCGGAACCCGCAGCGCCTTCGCCATGATGGCCGTATGCGATGTCGAACTGCCCAGATCCGTTACAAAAGCCTTAACAAAATCCTTATTGATGCTGGCCGTATCTGAAGGCGAAAGGTCATGCGCAACCACGATGCACGGTTTGGAAATCTTCCGCATCTGGTCAACCGCCTCCCCGGCGAGATTGGCCATAATACGTTTGGCGACATCGCGAATATCCGCAGCACGTTCAGAAAGATAGGAGTCTTCCACGCGCGAAAGCGTATCGGCATAACGGTTCGCCACGGCATGCAGCACAGGCTCGGCATTCACCAGATCTTTTTTGATCGTGCGGATGACATCTTCAACGAAGGTTCGGTCATCGACCACCAGCATATGCGCATCGAAAATACTGGCATGATCTTCGCCAAGCACTTCGGCAACCTGTTTCTTAATATGCTTAATCTGGTCGTGTGTAGCAATTAACGCTTCTTCGAAACGGGCAATTTCTCCGGGAACTTCCTCCGGACGGATGGAACGGCTGACAACCTGGTTGGTTTGAAAAGAAAGCAGCTGGGCCTTGAATACAGCGATACCCGGGGATACCCCGATCCCCTGCAGGGCGATCTCGCTTTTGATTCGCTGTTCAGCCACTGGAATTAATCCTCGTAAAATTTATTAACGAACAACTCCTCGATTTCAGCCATTGCTTCCTGCGCATCCGAACCGCATGTCGTCACCTGCATGGTGCTCCCGGGATAGCCTTCGATAGTCATTAATCCCATAATGCTCTTGCAGGACACTTTGTTTCCATCTTTTTCAATGAAAATATCACACGCATACTTTCCCGCCGCCTTAACCAGCAACGCCGCCGGCCGGGCATGGATACCATACGCATTCAGAACTTTGAATTTTTTTACCAGCGACTCCTCAGCCATGGCCTACCCGCCCCCTTGTGAGCCGGCTGATAATTTTATCATCCAGCTCTTTTGCCGCATCATGACCCAATTCCTTGAGCTTCTGGTTTAATGCAGCGACTTCAACAATATTCGCCATATCCCGGCCGGACCGAACCGGCAGCGTTATGCTGGATACCTGAATACCCATAATTTCTATGGTTTCCGGATAAACCCCGGTCCGATCTTCATTTCCGGTCGGTTGCTTCAGGTCAATAACCAGATCGAGTTCAGTCTGTCGGCGGATGGCCGCCACACCGAAAAGACTCGGCACGTGAATAATCCCCAGCCCGCGAATTTCCATGTGATAGCGTGTCACTTCGTTGGCCCAACATACAAGGCGTCCGCGACTGCTGCGCCGAACCTCGGTTACATCGTCTGAAACCAAGCTGTAGCCCCGCTCAATCAATGACAGTGCCGTTTCACTTTTACCGATACCCGGATCGCCGCGCAGCAACACGCCGATCCCCATCAGTTCCATGCAGGTGCCCTGTATACGCTCCTGCGGAGCCGTAAGTTTCTCAAGCAAAACCGTACATTCATTCACAAAGTTCATGGTAACCATCGGTGTTCGCAACACCGGCACCTGAAAGCGCTCGGCCAGATCAAGGATCTCTTTGGGCGCCTTGCGGTTACGGGTAATCACAATGCCCGGAATCTGCTGCTCAAAAAGCTCTTCCAGCCGTTTCATTTTCTCCGCCTGCGACAGACTTTTCAGATAGGTGAATTCAGCCAGACCGAAGATCTGCAGTCGTTGGTTTGCGAAATACTGGAAAAAACCTGTGAGCGCCAACCCCGGACGATTCATAGCTGTTTCCGGAAGCTTCCGATCCAGATTCTGTTCGCCCGCAACAATACTTAACGACAGGCTTTCCTGTCCTTCATCCCACATCGTCTTTACGGTTATGGCCACATCTACCTCCTGAATGGTCTACTTATGGTGATCCTGCACTTTATCGCGCTGTTTACGCATCTGCCGTTCCGCATGCTCGATAGAGCGGTCGATGGCATCATACAGATTTTCCGACTTTTCCGTGGCCGAAATCCGAATATGGTTGGATCCCTGAATCACAATTTCCGAAACCTGATCCCGGGCCTCCGTATCTAAAATCACGTGAATGGATTCAATGCGCGGAAACACCCCCAGGCAACGCTCAAGCTTATCCTCGATATGCGCTTTTACGTTATCAGTTACTGTGATATGCCGTCCGGTTATGCTCACTTGCATGGCTTGCTCCTTTCGTGTTCTTTACATGCTGAACCGCGGACCGAGATACAATTCGCGGCTCACCTTATCATTCACCAGAAAATCGCTGTTTCCCTCGCTCAAGACCTGCCCTTCACACAGCAGATAGGCCCGGTCCACCACCGCCAGTGTTTCACGTACATTGTGGTCGGTAATCAACACACCCAGGCCCTTATCCCGCAGCTCCCGGACAATGTCCTGCACATCGTTGACAGCCAGCGGATCGACTCCGCTGAACGGTTCGTCCAATAAAATAATTGAAGGATTTGTAACCAGCGCACGGGTAATCTCAAGCCGCCGCCGTTCGCCACCGCTGAGGGTGTAGGCCTTCTGCTTGGCCAGATGACTGATTTTCAGATCTTCAAGCAACTGTTCCAGTCGCAGCCTGCGCTCTTTCATGGAAATCGGAAGCGTTTCCAGAATAGCCATCACATTATCCTGAACTGTTAGCTTCCTGAAAATAGACGGTTCCTGCGAAAGGTAGCCCATGCCCATGCGGGCGCGTTTGTACATCGGCGTACGGGTAACATTTTTTCCGTTAAAGAAGACCTTGCCCTGTGTCGGTTTCACAAGACCTACAATCATGTAAAAACTGGTGGTTTTTCCTGCGCCGTTCGGCCCGAGCAGACCTACAATCTCGCCGGCTTTCACCTTGATATCGACTTCGCGGACGACCTTGCGTCCTTTATATGCTTTCACCAGTTTTTCAGTCTGGATGAGATAGGTTTCTTCCGTTGCCATTTACTCGTTCAAATCGTTTAAAAATTTCGCTTTCGTATCCTCGTCCAGATACAACAGAACACGTGCATTAGGTTCACAGATCATTCGCCGTGTTGCATGCCAGAATACAATCTTTTCTCCGGTCATTACATTTAATCCCTGCATGACTTTCGGCTCGCCCAGAAGGGTAAATTTTCCCTCATCCCCATGATAGGTAGCCCGCTCAGCCAGTGCCTTCCGCTCCTTGGTTTGAATTATTACGCCTCCAACGGCATCGATCCAATCAATTTCGTTCCGATCTTTCAGATAGATCCGTACATTTTCGCAATTCATCGCAACGCGGGGATCACGTAACCGCACATTTCCCCTTAACTCGGCCAAGCCGCGGGATTCATCGTAAGCCACCTGATCAGCCCGAATTTCCATATCCCCATCTGCTCCGTCTGCAAGCTCGGCCACGGAAAACCCTGCACCTCCCTTGATCTCCAGTAACGCATTCGGCTCGCAGACCATTCTACGGCTGCCCTTTATCCACAGTTCGATGCGCTCACCGGACAACCGGTTACCGCCATCCGATGCCTCCGCCTGACCCATCATACGAACAAACCCGCTTTGCACATTATACACGGCTTCGTCCGCAGAGGCGTGCCGGTTTCCACTGACTAAATCCACGCCGCCATCCGCCTCAATCAACTCAACACGATTGGAAATCGAAAACCGACCCGTCAGCCGTTGCGCTTTCAGCGTACCCTGATCATCGACCACTGTTACATCTTCATCCAGCCGTACCAACCTGCGCTTCTGATCAAAAATCAGGGCCTCCCCCGTCAGCAGCGTTTCCCCTTCTTTGCGCTCAATCGATTTCATCTGCTCCAACCGCTGAACAAACGCATCGAATTCACCCACCGGAACCTCACGAAGGTTGACCACCGGCGCTGCCGCATTTGTGTTTGCTTCAACCGGACGGGATTCGGGCTCGCCGACAGGTTCACCGGCTATCGCCTGAATATCCGCCCATTCCTCGGCATTCGGATCCGAACGCTCCCGTTTCGAACAGGCCGCACAGGCCAACGCGAGCACGCAAATACCATATCTGGAAAAAGCGCGGATCAAAATTCCACCCCTTGCGTCATGCGGGCGGATTCTTTCACGAGAACCTTGGAATCATGCAGAATCTCAAACCGGTTCTCCTCGGAGCTGAATCGAAACCCACGGCCGGAGATCGTCATCTGTTCCATATCGATCAGCACTTCACCCTCCGAGCGAACCACCAGCACCCGCTTTCCCTCCACCTCCACAATCTCGGTCACACATTGCGGAGCAAATACACTCATAAGAACCCGCTTGTCCTGAAACACGTCGATGCGGAGATTCATGATCTCGGCCACCCCGCCTTCAAGAACTTTTGCATAGCCGCCGTACAACTGGGCTTTAAGCTCACCCGCGTCATCATAATACGGAGCACGGATTCCGGCCACTTCCATGCCGGTCTCCATATATTCCTCTAATGCGCTTGGCGGTTGGATTTCGGCAGACTCCTGCCCGAACGCCATCAGTGTGGCGGTAAGCAGAATGGACTGGATCAGAAAACGGCTCATTTAACGAAAGACATAGTAAGCAAAAGGCCGTAAAGGAGCAATGCATCTTTACGGCCCTTCAGTCGGTATGCGGGTCAGTTATCCCACCGTCACGATGCTCGGCGTGTAATCCGCCGGCGGTTCATACCCCAGCAACGTAATGCAGGTGGCCGCAAGGTTGGCAATACCGGCCCCTTCAACATCCGCCTTGCGAACATGAGCCGTCCCGGACGGATCATAGACAAATGCCGGAACCGGATTGAGCGAGTGCGCCGTCTTCGGAAGGTAATGCCCTTCCGCGTCCTTTTTCAGCTCGCCGGTTTTTTTATCCACTTCACACATATCATCGGAATTACCGTGATCGGCGGAACATACCAGAATGCCTTTCGTTTTCTTCAGCGCTTCGATAATTCGGGCCAGACCTTCGTCAACGGCCTCGATCGAAATCTTGACAGCCTCCATCACGCCGGTATGACCAACCATATCGCCGTTCGGATAGTTCAGACGGATAAATTTATATTCGCCGCCCTCAATCGCCTTGACCACTTCATCCGTAATTTCATCCGCCTTCATCCGCGGCGCATTCTCGAAAGGACAATTGTCCGAAGGAATTTCTTTCCAGGTTTCGGTCGCAAACTTACCGGAATTGTTTCCATTGAAGAAATAGGTCACATGGCCGTATTTCTGCGTTTCCGAAATAGCAAACTGCTTAACCCCTGCATTGGAGAGATATTCACTCATCGTGCGGTCAATGGCCGGCGGAGTTACCAGATATTTCTGAGGAACTCCGAGATCGCCGTCATACTGCATCATACCCGCGTAAATCACATCCGGCTTAGGGCCCCGGTCAAACTCCGTCAGTTCATCCGCTTCAAACGCTTTCGTCAGTTCAAGCGCACGGTCCCCGCGGAAATTGAACAGCACCACGCTGTCGCCATCCACAATCGGGCCGACCGGCGCACCATCGCGTTCAATCACGAATGCCGGAAGATCCTGATCCAGAATGCCCGGTTTTTCAGCACGATACGTCTCTACCGCCTCGCGCATGCTGGAAAACGTGCGGCCTTCAGCCTTGACGTGCGCCTTCCAGCCCCGGTCGATCATGGTCCAGTCGGCATCGTAGCGGTCCATGGTAATATTCATGCGCCCGCCCCCGGAAGCCACGCAATAATCAACGGTTCCGTCGGCATTCAGTTCTGCAAGATAGTTTTCCACCCGTTCGATATATTCAAACGCGGAGGTCGGCGGAACATCGCGCCCGTCAATAAGGGCATGCACACGTGCCTTCTTGACGCCCTGCTTCTTCGCCTGTGCCAGCATGGCCTCCAGATGCTTCAGATTGGAATGCACATTCCCATCCGAGCAGAGGCCAATAAAATGGAACGTCGAATCTTTCGAGTTTACGTTATCAACCAGTTCGTTCCAGACCTCGCCCTCAAACATGGAGCCCGAATTGATCGCATTGGCCACAAGCGCCGCTCCCTGATCAAAAATACGACCGCAGCCGATGGCATTATGCCCCACTTCGGAGTTGCCCATATCGCTGTCGTCCGGCAGGCCGGCCGCCCGGCCATGCGCCTTGAGCTCGGTATAAACCGCATTTTCACGCAACCAGTCCATCGTAGGTGTGTTTGCAATGCGCACAAAATCGCTCTCGGCATGTTTCCCGATGCCTACGCCGTCCATAATAACTAATACAACCGGCCCTTCCGGCCCTTCAAAAGCTTCGTTCTTCTTTAAGTTTTCCATAATGATGATCTCCTGAAATTATCTGGGGTTGCAAACGCGGGTGAATATGCCTGTCGCCGCCCCCATTGGCAAAAAAAATACGGAAAGGATTCATTTCCCGTCCGGAACGGGACTCTCCGCAAAAAACGCATACAGCACTTTCATTGCCTTTGAATCTATGGTTAATTCGCGCGCATTATGACAAATGAAACCCATTTAACCGAGAACGTACGAGTCTCTGAACTGAAAAAACTGGTCTCTCCGGCCAAACTCAAACAAGCGCTGCCGCTGGGCGCCGAACTCACGGAAAAAGTGCTGGCCGACCGGCAGACCGTTCGCGATATCATTCACTTAGAAGATGATCGCCTGCTCGTCGTCATCGGCCCCTGCTCGATCCATGACCCCGCGGCCGCTCTCGATTATGCCACCAGGCTGGTAAAAATCGCCGATCAGGTGAAAGACCGCTACTTCATCGTGATGCGCGTTTATTTTGAAAAACCACGTACCACCATCGGCTGGAAAGGATTCATCAACGACCCGCATCTAGACGATTCCTGCGATATGGAATACGGCCTGCATGCCGCACGAAAACTCATGCTCGACATCGTCCGTCTCGGCCTGCCGATCGCCACCGAATTTCTGGATCCGATCGTTCCGCAATACACCGCTGATCTCGTCAGCTGGTCTGCGATCGGAGCACGCACCACCGAATCGCAAACCCACCGTGAAATGGCCAGCGGATTGTCGATGCCCGTAGGCTTCAAGAATGCAACCGATGGCAATATCATGGTCGCCATCAATGCGATTGAGTCCGCCAGCATTCCGCACAGTTTTCTCGGCATTGACCAGGATGGAAATACAGCCGTCGTTAAAACCACTGGAAATCCAAACACCCATCTGGTGCTGCGCGGCGGAAATAAACAGCCCAACTTTGAAATTCCCGAAGTCACCTACGCCGCCTGCAAACTGACCGCCGCCGGACTGCAACCCTCGTTGATGGTCGACTGCTCCCACG
>Ga0210065_1000296_pt1 | contig 13892 bp, 12 predicted proteins | sample Muzzi_PWB_D1_FD_185533 | JGI IMG/M metagenome (GOLD analysis project Ga0210065, IMG submission 185533) | Wetland microbial communities from San Francisco Bay, California, USA, that impact long-term carbon sequestration - Muzzi_PWB_D1 (SPAdes) | ecosystem: Environmental > Aquatic > Marine >... | reverse complement strand
AATTTGGATCATATTGACTGCTTTTTCCCGGTCATCAATAGCAATGACCAGCAGACGGGCGTGCTCGGCACCGGCGGCTCTCAACAGTTCCCCATTGGCGGCGTCACCGTAAAATACCTTGTTACCAAAGCGCTCGGTCAGTTCGATCTGCCCGGCATCATGATCCAGCAAGGTTGATTCGAAACCACTGGCCTTCAGAAGACGTGAAACAATCTGCCCGAACCTTCCAAAACCGGCGACAATGACGGGGTTTTCAGCATTGTCAATCTTGTCATCTTCACGCTTTCCGTAAGTCTTGATCAAACGTGGCTGGATCACCTTCTCAAACAGGAAAATGACAACGGGTGTCAACACCATGGACAGCACCACAACCATGATTAAACGGTTGGCAATAGCTACGTCAAGCGCATGGTTCTGGAGTGCAAACGAGACCAGCAGGAAAGCGAATTCGCCACCTTGGGCAAGTGCAAAACTGAACATCAGGTTATCTGCAAACTGCAGTTTGAAAACGCGGCCCAGCACCATCAACACGCAGAATTTGATCAGCATCAGACCCAGTACCAATCCAGCAATCATGACCGGCTCGGACAATATCAACCTCAAATCAATGCTTGCGCCAACGGAGATGAAGAAAAGACCAAGCAACAGACCTTTAAATGGCTCGATGCTGATCTCAAGCTCATGCCTGAACTCGCTTTCAGCCATTACCACGCCAGCGAGGAAGGTACCCAGTGCAGGTGATAAACCGATGGCATTCATTGACAGCGTTATACCAACGATGATCAACAGGGCGGTTGCGATGAAAATTTCACTGCTGCGGGTCTTGGCGATGTAGCGAAACAACGGCCTGGCCAGGAACCTTCCGGCCAGAACAATTCCCACCACCACGGCCAGTACCAGTAACGCATTCAACCAGCCAGCCCGTGCCTGCTCATCCCCGGTTGATGCGTGCTGCAGCAATTGACCACTGGCTGCGAATTCAGGCAATGCAAGAAACGGTATGACCGCCAACATGAATATGACGGCAATGTCCTGGAACAATAGCACCGAGAAACCACTCTGGCCTGCAACGGTTTTTAACCAGCCTTTTTCGTCCAGGGTTTGCAAAACAATAGCGGTCGATGACATTGAAAGAACCAGGCCAATAACCAGTCCTGTCTGCCATTGGTAACCTGAATTAGTACAAAGAAGACCGATGATCAAAGCCGTGACAATGACCTGCAAACCGCCCAGGCCAAGGATGGGGATACGCATTCGCCACAACACGGCGGGCTGTAGCTCAAGACCCACGAGGAAAAGCATCAACACCACGCCATATTCTGCGAAATGCATGACGTCCTGACCTTCCTCACCGACCAGCGCCAGCAGATTCGGTCCGATGATGACACCCGCTACCAGGTACCCGAGGGCGGACCCGAGACCAAAACGCCTGGCGATCGGAACCGCGATGACTGCGGCCGCGAGATACACAAATGCCTGTACGAAAAAACTATCTGCCATTGGTTATCACCTGCCTAATCCGCACAATTCTGCGACTGCATACAGGGGTTACTGCCGTCGCCTCTTTCGATCTGGAATGTAGCGTGTGCAATTCCGAATTTTTCACGCAGTTGATACGCCAGATCGTGAAGAAATTCATCATTTGCGGGGGGCTCAGACATGACAAGATGAATAGTTAATGCGGTTTCAGTTGTGCTCATGGGCCAGATATGCAGATCATGCATACCGATAACACCCGGGAGATCCGTTAACCACTTGCGAATTTCTTTCGGATCCAGATCGCGCGGTACCGCATCAATGGCCAGGTTCAGCGAATCGGACAATAAACCCCAGGTGGACCAGAAGATCACCGCTGCGATCAACAGGCTGCTGAGTGGATCAAACCATTTCAGGCCAAACTTCCAGATAACAAAGCCTGAAATTACCACACCCAGCGAAACCAGCGCATCGGCCGCCATGTGTAAATAGGCACCGCGTATATTGAGATCATGGTCTTTTCCTGAAACAAAAAACCACGCCGTAACCGTGTTGACCAAAACCCCGATAGCCGCCACGATCATGATGGTTTGCCCGACAGGCTCAGCTGGTTCAAAGAACCGGTTGATCGCCTCCCAACTGATCAATACGACCGCTGCCAGCAATAAAAGCCCGCTAAACATGGAAGCCAATATGGTCGCACGGGAGTAACCGTAGGTCCGTCGCAATGAGGGTTGCTTTCCTGCCAGGTAAGTTGCACCCCATGCCAGTAACAGCCCGACCACATCGCTCAGGTTGTGACCGGCATCGGTAATCAGGGCCAGTGAGTCAACCATCACGCCATAAAAAACTTCTATCACCACGAAAATAACATTGAGCGCCACACCGACAGCAAAGGCCCGATTGTAGTCCGGTGCTCCATGATGATGATGGTGTGTTTTCTTATTCAATTCCTAATTTCCGGATTTTATGCTGCCTTTTACCAGCCATGATGAAATATAAAGAGCCTTTTGACGTCAATACCAACGCCGGCAATCATGGGCATCATTCTGTCATTGATCACCCTCGACAACAATGTACCCCATGCCACCCCAAATAGAACTTACTACTCGTACGGGGGGGGCGCTGGGGCGGGTATTGACTACCAGGACCTTACGAGACAGGGATGTCGAGGAAGAGACCACAGGGATGTGCTTGTGGCGTGTCCTGGTGGTCAATACCCGCCCCAGCGCCCCCCGGTGAAGGCCAAGGCCGGGAACTATTAAGACAAACTTGACTTAGCATGGAATCAAGTTGGCCAGCAGTGGTGTTAACCCGTTGGTTTTATCGGGCATTTTAAGTGGCAGAAATGACACGGGACCGGGTCGCAAAAAATTCCCGATCAGGCAATTCTTTCCTTGGTTTTTTACCCGCCAAACCCAATGTATCCGGTTGGCAGCAGAAGGAACTTGAACTGGCTGCTGGATGGTCAGATACTGCACCCCTTCGAAGCGGTATATTTAATGGGATCTAACGAAATGGGCACAAAATATAAAATCTGGTTCAACGGTGAAATGCGCAATTTTGAAGACTGCACGGTACATGTGCTGAGTCACGCACTTCATTACGGTTCTTCGGTCTTCGAAGGTATACGTGCTTATAAAACCCCCCAGGGAACAGCCTTTTTCCGTCTTGATGATCACCTGAAAAGATTGTTCTATTCCGCTTCGATATACAGAATTCCGATTCGTTACAGCTTTGAGGAAATACGTGAGGCCTGCTTTGAAGCAGTGCGTAGCACCGGGCTCGAATCTGCCTACATTCGACCATTGGTCGCGCGCGGAAATTGCGGACTGGGTGTGATACCCAAGAACATGGATGCAGTTGATGTCTCCATTATGGTTGATTCCTGGGGCGCATACCTGGGTGAAGAAGGTCTGAAAAATGGTATCCGGGCCTGTATCACCTCCTGGCAACGTCTTGCACCCAATACCGTACCAACCGGTGCCAAGGCCGGTGGCAACTACCTTTCCAGCCAGCTAATAGGCTTCGAAGCCAAGGACCGCGGTTTTGATGAGGGTATAGCGCTGGGTCACGACGGCCTGCTCAGTGAGGGCGCCGGTGAAAATCTGTTTTTAATCAAGAACGGTAAAATTCTGACTCCGCCCACTTCTGCCTCCATTCTCGGTGGCATCACCCGCGACTCCGTATTCTCACTGGCAGCCGACCTCGGCATGCAGGTGGTTGAACAAACCCTGTCGCGGGAACAACTCTACGGTGCCGACGAAGCCTTTTTTACCGGAACCGCGGTTGAAGTAACACCGATACGCCAGATTGACCACCTCACCATCGGCAACGGTGGCTGCGGTCCGTTGACGAAACGCATACAGGCGGCATTTTTCGGGTTATTCAACGGCGAAACAAAAGACACGCGTAACTGGTTAAGCTATTTATAGCGCAGGTGACAAAATAGACTGACAATAATTGTCAGTTGTGTAACACATAGTGTCAGACCTTGTTGTTTGGCACTCGCTAAAAAAGATACCTTTTACATTCTATCTTGTTGTTATGAATAAACTTTAACCTCTCATCTCCCCTATGGCACGATAATTGCTTTATTAAGGGGGAAGATCAATGTTTCAAACAGAGATTTTCATTCTTGAACCATACAAATTATGGACAAGGAAGTTTGTCACCACCTGTGACGGAGCTGTGCCAACGACAGCTTGCGGAAGGGTTGTTTCCAACGGCAACTACCGAAGACGTCAGACCCAAGGAAATGGGTCGTTACAGGAAAGTTATGAGCTTGGGGGACAAGCAAGTGTGATCAGAATGCCAATGGGGATTGGCACAATGATCCGAAATAGGGGAGTGTGGGCATTTGGGCTTAAAAACCACCAACCGCCTGCGAAAAAAAGACCCGTTTAAAACGGGTCTTTTTTTGCCTGTAAAAACAGCATCCCTTCAAAATGGGATCAGCGTATAACCCTCTGATTGCAACCGTACATGCGCGGTCATGGCTGAAAGCGCCAGGTTTACCGCCGGGTTAAGTTCTTCGGCGGTAAGACCAAGGTGTGCCGCCGTCTGTCCACAAAGGTAAATCTTCACACCGGCATTATGCAGCGCGGCCAACATCGCTGTATTCGGGTTGGGCTCATTAAACCGGGCCTCGTATGCAGCATCTTTCAGCAGGTCCCTGGCTGCAGCACCATGTACAACGATGGCAAATTCGATATTTTCGGGATTGATTCCATTTCTTGCATGCAGATTCAGGAAGCGTGCAGCAGTTTCAATATGGCGGTTCAATTCGCTACTGAAATCCCCGGTGGCGGAGACATCCATTGACACCTTGTAATGGGTATCCTTGTTAAGGTTAAAGGCCCCTGCAGGCACATCATAAACAGGACCGAAAGCCTCGATCACCGGTCCGGTTTGTGGTTCAAGCGCACACACATGACCTGCGAAAAACAGCAAAACCACCAATCCAATCAGTTTTCTGACCAGCATCAATTGTCCCCGTGGCAAGGAATATTAAAACGGAAAGGCATACGCCCTAAAATCAGCAAATGCTCAGGCACCGACATAGTCGGTAATAATATAACCACCCGATTTCTCATCGTGCTCAAGGGTGACCATTTTTTGCGCCTGCATTTGCTCCAGCAATTCGCTGAATGACCGAAACCCATGGTAACGCTCGTTGAATCCGGGCTTCCTTCTTTTCAGTGTTTGCTTGACCATCGAACCCCAGACCTTTTCCTCGGGATCACGATCGCTGAACACATCATCCAGGGTTTCAAGGATCCATTCAAACGCCTGATCGGCGCGTCGCTGACCCTTACCCGGACCAGCCGGAACCTCTTCAGCGCCCTCTTTCCTGCCGTTGGTTTTTTTCTTTGCAGGCTTGCGGCGTTCGGACTGGCGAACAATATCATCGTAGTAGATGAACTCGTCACAGTTGGCAATCAACAAATTGGAGGTTGATTCTTTAACCCCCACTCCAATCACGATTTTATTATTTTCACGAAGCTTGGAGACCAGTGGTGAAAAATCGGAATCACCTGATATCACGACGAAAGTATCGACGTGGGATTTGGTGTAACACAGGTCCAGCGCATCAACCACCATGCGAATATCCGCCGAATTCTTGCCGGACTGGCGTAGATGCGGGATTTCGATCAACTCAAAAGAAGCCTCGTGCATATCCGCCTTGAAGTCCTTGTAACGATCCCAGTCACAATAGGCCTTCTTTACCACGATATTGCCCTTTACCAGCAATCGTTCCAGCACCTCCTTGATATCAAAACGAGCGTATTGCGCATCACGTACACCGAGTGCGACGTTTTCAAAATCGCAATAAAGTGCGAGGTTTGTAGTCTTGTTGGTCATGGAGGGTTTTACCTTGGCTTGGACAATCTATTCTACTGCCAAACCGCATCTCCCTAAAGGGCGAATATGAAGTTTCCGGGATTTATGGAGTTTATCTGACCCGTCTCGTGCCAACCGGGGTCAGATTCATTTCTGTCCAGCCTGATCCAAATCCCTGTCCTTCAGCCTTCCGGAAAAGACACTCCGGGCCCAACAAAACCGCCTGGAAGCCAGCGAGAACCCACGCTTTTCAATGCCACAAGGCGTATCCTATGAGCGATAAGCCGGATTAGTAGTGGTATATATAAAATGACTCAATCAGACGACACACTCACACCCTACTACCGTCTCGACCCGGAGGAACTTATCAAAGTCGTCGAGTCCATAGGTTTATTCTGCGACGGACGGCTTCTGGCGCTGAACAGCTATGAAAACCGGGTATACCAGGTCGGTATCGAGGACAACGATCCGTTGATCGTCAAATTTTACCGCCCTGGACGCTGGAGTGATGAGCAGATCCTAGAGGAGCACGCCTTCTGTTTCGAGCTGGTTGAACATGAACTGCCCGTAGTTGCTCCATTGACCAACGGACAAAAGGAAAGCCTCTTCCACTTCGATGGTTTCCGTTTCGCCCTTTACCCGCGCCAGGGCGGACATGCCCCGGAATTCGATAATCTCGACAACCTGCTGATCATGGGGCGGACTTTGGGGCGCATGCATGCGATTGGCGCGATCCGGACGTTTGAGCACCGGCCACGACTTGACTGTAAATCTTTCGGCCATGATGCCGTCGCCCTGATCAGCGACGCGTTCATCATCCCCGAATATAAGGCAAACTATGATGCATTGACCGGTGACCTGCTCCAGTCACTTGACGAATTGCTGGCCGTATTTGACAGCACGCCGTTGATTCGCACCCACGGCGATTGTCACGCCGGCAATGTCCTGTGGCGAGGGGATGCACCGCATTTTGTCGACTTTGATGATGCCAGGACGGCCCCGGCTATTCAGGATATCTGGATGATGCTCTCGGGAGATCGCGCACGCCAGACGGCACAATTAGCTGAGATTGTGGAAGGTTACAACGAGTTTTACGATTTCCGCCCGAAAGAATTGCAACTCGTGGAAGCGTTGCGAACCTTGAGGATTCTGCATTACTGCGCCTGGCTGGCCCGACGCTGGGATGATCCCGCTTTTCCGCACCATTTCCCCTGGTTCAACACGACCAGCTACTGGGGAGAACATATCCTGCAGTTACGCGAACAGATGGCAGCACTGAACGAGCTGCCGCTCGAAACGTGCTGACGGCCATGGCCAGAGACTTCTCCCCGGAGACCTTTCCTCTTTAAACATCTCAGGCTTCAAGCCTGCCTGATAATCTCGACAAGCAGCTCGGCAACCTTGACCATGTCGGCAACTGCCACGTATTCATCGTGGGTATGCACCTTCTTCATGCCGGTCGCCAGGATGATCATCTCTATGCCGTGGCCATTGAAGATGTTGGCGTCACTGCCCCCTCCACCGAGTCTCACCTTGAGTTCCTGCCCCAGGGTTGCCGCTGCGGACCTGGCCAGCACGACAACCGGGGCATCTTCGGCGACTGCCATGCTTGGGAAATCCGAGCGGACCTCCGCGTGGATTTGGGGCCGGACCTGCCGGCCATCGATGGTGCACGTCATTTGGTCGGCTGCCTGTTCAAAACAGGCGAGCATGTGCGCTGTCTGCCTCTCGAGTTTGTCCGCATCGTGACTGCGTGCTTCGCCGACAATTGAAACATTCTGCGGCACGATATTGCGGGCGACGCCACCCTCTATTTTACCGATATTGGCAGTCGTTTCCCGATCAATCCGCCCCAGTTGCATCTGGCTGATCGCCAGGGATGCCGTCTGTATTGCCGACAGTCCGTGCTCAGGTGCCATCCCGGCATGAGCGGCGATCCCCTCGATATCGACCTGCAAAATGTTCGCGCCCGGAGCCTTGAGGACCATCCAGCTGACACCTTCCGTGTCCAGCGCATAGCCCCGCCTGGACTTGAGCAACCCGTAATCAAGATGCTTTGCGCCAACCAGGCCGATCTCTTCAGCGATCGTGACGACCACTTCTATCGGCGCGTGTGGAATACTCTGTTCGCGGATGGTTTCCAGGGCTTCGATCAACTCGGCAACGCCGGATTTATCATCGGCACCGAGGATCGTGTCACCGGCACTGAAGAAAACGCCGTCTCGCAGGACCGGCTCTACCTGGCCACCCGGCTCGACCGTGTCCATGTGTACGGAGAAGAGGAGTGGTTCCGAGGATTTCCCCTGCCCTGCAAACCTGGCGACCAGGTTTCCGACTTCGCCACCCGTTGCTTCAGCGGCGTTGTCAAAAAACACTTCGGCACCAAGACTCTCGAGACGCCCGGCCAGGTACCTGGCAATCGTATTTTCATGCAGAGGCGGGCTGTTGATTGCCGCCAGGCGGGCAAATTCGTCACACAGGCGCTGCCGGTTGACCATGCAAGTCTCCTTATGTTGGAATACCTCAACTTAGTACCTCATCCTGCCCGTCCATGACAAGCAAAACCGGCCGGGAACAAATCTGCGGATCAGGATAAATATGACGACATGGTCAACAGATTTCTAGACAAAATCATTACAGGGCTGATAACATGGGTTAATTTTTGTTTTTCAGGAAGTTAACTCTTTATTCCCGCAGGAAAAGACTTTTGAATTTCGATTTTCATCCGCCTAAATCATCTTCGATGAACCGCTGCAGATCAACCCCTCGCCTGCGTCTCTGGTTGTTCCTGGTCCTGGGAGTCCTGCTGGTTACTCCATTGTTCTTCCGTCAAACGGTAACCAGCACCGAAGCCAACATGTCGGAGCCGGCAGCATTACCGCAGCCGCAGGTTCCGGAAATCCGCAAGGAGATCATCAAGGGGACCGTCGCCCAGGGCGATACAGCGACCGCCATCCTGGGAGAATACTTCTCGGCAGGAGAGATTTACGAGCTGAGCAGGCTGTGCAAGCCGGTCTTCCCACTCTCCCGCCTCAGCGCCGGGCAATCATACCGGCTCTGCCTGAGTAATGATGACTTTGAACGGTTCGAGTACGACATCGACCACGATGAGCAGCTGATTATTTCCCGCGAGGCGGAAGACTTCTCTGTGCAGAAGGTTCCGATCCCTTACACGACCAAAACCGATCGCGTGCAGGGCAAGATTGAAACCAGCCTGTTCGAAGCGGTCACCGGCACCGGGGAGAGTGATATCCTGGCCATGAACCTGGCTGATATTTTCGCCTGGGATATCGATTTTATCCTTGATATCCGCAAAGGCGACTCGTTCCAGGCACTGGTGGAAAAACGTTACCGGGACGGTCAACCGGCCGGCTACGGTCATATCCTGGCGGCGGAGTTTACCAACCAGGGTGAAACCTTCCAGGCCTTTCTCTACCAGGACGGCGACCGCCACCCGGATTATTTCGATGCCGAAGGACAGAGCCTGCGCAAAGCTTTCCTCAAGGCACCACTCTCCTTCTCACGGATCTCGTCCGGATTCACCATGCGCCGTTTTCACCCGATCACCAAGACCTGGAAATCACACCCGGCGATCGATTATGCAGCACCGACCGGGACACCGATCAAAAGTGTCGGTGACGGTGTCGTCATCAAAAAGGGTTACACCCGGGGCAATGGCAACTATATAAAGGTCAGGCACAACAGCAGCTACGAAACCCTGTACCTGCACATGAAAGGTTTTGCCAGGGGGATCGCTCAGGGCAAGCGGGTTGCGCAGGGTCAGACGATCGGCTATGTCGGCAGCACAGGCCTTGCTACCGGACCTCATCTCTGTTTCCGGATGTACAAAAATGGTGCGCCGGTCAACCCGCACCGGGTCAAGGCTCCGTCTGCCAAACCGGTCTCAGCGGAGAACCTGGCTGATTTCAAACTCAAGGCCGCTGACCTTGCCGCCACACTGGCCGATCAGCAGCCGGTCAAAACGGCTCAACGGCGTTCAGCTGACATCACTGTTATCCAGTAGACTCCCAGGGGGCACCTCATGGCCATCAGACTCGGCGAATTACTGATCAAGGAAAACCTGCTGACCCAGGCTCAGCTTGAAGAAGCTTTGCAGGCACAGGTCATTTTTGGCGGCACACTCGGCACGATTCTTATTGAGATGGGTTTGATCAGTGAAAACGTGCTCGCCGAAGTCCTGGCGAAACTCCTCAACATCCCCTGCCTGAAACCTAACCAGCTTGAGAATATTCCCGACCACGTGATAAATATTATCAGCACGGAACTGGCTGAAAAGCACAAAGTCGTTCCCGTATCAGTCAACGGCAAGAAATTGACCCTGGCGATGGAATCGCCCCACGACCTGAAATCCATTGACGAGATATCTTTTCGCACCGGGTATATTATACAGCCGATCCTGGCTCTTGAAGTCCGGCTCATTTTCGCCCTGGAGAACTACTACGGCGTCAAGCGTACCATGCGCTATATCGCTCCCCCCAAGCACGTTCGTGACGAGCTGGACAATGCTCCCGTCTTCCATACACCCGAAGGACCGATTGTTGCGGCAGAAACGGATGAGGAACTCGGCGAACCGGGGTCCGAACAGATCTACAAGAGGCCGGAACCAGCGGTGGCAAAGGCAAAACAGCAACAACCTGACGAAGGCATTGAAGAACTCGACGACATCGATGTCATAGAAGACCTGGTTGACGAAGAGGTCACCCTTGAAAGCACCTCCCGGAACCTGGTCAAAATATCCGACCGCAATGATGTCGCCGACGCAATTATCACCTACCTCGGGGCACACTATGCGAGGGCCGCGCTATTCATGGTGGTGGCCGGGCAGATCACCGGTTGGCGCTCGGCGAAAGGTGGTACGCCGATCCCCGGATTTGATCAATTCCAACTGCCGCTCTCCGAACCCTCGGTGTTGAAAACAGCAGTAGAGAGCAACAGCTATTTTCTTGGCCCGATACAGCGGAGCGGGGCGAACCTCGTCCTGACGACTTTCCTCGGCAAACCGGCACCAACAACCGCACTGCTGATCCCGATGAGTATGCTTGGCCGGGTGGTTGGCCTGATCTATATCGATGATCCCGACACCGACCTCTCCCAGGCTGTTGTCGATGTCCAGCAGCTCGCCAGCAAGTCATTAATGGCGTTTGAGATCCTGATTCTGCACAACAAGATTCTCAGAAACTGACCTTGAATTATCTCGTACACCTTTTTCTGGCCGGACCCGACCCGGGTCATCAACTCGGTGGGCTGATGGGTGATTTTGTCAAAGGTCCGATCCCTGCAGACTATCCCCGGGCAATAGCGCAGGGACTGCACCTTCACCGACGCATCGACAGCTTTTCCCAAAACAACCTCCACACCCGCAGAAGCAGGAACCGACTAGGCAAGAAATACGGTCACGGGCGAGGTATCATCATCGACATCTTTTATGATCACTTCCTGGCATCCTCATGGTCCAGGTACTCTACCGAGCCCCTTGAAGATTTTGCACAACGCATCTACAAACTCCTGAGAACCAATCACCAGACTTTGCCTGACGACCTCAAGTTGGTCGCACCGCGCATGATCGAACACGACTGGCTGGTCTCCTACCAGCATTTCGAAGTGGTCGGCAAAGCTCTCCACAGGATCTCCCAGCGTTTGAGCAAAACCCTGCCGCTGGCTGAAGCAACCGAAGATCTGGCCTGCCATGAACAATGTTTGCGAACTGATTTCAGGGAGTTTATGAAAGAGGCCGTTCTGTTCACTAGCTCAGAAGCTGCAACCAACCCCTTCTGAGTGCGCTCCGCGGATGCGGTGCCCGATCATTTGAACAGGCCGCTGAATCTTCTCGCTATAATCTCCGGACCTTCTCAAGGGATTTGCCAAGTTCCCTGAGATGAGTACGTTCTTCGTCTGCCATCACCTCGAAGAGACGTTTGCTGTCGGGATTATCCGAATTGCGCTGCAGGTAGAGATAGTGGTCGTAGGCGCTGAGTTCCATGGCCATGGCAAAATCGATAATTTTTGCGGTACTGCTCTGTTCCGCCCACTTCAGGGCTTCATCAAGGTCTATCCCGCCCTCCATGATCCCGCTTGGCGACAGAGTCGATGCAGGGAAACCGTCAGCGACAAGACAGCCGGCAAGGGCTTCCCACAATGCCTTGAGCGTCGCCTTGTGATGATCCTCCGCTTCAGCCAGTTCGGCAAAGAGTGTAGCGACATCCGGTTCGTCGAGCCTATCGGCCATTTCTTGGTAGAACTGACGTGCGCTCTCTTCCATGCCCCAGGCAATGACGGCCTGGTCTTCTGCCTTATCCGTATTGGTCAGCGGCCCATACACCTGGTGCGGGGTTCCGGTTGAAAAACCATATTGCCAGGCATGCACTCCACCCTGCAGAATTTGGACATCTGAAAAACCTGACTTCACGAGGATCTGTGCGGAAGCGCGACTGAGCGCCCCCCGGTCACAGTAAATGATGGTGGTTTTGTCCGTACTTAGCTTGTCGAGCCTCGTCGGCAGGTCCTCAGCCGGGATCCAGAGGGAGCCGGGCAAGTGTTCTGTTTCGTACTGCTGAAACTGACGCACATCGATCAACTGATAATCATCAGGATGATGATCGGCACAGTAGCCACGCAGTTTATCGACCGGCCACTCCTCGATTCTCTCCAAAAGACCCGCAGATTCCATTCGCAACACCTCAAACCAGTACAGGTACTGAGCCCGTTTGCATGACACCCTGCCTCACCGGCAGCTCAAGATATCCTGAGGATAACCAATCGCATGGCTCTGTCAACCGGCCACGATCTGACGAATACCGTCGGCAACAAACTGGACCGACAGGGCCGCCAGGATTACACCAAACAGGCGCCGCAGGATGTTGTCACCGGTCCGTCCGATTACATCCTTAATCCGACTGGACAGCGAAAGGGCGACAAAGGCGCAAGCATACATGACGACAACTGCAGCAATCAGCAAGAAATTTTCACCGAAGCCCGGGGCTTTCGAGAACAGCAGGACTGTCACCGTGAGACAGCCCGGACCGGCCAACAAGGGTATCGACATCGGGAAAACCGAGATATCCACTTCGGGACCGCTCTCCCATTTCTTACCGGATTCCCCCCGGGTGACCATGTTGAATGCCGTCACAAAGAGCAGCAACCCCCCCGCGACGCGCAGAGCGTCAATGCTGATGCCGAGTTTGACCAGAAGAATCTCACCAAGGAAAGCGAAGGCCAGCACTATCATCAAGGATATCAGCGTCGAGCGAAAGGCCATCTGGCGGACATAGGCCCGCTCACAATCCGAGGTTAACCCGTGGAAAATCAATGCACAGCCGATCGGATCAATCACGACGAAGTACGATGTCAGTGCATGCAGAAAAATTTCAACAGTCATCCCAATTCCATTCGTGGAAAAATTCGACAGTCAATATCGGAAAGCCTGAAATGTTTCTACCTCAGCCCTGAGAGGGAGTCAAATTCTAATCTATAGCACGAAGAGGACAGTAATCTGGAGTAGCAGACCAGCAGCAGGGGATGGCAAACCGTTACCGGCCAGAATAAAACTTCGCGACGCATGGTTTTGTGATTGATCATCAGCATGTCGCTGACCACCAGAAAGCAGAAGGCAACGGAAAGATTCACAATGTATTGTAACTCAATACATAAACGACTACTGCAACTTACATCGGGATCGGCCAGTCAGATTCGTAACCAGGCGAAAAAAAAGTCTCGCGGGTCCGGTTGAAATAGCCGTACTGCAGCTGCGGGAAACGTCGCTTGTGCTGTCTGAGCATCTCCAGCATGCCGACCCCGCGACCTTCAACATCGAGTGATGAGAGGTAGAGTACCGGGTCGAGACTCAAGTTGCGCATCTGGATCAAATCGATGCCGACGTCATCGATCAGCCCGGCAAGGGCTTCAATCTCATCACTACGGTCCGAAACCCCGGGGAAGACCAGGTAGTTCAGCATGGTGAAGAGCCCGGCGGCCCTGGCCCGCCTGAGTGATTCGAGGACATCGTCGAAACAATAACCGCGTGGCCGATAGTAGGCGTTATAGAAATGCTCCTG
>Ga0210065_1000295_pt1 | contig 13919 bp, 6 predicted proteins | sample Muzzi_PWB_D1_FD_185533 | JGI IMG/M metagenome (GOLD analysis project Ga0210065, IMG submission 185533) | Wetland microbial communities from San Francisco Bay, California, USA, that impact long-term carbon sequestration - Muzzi_PWB_D1 (SPAdes) | ecosystem: Environmental > Aquatic > Marine >... | reverse complement strand
GTGATCGTATGGTTGTCGGCGGAGACTTCCTGGGCGTCGGCTTCCGACGAGAGGAACATCCAGGTGTTGGTCGACCCCTGGGTGCGGTTGTTGCCCTCTTCCTCCCCGCATTGCTCGAACGCCTGGAACGTGGGGCCGACGGTGCTCACGTATCCCCAATACCCGGCGGGACTCCTCGTCGTGATGAACGTCAGATGGGAACCGCCGGCGATCTCAGGTGTCACGTCGAACGTGACACCCCCGCTGTAGGTGCAATCATAGAACGTGTGGCTCCAGTTGAACGTCACGGTTCCCCCTGTGACGATGTATCGCGGGTTCGGCGCCGAGGCCTCCTGTCCCGGCTCGAAGCTCAGAATGATGCTGTGGGCCGTTGAGATCTGGGGCGTGTTCGGAAGCCCGATATAGTACGCGCTGTCGACCGCGGCAAGCTCCCAGGTTCGCCCCATGATCGGTTCGTCCCCGGTGAGCGTCGCGGAGGTTTCGTGGTGGCTTTCCCCGTCGTCGGGAAGCTCGACCCATGCCCGGTAGGTCACCCCCGTTGCCGCCGTCACATCGTAGCCGAGCGGCACCACCCCTTCGAACGTCCATCGGTCTTGTCCGTCCGGGGTGCCGTCACTCACGGTGACCGGGTCGGCCTCCACGTCATCCACCGAGACGTGCAGCACGGCTGTTCCCGCGAGCTCCGGGGTCATGCCCTCCACGCGCGCGCTGAAAGGCGCGCCGTCGTCTACGCCGTCGCTCTCCACCCCGTCGATGGGAACCATGCTCGACGCCGAGAGTTCGAGCCCCGTCTGCGGCTCAAGCAGGGTCACGACCTCGCGGATCCGCAGGTCGCCACCATTGGGCCGGCTGCCCACGATCAGGGTCGGCGCCGGTCCGTGCGGGGTCGCGCTGCCGAATCGCAGGCTCCCCAGGCGCTCGTACGCGATCTCCGCCGGATACCCATCGGAGAGCTCGTTGAACAGCGCCACGGCGGCTGCGAACGCCTCGCTGGCGTAAACAGACTCGTCCCAACCGAACACCACGCTGCTGTTTCCCCGCAGCGCCTCGACGAGATCGGTGGCCTGCGGGGAAAAGCTCTGGCAGGCATTCAGGAAGACGACCGTGTTGTCGAGACCGGACGGGTAGCGGGAGCGGAGGAAGTCGGCGGTGATGGAGATGAAAGTGGTGTTCGGGTGGAGCTTGGACTTCATGACCGCCAGTCCCTGCTGCTTGAGGGTCTGCGTCTTCTCTGCCGCTGTCTGGCCGCTGCCCGGAAGGATCGCCTCGAGGGTCGTGACAGCGATAATTCCGCGGCAGCCGCCTTCGTCACACAGGCGCCTCCCGTGCGTGGACACGTGGACGACCTGGTATTGCCCCCAGCCCCCGAAACTCTCGACGCCGACCTCGGTGGCCGCCGCCGTTCCGTTGGACAGGAAATCCACCCCATCCTTGTAACCCCTCGTATTTGCGAGGATGTCGCCCACCGCCTCGCCGTCGTCGAACTCGCCGAACTGGTAAAGGAAGGGAGACAACACGAGGGCCTTTTTATTTTCGAGATCCTCTCCAACAATGACGCCACGGGCTTCGTCGGCCTCGACCCGCTCGATGTCCGGCGTCGCGAACCCGGAGGGTCCCGATCCCGCCGCCGGTGGGGCCGTCGCTCCTTCCAGGAGGATCCACGTGCCGCGGCCACCGTCGAGCCGGAACCTGACGGCGAGCTCGTCCGACTGAACTTCCGCCATTCCCGGCTGCGTCTCGAGCCAGGCGGCGGCGGCGGCGGCCGAGGCGTCGCCGTCCAGCATGACGAGCACGGAATCGGCCAGGGCGTCGCTTCGCTCTAGGATGGCGAGAGGGACCTCCGAGAGCGAGCACGGATAGCCCTCCGTCGCGCACTCGAGCGTTGTTTGCGGAAGCGGGGGACCGCCGCCGGGGTCTGTCTCGCTGCCACACCCCCCGACGACCAGAGCGGCCGCGAAAGCGACAAGGGCCGCGAACGGCCACTTGAGGGACTTTTGTTGCGGGTTGTGGGTGGAGACAAGGCAATGCGCCGCGTGAGTGGACATGGGATTCTCCCTGATGCAAACGAAGCGAGCGCACATCGCAATCCGGCTCGCTGGGGAAGGCCAGGGAGATCGTGTGGGTTCGACGACCCTCGGGGGAAGATCCGGACGCGATTTCCAGGACCCAGCCAATTACCGTGCCACAAATCGGCAATTTTGTCAATCTGCTGCAGGTCCCATTGCAGAACCCTTGTGAAGGCACCGCGGAGCGATTCACCTTTAATGTCATCCCGCCGCGCGGGCTCGTCCGTGCCGGGGAATCAGTTCCAGGTATTGTTGCCTGTTCCGGCCGTCTGGGCCATATGACCAGACAAGAAAAGGCCGGCCCGGAATCACCCGGCCGGCCCTTCATCCCCCTCTTCCTGTCGCCTAGTACTTGTAATCGTCCGTCTTGAACGGCCCTTCGACCTTCACGTTGATGTACTTGGCCTGCTCGGGCGTCAGCTTGGTGATGACGCCGCTGAAACCCCGGACCATGTCCGCGGCCACCTCTTCGTCCAGCTTCTTGGGCAGGACGGTCACGGTGACCGGCTCGCTCTTGGTGTCGGCCCACTTCTTCCCGTACAGATGCATCTGGGCCAGCACCTGGTTGGCGAACGACCCGTCCATGATCCGCGAAGGGTGCCCCGTGGCGTTGCCCAGGTTGACCAGACGGCCCTCGGACAACAGCAGGATGTAGTTTTGCTCGTCCTTCTTGTCGCGCTGGATGCGGTGGACCTGGGGCTTGACCTCGGTCCACTGGTAGTTGGCGCGCATGAAGGCCGTGTCGATCTCGTTGTCGAAGTGTCCGATGTTGCACACCACGGCGCCGGGCTTGATGGTCGCCAGCATGTGGCGGTCACACACGTTGGTGTTGCCGGTGGTGGTGACCAGCAGGTCCAGGGTGCCCAACAGGGCGGTGTTGACACCGTCGAGGGTGCCGGTGTTGATGCCGTCGATGTAGGGCGAGGCAACTTCGAAACCGTCCATGCAGGCCTGCATGGCGCAGATGGGGTCGACCTCGCTGATCTTGACGATCATGCCCTCCTGGCGAAGGCTCTGGGCCGAGCCCTTGCCCACGTCGCCGTAACCGATGACCAGGGCCTTCTTGCCGGCCAGGAGCATGTCCGTGCCCCGCTTGATGGCGTCATTCAGGCTGTGACGGCAGCCATACTTGTTGTCGTTTTTCGACTTGGTCACCGAGTCGTTCACGTTGATGGCCGGCACCTTCAGCTCACCGGTCTGGACCATTTCCAGCAGACGGTGCACACCGGTGGTGGTCTCCTCGGTGATGCCGTGGATGTGGTCCAGCAGCTGCGGATACTTTTCGTGGACCATGGCCGTCAGGTCGCCGCCGTCATCCAGGATCATGTTCGCGTTCCAGGGCTTGCCGTCCTTGAGAATGGTCTGCTCGATGCACCACTCGCCCTCTTCCACGGTCTGGCCCTTCCAGGCGTACACCGCGGTCCCGGAGGCCGCCACGGCGGCCGCCGCGTGATCCTGCGTCGAGAAGATGTTGCAGGACGACCAGCGCACCTCGGCACCCAGTTCGACCAGGGTCTCGATGAGCACCGCCGTCTGGATCGTCATGTGGATGCAGCCCAGGATGTGGGCACCCTTCAACGGCTTGTCGGCGCTGTATTTCCTGCGCAGGGCCATCAGGGCCGGCATTTCGGTTTCGGCCAGGGCAATTTCCCGGCGGCCGTAATCGGCCAGGCTGATGTCCGCGACCTTGTAATCGGCGACTTTGCTCTCGTTGGTCATTTCTGCTTCTCCCTGAAAAACCGGATATCCCTCACTACTTAATCGCCCTTAATTTAGGTCAAGATGGCCAGATTTCAACGTTCAGTTTCATTTGGGCCCGCCCCAGGACGACCTCGGAGCCTATTTATATTAAAACAAGAGTGATTTTATGCTATTATTTCCCAGGAGGAATGCCCCAATCATCACCTGGGGAAATACAAAGTTGAAAATCCGGGAGCTACAGGATGCGCAACCTCTGGCTGCTAATCTCATTGATGATATTGATGATTCCCGGGCAGGCCGCCGCGGACATAACCACCGGCCTGGTGGGTTACTGGCCTTTTTCGGGGGACGCCCAGGACGCCAGCGGCAACGGCAACCACGGCAGCCTGGTCAACGGACCGACCCTCACCGTCGACCGGCACGGAAATCCCGACAGTGCCTTCCATTTCGACGGCTTGGCCACCCGCATCGACATCCCGCCCTCGGCGACCCTGGACTCTCCCACGACCGCCATCACCATGGCGGCCTATGTCCGTCGCGACGGATGGGGCATGGTCGGCAGCCAGTACAACCCCATCCTGACCAAATCGATATCCACCGCCGAAGGCTTCCAATACCGGTTCATCACGACCCCGTCAGGGCTGGGCACCGCCTTCAACCACTGGAGCACCTCGTCGTCACTCCCCTATACCTTCAACGATGACCAGTGGTACCACGTGGCCAGCACCTGGGAAGCCGACACCGCCAAGTCCTATGTCAATGGACAGCTGCTGAAAGTCGAATACCTGCCGACCACCCTCAATGCTGACGGCCGTTCCCTGAGTATCGGTTCGGATTTTCCGGGTATCCTGGAGATCTTTTCCGGGGACATCGATGAGGTGAGAATCTATAACCGGGCGCTTTCTCCCGAAGACATCTCCGCCCTGGTGGATCTCGTGAGCCCCGTGCCGGATCCCTTCGGTCCCGGGCCCGGCATCGTCCTCGGCAATGCCTTTCCCAACCCCTTGAGCATGGCCACGACCCTTTCCTTCTCCCTGGGGCAATCGCGCGCGGTGGATGTGGAAATCATCGATGTCGCCGGCCGGAGGGTCCGCCGCCTGCTGGCCGGGCAGGAACTTTCCGCGGGGGAGCATGCCCTTTCCTGGGATGGGCGGGATGCCGCCGGCCGTCCCGTGGTGGCGGGAACCTATCTGTATCGGGTGTCCACCAGGCAGGGATCGGCCACCGGAAAGTTGATCGTCACCCGCTAGCCGGCATCCAACCGGAACCGGCGGCGGGTCCCTGAAAGGATCCCATCTCCCCCCGACAAAGCCGGGTGCTGATTTGTCTTCTCCAACGGACCCCCGCATCAAGTTCCTGATCGACCTGGGACGGGCCCTGCACAGCTACGGAATTCCGGCCCATCGCCTGGAGGACGCCCTGGGCAATGCCGCCACGAGGCTGGGCATCCGGGCCGAGTTCTTTTCGGGTCCCACCTCCCTGATTTCCTCCTTCGGCGACCCGGGCCAGCAGCACACCGCTCTCAGCCGCGTGGAGCCGGGGCAGCTGCAGCTGGACAAACTGGTGGCCCTGGACGAGGTGGTCGAGGCCCTGTTCCGTTCCGAGATCACGGTGGAAGAGGCCGATGATCTCCTGCAGGGAATCGATGGCGCCCCCCCGCGCTTCGGCCCGGCGGCGACCACCCTGGCCTTCGGTCTGGCTTCGGGAACCGTGGCGCGTTTTTTCGGGGGCGGTTACCTGGAGATGGGCGTGGCCCTGGGGCTGGGGCTGGTCACCGGCATGCTGGCCGTGGCCGCCGGACGGTCGGTCACCGTCGAACGTACCTTCGAATTCCTGGCCGCCGCGGTGGTGACCTTCCTGGCCGCGGGCCTGGCCTCGGTATTGGTTCCCATGGCCACCGGTCCGGTGATCATCGCCAGCCTGATCGTCCTGCTGCCCGGGTTGAGCCTGACCCTCGCCCTGAACGAACTGGGCACCGGCCATCTGGTCAGCGGCACCGCCCGCCTGAGCGGGGCGATGATGACCTTCATGAAGATCGGCATCGGGGCGGCCGTGGGCCGACAGGTCGCCGAGTTCCTGCCCGGCGACATCCGCGAGGTGGTCCCGGCCATTCTTCCCTGGTGGACCCTGTGGGGCTGCCTGCTGATCACCCCCCTGGCCCTCGGGGTGCTTTTCCGGGCCCGCAAAAGCGAATTCCCCTGGGTGGCGGTCGCCACCCTGGTCGCCTACTGGGGATCCCGGTTCGGAGTGGATACCCTGGGGCCCCTGCTGGGGGCCGCGACCGGAGCTTTGCTGTCCGGCCTGGCGGCGAACCTTTTCGCCCGGAAGTTGCGGCGACCCGCCGTGGTCATGGTGGTGCCGTCGTTGATCCTGCTGGTGCCCGGAAGCATCGGGTACCACAGTCTGGCCCTGCTGATGCAAAATGATGTTCTGACCGGGGTCGACACCGCCGTCACCACCATGCTGGTGGCCGTTTCCCTGGTGGCCGGATTGCTTTTGTCGAATGTGTTGCTACCACCCCGGAACACGCTTTGAGGAATCCATTCGCCCACCCATTCATTTGATGACCGTACCCCCGCCCCAGGTCACCAGTATCTTGTCACCACTGAGGGTCATTGGTTCGTTGTAGTCATCGGCATGGATGGCGATGATCGCCCCGGCGGGGGCGGCCGCCACCCCTGCGGCAATCGTTTTGTAGGGGTCCCAGCGCGACCCCGTGCCCGAAACGGCCACTCTGCTATCAACAAAAACGATGGGCGGCATGGAGACATCCCGGGACCAAACCCCACGGCCGTCGATGGCCAGCATCAGCTTGTGCGTTCCCGAATGGGTCACGTCTTCCACGAATATCAGCTCCATGCTGCGCCCGATTGGCAGACCTTCCATGAACGGAGCCCAGGTGGCCCCGCCGTCGGTGGTTTGAAATACCCCCAGGTCGGTTCCCGCCCAGATAACCAGGGGATTGAAGGGCATTACCTCGATGGCGCGCACCCCCGCCACCATGTTCAGGTTACTGGTAATGTCGATGACCGTGTCGCCGCCGTTCAACAGGTGAAAGATCTTGGCCGAACCAGCCGGCGATTCGACCCCAACCCAGGCCTCGTCTGGCCACTGGTTGGATGGCCTCACCGTCAGGACGGTATCGTTGGAAGGGTTGAAGTTGGTATGATGCTTCTGAGTCCAGCCTGAGGTGCCCTTGTAGACGTAGGTCAAATCTTCATCATTCTGATTGCCGTTGTTATTGTCCGCCCAGTAGTTAACCCAAAAGGCGGACTCCCGACCGTACGAACTCCAGAAGTTGCGCAGGCTATGGGTCCCGGGGGCCCAGTTCGAATATTCCTGGACCCAGTTAAGGGTGCCGTCGGCGTCGGTCGAATAAAAGGCCGTCCCGTCGCTGGTCCACATCTTGTCCTGGATCGAAGAATAGAAAAGCCGTGGCATGTACTTGGCCGGGTTGCTGGTAAAGACGGCCGACCCCCCGAAAAACAGCCGGTATGTGCGCCAGGAAGGGGCTGCCGAGTAGACCCCGTTGTTATAGAAGATGTCCCCGGTGGTGTGATCAAAAATCTCCAGGTCCGCCCCATCTCCCGAGGCCAGAAAATCCCAGGTGCTGCCCCCGTCCACCGACAACAGGTTGCCGTTGTCCTGCAAACCGATTCCCACCACCGATCCCTTGGCGTCCAGATAATCGACTTCGCTGCAGGCCAGTCCGGTGGTGCTGTTTCCGATGGCGCTGTAGGTGTTTGCCGTGGACAGATTGTGGTAATAGATTCCGCCATCGTTGCAGATCCACAGATAATTGGGGCCTACAAGGGGGTTGAAGAACAGCTGGGTGATGTCCGCGTGTCCCGGTTCGATCCCGTTTCCGGCCACTCCGATATCCCAAGAGGCTCCGCCATCGCTGCTGGAGGCCAGTTCCACCGCACCGACGAAAATGGTATTCGGATCGTTCGGCTTGAAGGTGATGGCCTGGGCGTGCCAGATTTGGCTGCCTCCAAAAGAATAACTCGTGCCGCTATTGATCAATTCATTGGTAATGTCCGTCCAACCCGTTCCGGTATTGATGGTCTTGTACACTCCGCGCAGCACGTTTCCCTTGGTGACCAAAACCGCAATCGTGGATGGAGAACTGGGCGCGATGGCCATTGAGGCCCGGCTCCAATCCTCGGAAGGAGGCAGAACTCCGGAACCGAGCCGGGTCCAGGTTTCGCCATAATCGGGTGAAACGTAGAAACCGGAATCGCCGCCGACGGTGGCATCACAGGCAACGGCAAACAATGAACCCGGCGAGGTCGGGTGTTGGACCAGATCGGTCCAGGCGCCGCCCCAGGAAACTCCGAATTGACTTTTCCCTCGCTGCCAGGTCGCTCCCCCATCGTCCGAATAGATGGGTCCCAGATCGCAAACTCCTGCCAAGCGGGGCTGGCTGGTGGTGGGGTCGTCCCCCAACGGGAGAAGGCGGTAAAAATATTTGGGGACACTTGTCCCAAAAGGGAGGGTGACGGTATTCCAGGTCACCCCCGCGTTCGTGGTTTCAAACATGCCGGCCCCCGAATACCGCCGGTGATCGCCAGTGCCGACAAAAATGTGATCCACGTTGTCCGGATCCACCGCGAAACCCCGCACCGAAGGGTTGGGCAGATTGGTTCCGAGATCTTCCCACTGGAACAGGGAAGTCGAGTGGACGCGCCACAGCCCACCCTGACACGAGCCTACGTACGTCCAGTAGCTGGAGCCGTCCACAATGGTCTGGTACCCTGCGATGCGGCCGTTGCGGGGCCAGGTGCCGAACCCACCCACGGGTCCGACCCGGGACCATTGATTGGTGGCCTTCTCCCCTGGCAGGGAAGATCTCTGCTGCAGATGATCCAGCAGTCCGAGGTCACGCAAAGCCGCCATGTACTGCCCGGGTGCCGTGAGACCGGCAACAGCTTCTTCAACCCGGACGGGATCCTCCTTCCATAGTTGACCATCCCCCGGGGACCCGTCTTCCTTGAATGACGACGGGGGGATAGGATCCGATTCCGGCAATACGTAGGGCGGGGACGATTGGGCGCGAGCCCCAACGGGTGCAGCCACCAGGATCAATCCTGTAATAACGAGAAAAATTCCGAGTAGAATTTTAATTCTTCCAACCATGGTTCCACCCCTGATGAGGATTGAGCGAAGTCAGGAATCGACTATGCTATATAGAACGAAATTTGTCCTTGATTCCGGACATGGCAGGAGAGCCCATGGGGGATTCCTCGGACAGCGGCGATGATCTGCCAGATTTTACCGCGCCTTGCGCCAGGCTTCCTCGGCGGGACCCTTGATACGGGCCCACACCTCATCCGGTGACCCTTCCCCGTTGATGACCGTCACCTTGCCCTGCTTGCGGTAATAATCCACGACCGGCAGGCAGACCCGCTCGTGCTCCTCCAGCCGGTGCACGATGGTCTCGGTTTCCAGGTCGTAGCTCATCCGCCGGTCGGTCTTGCCGCGGGCGTCCAGACGCTTGATCAACTCCAGGGTCGGACACTGGATGTCCAGGGTGAACGACACCGAGGAATGTACCTTCCTCAGCAGCCCGTCCAGGATGTAGGCCTGCACCAGGGTGCGCGGGAAACCCTTGAAGATGAAGCCGCTGGCCTCGGGATTTTTCTTGATGTGTTTCTCGATGAGCTTGATGACGATTTCGTCAGGAACCAGATCACCCTTGTCGAAGATCGACTTCACCTTTTTCCCGACGGCCGATTTTTTCTTGATCTCTTCCTTCAACATCTCGCCGGTCGACAGATAGACCAGGTTGTACTCCCGGGCCAGGCTGCGGGCCTGGGTCCCCCGCCCGGCACCCGGATAACCCAGCAGAACCACGTTGAACAGGACCTTGCGCAGTTCCTTGGCTATCACCTCTTCAATGAGGGCGTTGGTCTCCTCTATGGTCCCCGTACCGTCGATCGGGAAGTAGATGTCCTGGTCCTTGTAGAACCCGGCCACCGGGGCGGTCTTTTCCTCGTACTCCTTCAGCCTGTTCCTGATCACGGTCTTGTTGTCGTCGGCTCGGCCTGAGGTCTTGGCCCGGTGCAGCAGGCGTTTCATCGATTCTTCGGGCGGGATGACCAGACTGATCAGGCAGGTCAGGGAGGAGTGCACCTTCAGCAGCATGCCCTCGAGGATGTAGGCCTGGACGAAAGTCCGCGGAAAACCGTCGAACAGAAAACCGGCGGCGTCGCGGTTGGCGAGGATCTTCTTCTCGATGATCTGGGCGATGATCTCGTCCGATGCCAGGCCGCCGGCCTCGATAACGGTCTTGGCGGCCAGACCCAGCTCGGTTCCCTCGGCGATTTCCTGGCGGAGGATGTCTCCCGTGGCGATGTAAACGAGGTTGTGCTTCTTCATCAACAGTTCGGACTGCGTGCCTTTACCGGCGCCGGGCGGACCGAACAGCGCGATGTTGAGCATGGATCGTCTCCTTGATTCCGCTGAATTCCATATGAGAACGGGAACAGCTTACCCTTTCTTCTTCGCGAACTCACCCATGAATCGGGATGGCGTTGTAGACCGAGGCGCGGCAGCCGACATGCCCGAAGCCCGCTCGGTGGTGTTCACCTGGGTGAATGGGGTCGTTGGCCGGAAGGGCTACACCTGTCGGAAAAGTGCCCCCGGGGGCACTTTTGGACTCATAACTCATTTGTTTACAATACAAATATTTTCGACAGGTGGCGGAGGGGATTTCTGCGCGGCACCGAGACCCCCCGGACCGAGGAATTCGGGAAATCGCTCACCGCCGAGCTGGGGCTTGGCCGGATCTTCACGGTTGTTTCCCGGCCTGAACCCGCCCTGCTGCCTGGGCCCTGAGGCAGATCAAGATCAAAACCGCCGCAATGGGCACCTGGATCAGAAAATAAACGGCGGCCAAGGAAACAAACCGGATCTGCTGGAAAACCACCAGGGAAATCGTGGATGCCAGGGCGAGGTTCCGGGCCATCATTTCGATGACCACGGGCCAGAAATCGTTGGCTTCGAGCCTCATGGCCCGACCGACGAGAAACCCGGCCAGGATGGCCAATCCCGCCATGGCCGCGCTTGATTTGATGGTGTCGGCCAGGTCGAGGGCCAGGAACCCGCGCGCCTGCCACAGGACCTGGACCACCAGGACGGCCAGCAGCACCATGGATCCCCCGCGTAGCCACCGGTCATGACGCAGGACGAATCCCGGCCTGAAATGCCGGAGAAGCATACCGAGGACAGTCGGCAACAGCAGGAACAGCACGAGCGAAAGCATAAGCCTGGTGACCGGAAAATCAAAAGTCCGGGGCGTGGCCTCGAAGCGTTCAAAAACGCTCAGGACCAAGGGCATGGTGACTACGGCCAAGATGGTGGAAATCCCAGTCAGGACCACGGAAAGGGCGACATTGGCCCGGGCCAGGTAAACGTAGAAATTGGAGATGGAGCCGCCGGGGCAAGCCGCGATGAGCAACACTCCCGAGGCAACGAACTCATTCGGAGAAACCAGTTTGACCACGACCAGGCCGGCCAGGGGAAGGCACACGATCTGAGCGAGACTGGCCAGGACCACCGTCTTCGGGGCACGGGCAACCAGCCGGAAGTCCGTGGTCGTCAGACCGGAACCCACGGTGAACATGATAAGAGACGTCCACAGGGGAATCGTGAAACCCAGGAAGGAAGAAATCACGACACGAGGCCCCTTGAAGATCGTGGTCCATGTCTCATGGCCTGGAACCGCATCAGGATCCGGGCGGCGGTTTTGGATGCCGTAATTGAGGATGCCAGTCAGAATATAAGCCAATATTTGGGTTGTGCCTTTGAATTTGTGTCCGGCCCCGGGGGAACTCAATCCCAAAGGTACGGCCGCTTAATTGGCGGCGGGGTGGACAGACCCTATACGGAAATGGTCTACCAGCCGATGCTGGAATGGACCCAGGCCGGCCAGGGAGCCTGTCTGATGATGGTGGTGCACCACGACGACACCACCGGGGAGTGGGCCTACGGTCCTGATTCGAAGATCGGGACCTTCAGTAACCACCTCAGGTCGGAAGCGAAGGATTCCGGCTGGGCCGTCATCAGCATGAAGATTGGCGGGACCGGCCCTTGTCACACATCTGGCCGATCAGGGCCGCATCTAGGAATCCGCGTCGATCTGTTCGAGGAGCATCAGTTGCACCGGGCGGTTCAGATCGGCGGTGTCGGACAGGGCCCTCTCTCCGCCCACACCTCCGATCACCACCGCCACGCGCCCGTCGGGCAGGAGCCAGACCGTGTCGTCGCGGGCGTTGCCCGGACCCACGAAGCGGACTTGCCGGGCCAGTTTTCCTTCCGGAGAAAAGACGTCCATGGAAACCAGAACGCCGGGTGGCTGGTCCCGCCAGCTGCGGGCGTGCTGCACCCACAAGCAGCCCGCCTGGTCCACCCTCAGGTACTCAAGCACCGGATCGCAGTCGGCCACCACGAATTCCTTGGCCATTTCGACATTGCGCACATCGTCCTCGAGCCGGGCCAGGACCCGGGCCTTTTCGTCGGCATCCCGGCGCCAGGGGCTGAACGGCCGCGACACCGTGCGTTCGAGGGTGCCATCCGGGGCGAACACGTCGACGCGGTAGGCGTCGCGGTCGGCAGCGGCGTAGACCCGGCCGTCCGGGCCGACCGCGCACAGGCGCTGTCGGGCGGTGAAGAACCCGACCTCCACGATCTTCAGGGGGTTGAACTGCAGGTTGTTCGTGCGCTCGACATAGACGCAGCGGCGGGTGCCGTCCGCCGGATCGTGGCCCGCCAGGATGTAATGCTGGACCTGACCACCCGGCCCGGGTTCGCTGCGCTGACCGGCCAGAAGCAGGTTGCCCCCGTCGCAGGCCAGGGTGTTGACGGTGTTGTACATTTCGTGCAGCGTCCAGGTGGCGCGGGGTGTGCCGTCGCCCTCGACCACAACCACCTTGCCCGCGAAGCGCTCACTTACGGCCACGGCGCCGCCCGGAAGCAGGCAGGCGCTGTAGGGGGACCGCACCTCGCCCGGGCCGTCGCCCTCGGGAGTAAGTGTCGCCAGATGTTCGCCGGCGGAGGAGAACAGTTGGACCTGACTCATCTGGCGGTCCACCACCACGATGTTGCCGGCCGCATCCAGGATCACCTGCTGAATGTCGCCGAAGAAGACGTCGTCGTCCTCCCCGCCCCGGGACCATACCGGGGCCAGGGCGATGGTCTGCTGCACAGGGGCCGCGGCGGTTGAAGCGGACGGGGTGGCGGCCTTGGCCGCGCCGGCGGCCAGGAACTGCTGCACTCCGGTGTCGGCGGCGAGGATGTCCCTGACCGATGTCGTGAAGTACCCGAACACCAGGCCGAGGGCGGTGAACGCCGCGGTCCAGGTGATGAACGACCCGCGGCTCAGCCGGAGCGCCAACGCCAGCGGCGTGTGCATCGTGCCGCGGTCGGGACCGGGCCGCGGCGCGACCGCACCCTGACCGAAGTCGCGGCGGGCCTGGAGGGTGAACGCCACGGCCAGCAGGACCGCCGCCAGGGCGACCGCGAGAAGGAGGGGCCACCAGGTGTTCCCGGTCGCCGGTCGCGTCTCGGTCATCCACCCGAGCGGGTTCACCCAGGTCATCCAGTCCGGCGCCTCGAGGGAGTAGGCGATCCCCCGCAGCATGAACAGCACACCGAGGGCGCCGACCGCCATCGAGTTGCCGGTGCGGGCGTCGGACCCGAGCTGGGCCGTCACCGCCGCCACGGCGGCGAAGAGCCACCCGGTGGCGGTGAAGGTCGCGGCGAGCAGCATCGAGGCCTCCCAGGCACCACCGGAGAGCACCGTGGCGAGGCCGGCCACGATGCCGAGCGCGAGCGACCCGAGGTAGGCCAGGCCGACCGCGGTCATCAGCCGGCTCCCACGACCCAGCACCCCGGAGGCAAGAAGCTCGGCCTGTCCCGAGTCCTCCTGCCCTCGCGTTGCACGGGTGACGGCGAAGATCGCCCCGAGCGCTGCGAGGAAGCCGCCCAGGGCCAGGCTGCGCCAGGCGTTGAACCCGTCGACCGTGCTGAGGTCGTAGGCGGGGCCGAAGATGAGCCCGAGCGCGGGGTTGGCGCCGATCGCCCCGGCGACGGCGGCTCGGTCCTGCTCGGTCGGGAAGACGAATGCGTAGACGAGCACCGACGAGGTCG
>Ga0210065_1000293_pt1 | contig 14004 bp, 10 predicted proteins | sample Muzzi_PWB_D1_FD_185533 | JGI IMG/M metagenome (GOLD analysis project Ga0210065, IMG submission 185533) | Wetland microbial communities from San Francisco Bay, California, USA, that impact long-term carbon sequestration - Muzzi_PWB_D1 (SPAdes) | ecosystem: Environmental > Aquatic > Marine >... | reverse complement strand
CTCGAACTGAGAATCCATGAGTTGATACCGATGACTTCGCCATCCATGTTGAGCAAGGGACCACCGGAGTTTCCACGATTGATTGCGACATCGCTCTGGATAAAGGGTACATATTGCTGCGCGCGGTTGGTTCTGCCCTTGGCGCTGACAATACCGGCAGTAACACTCTGTTCGAAATTAAATGGCGAACCAATGGCGGCAACCCACTCGCCGGGTTTTACAGTTTCCGATTCACCCAGATGAAGATACGGCAGATCCTCTTTTGCATTGATCTTCAGAACGGCGATATCGCTCGACTCGTCCGAGCCAATCAACTCGGCTTCAAACTCCCGGCGATCCGCCATGCGAACGATAATTTCATCGGCATCTTCGACGACGTGATGATTGGTCAGAATATAACCTGCCTTGTCATATATAAAGCCTGAACCCGCACCCATACGATCCGGTTCTCCGTATTGCGGATCATTGGGTACGTTGAAGTAACGTCTGAAAAACTCAGGGATTTCGGGATGATTTTCACCCTGCGGACCACGCATCCCGTCATTCTGATCGGACGCCCGCGGCCCACGGGTACCAAACTGGGTGACGCGAATATTTACAACTGCAGGACCTGCCTTTTCCACCAGTTCTGTAAAATCCGGCAATCCGGTCACTTTTGCGGCAACCGGCAAACTCATAAACAGCATTAGCAGTACCACAAACTTCAAGCTAATTCTTTCTTTCATCATCTTGCTCCAGGATCTATTAACTATTAAAACGACATTCTTATTCGTATTCCGGTTGTTTATCTGTACCAGTACACATATTGGGGGTAGCTGAAGGAATGCAAACCGTCACCTCCAGTGCATTGAGAATCATCTCACCGGTTGTTCTGCGCCTGATCAATCGCATGATCAACCCCGCGGCGAGAATGCCACCGGAGAAGGTCGCTAAATCGATAAAAACCGCACCGAATTGCAGCCATGTGCCCAGCCCATACCCGCCTAGCGCGCCCGCAAGCGCGGCCAACAGCGGCCAGCCATAAGATGCTAAGACCAGCTTCAGGTAGAGCCGCTCCGGAAATGCCAATGTCAGCATCTGCCCCGCCTCAACTTCCACGTCTCTTCGAGCCAATTCCAGAATAACCGGCTTGTGTTGTATCAATTTTGCGAACAGGCCCGCACCGCATCCCTTTCCATTATCACAGGCTGTACAGCCTGTCTGTGAACCCATACGAACCCATAACTGCTCAGCGTTGCAACGCAAGACCTGCACGTTTTGTTCAATCATGCCTGACGCGGACCCGCTAATTGCTGGCGACGGAAAGTGCCATTTCATTTGCAATATCCTTTACGGTTATCGCAGGTACTTCACCGATAACAGTAATCTGCAGGTCACCCTGCATTCTGCTATATGCATTGTTGGTCCCCAACTGACTTATGCCCGGACTAACCGCAGAGTCAATGCCCTGCTGCTCAACATAAACCGATACCGCTGCCAGACCATCGCTGTAAACCATGTGTTCATATACACCATCCGCACCGGGCTTGTGGCTGTGTGACGCCAGGTGAAACCCGGGAGGTAATTTGGCCGGCTGCCAACGGGGGTTCGACATGGTGATCACGGTCTTTTGCAAACTGAAAGTTTTCATTTCAACAAAATCTTCGGCACGCGAGTCCGATTCAAGCTCGCTCAAATTTACCGAAGAGCCTATTTTAAAGTCCGTAAACATCAACTTGGCTATCGGCTTGTGCTCAGCGTCAAACAGAACCCATTTCAGCAATAAACCAGTTTGCTCCTCCAACCAGAAATCATAACCGTAACGGTATTGGTCTTCGGGTAATATTGTCACGCGACGGGCCGTGTGACCCGCAATCCTCGCTTCACCGCCGGTCTGCAGCCGGTAACCGCTGGTTTGGCTGTCGATGATTGACAAGGGAAGTTCGGGAAAATAGGAACTGGCTACGATCTGGTCTTCCACGACGGACGCGGAATCCTGCAACACACAGCGAACACCTTTCCTGTCACGAATAACTTCACGATGTGGACCGCTGATCGAATACAAACGTTCACGCACCCCGGTTTCGTCGGTGACGTGTGTAATCCGCATGGTTTCAACGGCACCATCACGAACATAGACGAAGGTTCCCTGGTAGCTCATCTGGCTCATGGCCGTTGTCATGCGTTCCAACCATTCGCGAGCCTGTTGGGAATCCCCGGCAAGGGTGATTCCGCTGATGCTGATCGAAATCAGAAACAACAGGGCCCTGGGTGGCAAAACCTTCATTTAGTCTCAGCAGCTTCCAGTTGAGAGCCGGATTTATCAGATTCGAACGGGGTTCCGGAATCATCTTCAGCTGGATTCACGGGGGTTGCGACGATGGGTACGAAAGAGACAAACCCTTGCCTGCCTGCCATCCTGGCCATCTGGTTATGCCGCAGCAAATAAGCGTTCATGCGATTTGAATTTGCCTGTTGTACCGGATCATAACTGACTGCCTGAGACACCGGTGAACGCGCCAAAACATTTGGACTGACAAACGGTTGGCTGACTGGTGTATCCACCACTGCCTCAACTTCGCCCGGGTTTTGTCCCGGTTGCGGTGCGGTGACCACGATCGCCATCAATGCAACACTGGCAGCAATTGCCAGACCGGAAACCGGTTTTAACCAGTGCCTGTTACGCCAGGCGGATACGGAGGGTACCTCTTCCGCCTCCAGGTAAGCACTGAGTTTTGCACTCATCCCGGTGACCACCTGTTTGCTGCCGGGTTGACGGATGCAATCACGGATCAGGTGATAACGTTCCCATGTTTCGCACATCTCATCGTCTGAGAACAATCGACGTGTCAGGAACAAACCGGCCTCGCGTGAAAGCTCACCATCCATTAGGCTGGAAAGATGTTCTAAAGATTCCTTACTCATTTTATCTGTTACCTGTACCGGATATCTTTTTCAGATATCACTTTCTACTCCCCACTGTTGGTGTGACCACCAAGAAGGGGTTTTAGTTTCTCATCAATCGCTTCGCGGGCTCTAAATATTCGCGAACGTACCGTACCGATCGGACACTCCATGGTGGTCGCGATCTCCTCATAGCTCATACCATCCATCTCGCGCAGCATGATCGCGGTGCGTAAGTCTTCAGGCAGTTTGGCGATGGTGTCAAATACCGTATGTTCAATTTCCTCACGCAGTAATTCACTTTCGGGCGTGCTGATTTCTCTCATACGGTCACTAATGGCGTATTGCTCCGCATCAACCGCATCAATATCACTGTTTGGGGGACGCCGGTTTTTTGCAACAATCCAGTTTTTCGCAGTATTGATCGCTATTCGATACAACCAGGTATAAAAGGCGCTGTCGCCCCGGAAGCGCTTGACTGCGCGGTAGGCCTTGATAAATGCCTCCTGCGCGACGTCCTGTGCTTCTGAAGGATCAGACACATAGCGCGAAACCAGGCTGACGATGCGATGCTGATATTTCTGAATCAACAGGTCAAAGGCGCGTTTGTCACCTTTTTGTACCCGTTCAACCAGCAATTGATCAACGTTGGCTTCACTCACTCCGCCCTGCACTCCACATGTTTGAATTGGCCCTGCACCAAGCAGTGTCACCCCTGATGAATTCGCTGGTGATTTAGCTGGCTTGATTATTTTAACAGCCTGGAGCACTGTCACGCGCCCATTCCTAGTAAAGTTGAGCATAACATGATTATTTCAATCCTGAATTGCCATGGTTGTTGCACGCTATGACCTGTTCTTTAAACGGTGGTTCCCGGTCTTGTGAAATTAGGTGGATCGCCAGGACCGCTAGCGTGGGTCTGGCAATCAGCTATATGCATCACTACCCCTGCAATGCGATAATAGCGGGTTCAAATATGACGAGTTGATAACCGGTGAAATACTCCCGGTAAACACCGATTCTAAATCTAAAAGGTAATTAGCAATATGGAATTTCTCAAATCTCTGGGTATAAAAGAACTTAACTCCGGCGCCTATCTTGGCGACGGTCATTGGTCAAAAACAACTGACGCGGGTATCAAGAGCGCGATCAACCCCTCGACCGGTGAGGTCATTGCAAAAGTCTACGCTGCCTCATCTGATGATTACGAAAAACTGGTTAAGCGCTCACGGGAGGTTTTCAAGGAATGGCGCCAGGTGCCGGCACCGGAACGCGGCAACGCCATCCGTTTGTGCACTGAAGCCCTGCGCCGCCACAAAGACGCGTTGGGCAGCCTGGTGAGCCTGGAAATGGGTAAAATCAAGGCCGAGGGTGACGGTGAAGTCCAGGAAATGATCGACATCGGTGACTTTGCGGTCGGTCAGTCACGTATGTTGTACGGCTACACGATGCATTCGGAACGTGCCATGCACCGCATGTACGAGCAGTGGCACCCGCTCGGTGTTGTCGGTGTCATATCGGCGTTCAATTTCCCGGTTGCGGTTTGGGCGTGGAATGCCTTTATTTCCGCCATTTGTGGTAACACAACGATATGGAAGCCAGCCCATAGCGGTATCTTGTGCTGTATCGCCGTGCAAAATATCTGCAATGAGGCACTGGCAAAGGCTGGCTACCCTTCCATCTTTTTCAGCTTTATAGAAGACGGTCATGATTTGGCCGAACGATTTGTCAATGACAAGCGCGTCAACCTGATATCGTTCACAGGTTCCACCAATATCGGCCGCCAGGTCGGTGCCAAGGTTGCTGCCCGCCTGGGACGCAGCTTGCTGGAACTGGGCGGAAATAACGCTATCATCATGGATGAAACCGCTGACCTGGATATGTGTATTCCGGGCATCGTCTTCGGCGCTGTCGGAACTGCCGGTCAACGTTGCACCTCGACCCGCCGTTTGATTGTCCATGAGTCCATTCTGGATCGTGTTAACGATGCGCTGGTTAAAGCTTACCGGCAAGTGAGAATTGGTGACCCGCTTGATCCTGAAACCCTGATGGGTCCGCTGACCGATGAGTCTGCCGTCAGGTATTATGAGTCTGCAATCGCCTCCGCCGTCAGCGAAGGCGGTAAAGTACTCACGGGTGGCAAACGTCTCGACCGTCCGGGTTTCTTTGTTGAACCCACGATAATACTTGCCAGCAACGACTGGCAAATCGTCCAGGACGAAACCTTCGCACCGATTCTCTATGTCATACCTTTCACTGATCTTGAAGAAGCCATAGACATGCACAATGACGTTCCACAGGGACTGTCTTCGGCGATATTCACATTGAATATGCGTAATGCAGAAAGATTCCTGTCAGCGGTGGGTTCCGATTGCGGTATCGCAAATGTCAATATCGGCACGTCCGGTGCGGAAATTGGTGGTGCATTTGGCGGTGAGAAGGAAACCGGTGGCGGGCGTGAATCAGGCTCGGATTCCTGGAAGGCTTACATGCGCCGGCAGACCAATACCATTAACTGGGGTACTGACCTGCCGCTGGCACAGGGTATCAAGTTTGACCTGTAGCTGTCGGTAACCGACGATTTACGCGTGTATCCGTTAATACGCAAAGCCCTCTTCATGGCGGATCCGGAGACTGCTCACGGACTCGCCCTGGAGGGGCTGCGCCTGGGTTACGGCGCGGGTGTCAGTCATCTTCTTTGCAAGAGCCGAAGCCTGCCCGTCACCGTCATGGGTTTAAAATTCCCAAACCCCGTGGGCATGGCCGCGGGTATGGACAAAAACGGGGATTACATCGACGCACTTGGAAGCCTCGGCTTTGGCTTCATTGAAGTTGGCACGGTCACCCCGCGTCCCCAACCGGGCAATCCCAAACCGCGTATATTCCGTCTTGAGAAAGCCAACGCGATGATCAACCGCCTGGGTTTCAATAACAAGGGTGTCGACCACCTGGTACAGCAGGTAAAAAAACATCGATACAAAGGCATCCTCGGTATCAATATCGGTAAAAACTTTGATACGCCAAACGACAAGGCGGCTGATGATTACCTCATCTGTCTTGAAAAAGTGTATCCGTACGCTGATTACATCACGATCAACATATCCTCGCCAAACACACGTGGTTTGCGTGACTTACAGGATACGGAACAACTCAACACCTTGCTGGCAGCACTGAACAGCAAAAGGCTGGAACTTGCGGGTGAGTTCAATAAGCGGGTACCGCTGCTGGTCAAGGTAGCACCCGATCTTGAAGAGGGCCAGATACCGGGCATGGCCGAAGTTATCGTGCGCAACGAATTCGACGGTCTGATCGCAACCAATACCACGATTTCACGTGATGCCGTTAAAGGCCTGCGACATGCGGATGAACCTGGCGGACTCAGCGGGACACCGGTAAAAGCTAGGGCCAATCACGTGTTAAAAGAGTTTCGCAGCCACCTGCCGGACGCGGTTGCATTGATAGGTACCGGAGGCATTACAGAAGGTGAAGACGCCGCCGAGAAGATACGACTGGGTGCCGACCTGGTACAGTTCTACACCGGATTCGTCTACAAGGGTCCGGACCTGGTTGACGACTGTCTGGAAGCCATCGAAGCACAAAGGTCCGTATGAAGCGATTACTCAATGCTTCACTTAAACATCTCAACAGCTTTTCAGTCGAGGCCCGCGCCGGTCAGTTGATCGAATTGGAGTCAGCCCGGGATTTACAAACGTTCATCTCGGAACAGCGTTTTGACGCGACCCGCGATCTCGTATTGGGTGGCGGCAGCAATATCCTGTTTGCCGGCGATGTCAAAGGCACAGTCATACTGAACCGGATGACCGGCAAGCGCATTGTCGAAGATTCGAGTAATGAAACCTTGCTTGAAGTCTGCGCTGGGGAAAACTGGCACCAACTGGTTTTATGGAGCCTGGAGCAAGGTCTGTCAGGTATTGAAAACCTGTCGCTGATCCCCGGTATGGCCGGCGCCGCACCCATGCAAAACATCGGCGCCTACGGCGTTGAACTGGCCGATGTTATCCATTCGGTACAGACACTTGATCTAAAAACCGGGGAATGCCGTGATTTCAAGCAACAGGATTGCCAATTCGCTTATCGCAACAGCCGTTTCAAAACAACCGATGCCGGAAAGTATCTGATCACCGGGATCCGTTTGCGCTTGCAGCGCAATTTCACACCGAGGCTCGATTACAAGGGATTGGGCGACGAACTGATGTCGATGGGCATCATTACACCTGACGCCAGGCAGGTCAGCGAAGCAGTTATACGCATCCGTCAGCGCAAACTTCCTGACCCGAGTGTCGTTGGCAATGCTGGCAGTTTCTTTAAAAACCCCGTGGTCAGCCACGCAACAGCGCAATTGCTGGAAAAAGAATTTAGCGGTCTGCCGGTGTATCCCGCCGTCGATAAAGTCAAACTCAGCGCAGGCTGGCTGATTGAACAATGTGGCTGGAAAGGCCGCTCGCTGGGCAAAGCTGCGGTTTCAGAGCAGCATGCACTTGTGCTGATCAATAAAGGCCATGCAACCGGTGCCGAGATACTCACGCTCGCTGATGCCATTCAGGAGTCAGTGAGGGATCGATTTGGAATTGAGTTGCAACCGGAGCCGTTAATTATCAAATAATTATTGCGACAGTACCGGGCATCGGCAAACTCATCCCTCTTTCCCGGGGGTGAGTTTGACAAAATTGGGAACGGTATAAAACTAGAACGCGTTGATACCGGTCAATTCCCTGCCGATCACCAACTGGTGGATGGTTTCCGTTCCCTCATAGGTAATCACGCTTTCAAGATTCAACATGTGACGGATGGCGACGTGCTCGACGGTGATGCCAGCGCCACCGAGTATGTCGCGGCAGTCACGCGCGATATCCAGTGCCATGCGGACATTGTTCCATTTTGCCAGGCTGACCTGCGACGGCGACATATCACCGGCATCCTTTAAACGACCGAGCTGCAAAGATAAAAGCTGCGCCGTCGTGATACGCCGGGCCATATCGGCAAGACGAATCTGGATTACCTGGTTGGCTGCCAGTGGACGGCCGAACAGTTTACGCTCGGCGGTGTAATCCAGCACCTCGTTGAGACAGGCGATCGCGGCACCGATGGGACCCCAGGTAATACCGTAGCGCGCCTGGGTAAGACAGCCTAAAGGCCCTTTCAGACCCACGACATTCGGCAGACGGTTGGCTTCCGGCACACGTACACTGTCAAAGAACAGGGCCGAGGTGACCGATGCCCGCAAAGACATCTTGCCATGAATCTCCTGTGCCTCGAATCCGGGCATGCCTTTTTCAAGCACGAATCCCATAATGCCTTTATCGGTATTTGCCCAGACAATGGCAATATCGGCTATGTTGCCATTGGTAATCCACATTTTTGAACCATTGATGATCCAGTCATCGCCGTCACGCCTGGCGTTGGTCTTCATGCTGGCGGGATCAGAGCCGCCTTGTGCCTCGGTCAGGCCAAAACAACCGATGACCTTGCCTGCCGCCATATCCGGCAGCCAGCGTTGCTTTTGTTCCTCGGAACCATAGGTATGTATTGGATACATGCACAGGCTCGATTGAACCGAGGCAAAGCTGCGTAAACCGGAATCACCGCGCTCCAGTTCCTGGCAGATCAATCCGTAGGACACGCCATTGAGACCGGCGCAGCCATAGCCCTCCAGGCTGGAACCCAATAGACCCAATTCGGCCATTTCCGGTATCAACTCCATGGGAAATTTTGCCTTGTCAAAGGCAGCGGCCATCAATGGCAGGGCACGCTCATCGACAAAACGTGCGACGGTGTCCTGGATCATTTGCTCTTCTTCAGTCAGCAGGCTGCGGACATCGAATAAATCGGTTGGATTCAGTCTGGCCATGAGTACTCCGGAGGTTATTGCGACGGGTTAATCAGATGCGGGCTATTCTAAATTGCAGCGCGGTCTCAGTCACTAGCTAAATAACCAAACCCACACCAGGCCTGTCTACGAATTTCGCACACCGTTGGGAACATGCCCCGTTGTAACGTGCTCCCTGGCCGATTCGCAGTGCACCGGTTGATCATCAAAAAAGATATCGGCCCCGAACGCTGCCAGGAATGGGCCCTTTGGCTTGCCGCCGAGGAAAAGGGCTTCATCAATGCGAATCCCCCATTTTCTCAGCGTCAGGATGACCCGTTTATGGGCGGGTGCTGACCTGGCGGTGACAAGCGCCGTGCGGATGGGGTTATTTTCAATCGGGTAGGCAGCCTGAATGTTCTGCAAAGCCTGCATCAACGGTTTGAATGGGCCATCCGGCAAGGGTGTCTCTGCGCGTAGTTTTTCCTGTTTTGAAAATGCCTCGAGGCCTTCGGCCTGGTAAACCTTCTCAGCCTCATCGCTGAATAAAACAGCATCACCATCAAATGCAATACGCAACTGTTCACCATCGGGTCTGTTTTGTGCACCGGGAAGTATCATCGCTGCTGCGAAACCCGCTTGCAGTGCCTGGCGCACATCCTCGGCATGACCGGACAAAAACAAGTCGGTGCCGATGGCTTTCATGTAGCGAAACGGGCTCGCACCGTTGGTAAATACCGCACGCTGAATATCCAGCCCATGGTGCTCAATGCTGTTGAATATCCGCAGCCCGGAATCGGCACTGTTGCGGGACACCAGGATGACTTCAACCAGTTGGTGATTCACTTTATCGGCATTGAGTGCCAGCAGCTTTTTGACCAATTGAAAGGCTTCACCGGGTTTGAGAAAGTCATTTTCCCGGCTGATCTGATATTCCGCATAAGCCGCGAGCCCTTTTGTTTCAAACACCGCATGACTCTCATCAAGATCAAAAAGTGCACGCGATGAGATCGCCACGACAAGCGGTTTGGTGTTATGCCGGTTTTTCGGTTCTTCTACCTGTGACTTTGATTCTGCCATATTCACAGCTTAACAGTGTCTTTATCAGAACATGAGAAAGTAAAGACACCATTAGAGAAACTGTTCGTTCAGTATCCTTTCTTCCAGCGAGTGGGCTGGATCAAACAGCAATTTTAACTCAATATCCTTGTCCTCAAATGCATCGACCCGAACGATATCCCTCACTTCGTAGGCATCCGCCGTTGCACTCACAGCCCGCTTGTAATGGTCGAGAACCTCAAAACTTACACGTGCGGAACTCGGTAATATTGCACCGTTCCAGCGTCTTGGCCTGAACGGGCTTATCGGTGTCAGTGCCAGGGCGTCAGTACCCAGTGGCAGAATTGGACCACGCACCGAAAAGTTGTAAGCGGTACTGCCCGCAGCCGTCGCCAGCAACACCCCGTCACAGACCAGGTCTTCCACCTTTACCGAGTCATTGACGAGGACACGAATGTGGGCAGCCTGGTTGGTCTGACGCAAAAGCGATATTTCATTGATCGCCAGTGCGCTGGTCTCGGTGCCTGATTCGGTCTGCACTTCCATGCGCAGCGGGTTCAGACTTACCGGACTGGCAGCAGCCAGTCTTTCGACCAGGTCATCTTCGCTCCAGCGATTCATCAGAAAACCAACATTACCTATTTTCATACCGAAAACCGGTAAGTTTTTCCCGATGACACGATGCAGGGTGCGCAACATGAAACCATCACCACCGAGCGCGACGATCACCTCGGCATCATTCAATGCGGTTTGCCCATAGCGTTTCTGCATCAACTCGGCAGCTTCTCCAGCCGAGTCAACCTGGCTTGCCACGAAATGGATACGGTCGCTGGTCATTTTGATTTCGTTTTCGTCAATAACTCTTCCAGGGAACGGACTGCAACCGATACCGTGGCATAGTCCATGGCAGGCAAATTCTGCATATCACTGAGCATCAGGGAAATTCGTTCAACCACTTTAGTATTTACTCCGACCCAACTTCCGACCGGGTCTTTCTCGTTTGGAAAGGCTTCAAGGACGCGGCCGGCCAGCCTGCGGTGTTGTGAATACAGTTCGTTACGCAGGTTACCACGGGCATGTGCATGCCACTGACCCTCCACGGGTAATTTTTCCACGCATTCACGTAACCACTTCAGACCCAGCCGGTCGCCCAGACCAAAGAAGACGGTGGCCACACTGAGCACATCCGCTTTTCGTTTGGCAGCTGTTTCAACCACATCCAGTGCGGGATAGAGCAAATGCAGGCTGGCGGCCTGAATGGCCAAAGCCCTGGGCATACCATCCGCAATCAAAGGCTCTGCCTGTTCTTCTAACTGCTCTTTCTCCTCAGCATTGAGCGAGTGACTCATTTTCTTTTCCAATATTTCCATACCGGGAGTAAGCCGCTCTATGCTCGCACGGATGTCCAGTTTATGACCCGGCTGGTTCAGCACCCAACGGGTAGCCTGACGCAGCAGGTTCCACATCGACAACATCGCAATTATCTGTGACTTGCAGCCGACCTTGTTGTCCTGCGCCTCGATCTTGATCCAGAAATCGCGTGCCCGGAAAATTTCCCGGGCAATGGTAAACGCCCTGGCCACTTCGGCAGCGTCAGCACCTGTGTCTTCATGCATACGCAGGGCGAACGAGGCACCCATGCGGTTAACCAGGCTATTGGTGACCTGGGTTGCGATGATTTCACGTTTCAGGCGATGGCCATCCATGTAATCGCTATATTTTTCCTGTAATGGTTTCGGGAAGTAGCGTTGCAACTCCTGTGATAACCATGGATCTTCCGGCACATCTGAATCGAGCAATTGACGATAAAGCATGATTTTGCTGTATGACAATAAAATGGACAATTCCGGTCGGTACATTCCCAGGCCGGCATTCCGCCGTCTCGTCAATTCTTCATCATTGGGTAGTTTTTCCAGATCGCGATCCAGAATACCTTCGCTTTCAAGCACGGAAATAAAGTGCTGCTTGGCACCCAGGCGGGCACCGGTCAGGGTCTCCATCATCGATATGGTCTGTGTCTGCAGGTAATTGTTGCGCAACACCAGTTCGGCGACTTCATCGGTCATACTTGCCAACAGCTTGTTCCTGTTGCTCTCGGTCAATTTTCCCGCGCGTATGACCTGGTTGATAAGTATCTTAATATTGACCTCATGGTCTGAACAGTCCACTCCCGCCGAATTATCGATAAAGTCGGTATTCAGGCGGCCGCCCGAGCGCGCGTATTCGATACGCCCAAGCTGGGTTAAACCCAGGTTACCACCCTCACCCACCACCTTGCAGCGTAACTCAGCGCCATTGATGCGCAGCCAGTTATTCTGAGCATCACCGACCTCGGCGTTACTTTCACTTGAGGCTTTGACATAGGTACCGATACCGCCATTCCATAAAAGGTCCACTTCGGCTTTCAATAACAGCCGTATCAACTCGTTGGGTGCCAGCTGCTTTTCTTCGACGCCCAGCCAGTTCCGCACTTCAATACTCAGGGGGATACTCTTTTCGAGCCGGGAAAAAACACCGCCTCCCTTTGAAATCAGTTCCGGTTTGTAGTCTTCCCAACCGGACCTCGGCAGATCGAATAAACGCTTGCGCTCCTTGAAGCTTGCCTTGATATCCGGTTCGGGATCCAAAAAAATGTGCATGTGGTTAAACGCGGCTTTTAGCTGAATCTGGGTAGAGAGCAGCATGCCATTGCCAAAAACATCACCTGACATATCGCCGATACCCACAACGCTGAAGGGCTCTTTCTGAATATCCCTGCCCATTTCACGGAAATGACGCTTAACCCCCTCCCAGGCACCACGCGCGGTAATCGCGATAGCCTTGTGGTCATAACCCACGGAACCACCGGACGCGAAGGCATCACCCAACCAGAACCCGCGTTCCAACGCGATTGCATTGGCGGTATCCGAAAAGGTCGCTGTGCCTTTATCGGCCGCCACGACCAGGTACGGATCATCTTCATCGTACCGGATCAGTTCAGCAGGGGGTATGACTACTTCTTGATCTAAATTATCAGTAACATCCAATAACGCATTGATAAATATCTTATAACACCTTACAACTTCAGCCATGACTTCATCGCGGCTTCCATTTTTCGGTAAGTGTTTAACGACAAAGCCACCCTTGGCACCAACCGGAACAATGATGGTGTTCTTGACGTTCTGGGCCTTCATCAGTCCAAGAACTTCAGTCCTGAAATCCTCTTTGCGATCCGACCATCGCAGACCACCACGAGCCACCTTGCCCCCACGCAGGTGTATACCTTCCACCGCGGATGAAAATACCCAGATCTCTCTGAACGGCAATGGTTTTGGGAGGTGGGGCATTTTGGCCGAATCAAGTTTGAAACTCATGTATTCGTGTAACTGACCATCTTCCGTGCGTTGATAAAAATTGGTTCTCAAGCTGCCCTTGATTGCTTCGTAAAAAGAAAACAGGATACTGTCCTCGTCGATACTGCTAATCCTTGACAACGCCAGCCTGAAAACTTTCTTGATCGTCGCAACCTGGACTTCGCGGTTCTTGCGGCGCGCAGCCACGACACTGTCGAGCAACTCCAGCAGGACTTTGTCATCGCAGTGTTTCAAGGTCGACAGGCTGAGAAAAATCCTGCGCAGGTTTTTAACCGCAAGTTCTTTACGGTAGTCGCTTTCGCTGTCCCTCGTTGGATTGAACATGGCATCGAACAATTCCACCAGCAAACGCGCCATCAACGGATGCTTCGCGAGGGTCTCTTCCATGTAGGACTGTGAATAGGGAATGCCGGTCTGCAACAGGTACTTGCAATAGGCCCGTATCCCCTTGACCTCCCGCCAGTCGAGCTGACAGGCGAGGATCAGGCCGTTGAATCCATCACTGACGGTAATCCCGCGCCAGGTGTTCTCGAAAGCCTCCTGGAAATTTTCCCGGACTTCCTCGATGTCCAGATCCTTGCCATGAACATACACCATGTCAAAATCCTGGATCCAAACTGATTCTTTATTTCCAAATTTGAGTTTGTAGGGTCGTTCACTAACGATGTGCAGTCCCATGGCCTCGAGCATCGGCAAGACAGTCGATAATGGAATGGGTTGATCCTTCTTGAAAATTTTAAACCTGATAATACCGGATTCCCTGGCGTCTGAACCCGAATCCGATGTACGTGGCCGATAAAGACTCAGCTGTAAATCATTTTCGTCTTGCAATAAAACAATTTTCTCAACGTCAAACGCTGCAACCCAGGGTGAAACATCCTC
>Ga0210065_1000291_pt1 | contig 14020 bp, 10 predicted proteins | sample Muzzi_PWB_D1_FD_185533 | JGI IMG/M metagenome (GOLD analysis project Ga0210065, IMG submission 185533) | Wetland microbial communities from San Francisco Bay, California, USA, that impact long-term carbon sequestration - Muzzi_PWB_D1 (SPAdes) | ecosystem: Environmental > Aquatic > Marine >... | reverse complement strand
GACTACTTTTTGAAGGCGCGCTCGCACCCGTGATCGGCCAGCATCTCTTCCACCAGTTCGGGCAGATCTATCCATGTCGCGCTGCCGCTGGCGATTTCCGCTGCACAGGAAACATAACCGATCTGGTCTTCCAGCGATAATTCAGCGCTATGCGAATCCAACCATTGAGCCAACACCATTAAAGCATTCACCCACTCGCGCAGCGAAAAGGCACTCTCATCGACACTATCCAAAAAAGCGCTGCAGAATTCCGCATCCGCATCACCGAAATTGGCTTCCAAATAACTCAAGCTCGCAGGCGAATTCGCAAATTCCCGATACAACCCATCACGACCAAATTTACTCATGAATGAAAACATAACGCGGGCGCGAATGGAAACCAATCCTTTTTCAAGTTTACACGCTTCTTGTCGCAGAAACGTTGCATAACCCACGCTGTAAATGCACGGAGGAGATCCACTGGAAAGTGTCTCGCGCAAAGACTGTGATTCAAGGTGGAGGGCAGTGCTCGGCGGAAATGACGGAGTATTGCCCTCCAACAGCCACCCCCAAAAAATTAGCGTCCAATTAGCGTCGATTAGCGGTCCCCGCGCAGCGGCCCATGTCAGAACATTCCTCGTTTTTCAACCTTCACTATTCACCCCTCTCAACTCTCTACTCACCATGGTCCGGGCTCCCGCCAAGCGGGATACAGTCTTATCGCTGCGCTCGAATCACGCTTCACTCTCACCATTCGGCGTGGACCCGAGGGCGGCTTTCTGGCCAAATCGTAACAATTTTTCCGCCAGTGCCCGAAGTATCACGCCATTCATCACGCTTGAGACTTGCTCATCCGTGAGAGTGTCTTTGGTTATGCAGTGTACATGCGCCCCATACGAACAGCTGCAAGAGCCTTGATTATCCATGAGCAGAAACTGCTCGTGATAAAAATGCGCGACCGGAGTGGCACTTTCTACATCCTGCCGGGTGGCGGGCAAAACCATGGCGAAACCTTATCCGAAGGCTTGCAACGCGAGTGCCTGGAGGAAATTGGCACGCAAGTAAGAGTGGGTGAACTTCTCTACGTGCGTGAATATATCGGCAAAAACCACGAATTCCGGAAAAACCATAGCGCCTTCCATCAAGTTGAAAACGTATTTCGTTGCTACTTGCCGAATCCGGATCAAATCGGTCAGGGTACTGAACTGGACAAAAAACAAATCGGCATTGAGTGGATCCCGTTGGCGGATTTATCCAGCCGCCGTTTCCTGCCAGAGGCAATCAAGCGTTATTTTTCAAGCGAAGACTTCTGTGTGAACATAAACTATCTGGGAGATGTGAATTGAGCGACCACGCAGCCAGAATCAATCGAAGATCAAGGCAGCAGCGATGAGCGTGCACCGCCGAATATTCAACAAGCAATATCAGAGCCTGATGTATCCGGGTTCGCGGTTGCGCTTCGACCTGATCAACCCGCTGTGCATTCTAATGCTCTGCGCGATTGGCATCTTATTCATCTATTCTGCTCAATACTCCTATGGCGGCGGCCACTGGAAACGGCAGCTCTTCTGGGTCGTTATCGGCATGGGTACCTACAGCTTCATCTCCGCCATTAATTACAAAATCTATCTGGAATATGCACATTTTATTTATATTGCCGGAATTGTGGGGCTGCTGCTGGCGACCAAATTCAGTCCGATCAGTTACGAAGATATGGGTGCGCGGCGCTGGGTAAACCTGGGTTTCACCAACATCCAACCCACCGAAGGCGCGAAAATCGGTACCCTAATTATGGTCGCCAGTATACTCGCGCGCTCCGAAATCGGCTCGGTACGGGACTCCATCATGGTTTTACTGCAGGTATTAGTCGTTTTTTTAATCCCAATGTTATTGATTTTCCTGCAACCCGACCTAGGTTCGTCGCTTGTCTTTCCTCCCATGATCATCGCTCTACTATATGTTTCTCGCCTGTCGGAGAAATTCTTTTTGAGTGCCTTTGCTCTTTTTGCCGTCGCCGTGACTGTCGTCGGTATCGATATCTATGGCTATAGCCAACATTTAGAAAAGCTGCGTCATGCAGAAAACTCGGAAACGGCTGCAGTGGTCGAAGGGTACCAATCACTGCTGCCAATTCGCAACTATCAACGAAACCGGATCCTTACCTTTGTCGCGCCTGACGTGGTGGATCCATCCGGCACCGGCGCAAGCTGGAATGCCAATCAAGCTAAAATTTCGGCCGCAACAGGCGGAGCTACCGGGAAGGGCCTTTTCAAAGGTACTCAAGCCCAGCTCGGTTATCTGCCCCAAGCGGTCGCGCACAACGACTTTATTTTCTCCGTGATCGCGGAGGAAACAGGCTTTCTTGGAAGCGCGTTCATTGTCGGGCTCTTTTGCCTGATGGTCGCCAACGGCATACGTATTGCCGGACTCGCAAGAGATCGATTTGGGATGCAACTGGCCATCGGCGTCAGTGTGCTTTTCCTCGTCCACTTCTTCATTAACATTGGCATGACTATCGGTATTACACCGATTACTGGACTACCGCTTCCGTTTTTAAGTTACGGAGGCTCCTTTGTTCTGAGCTGTTTTATTCTACAAGGACTTGTTCAAAGCGTTTATCGATATCGGAAGGATTACACATGATCCCGATACATAACGCACACCGGTCAGTAAATAAACACAGGCAGAACTTGGGCTCCCACAATCAACCAGGGAAACTCAAGACCAATGCAAGATTCAAAACCGAATGATTCATCAGATGAACAGTACACCAAAGAGCTCACCTCTGCCCCGGCAGAGGTAAAAGCCGAACGCATCGACACCAAAGATTTACAGAGCGAAGCCGCCAAGCGGGCGAAAAAAGAACCGCTGGTTTCGCGTATTGTGAAGGCGATCAAAAGTGAGAAGAAGAGCTATACTGAGCTCATCATCAATTCCGAACCCCTCGAAAAGCGCGTCGCCCTCCTGCAGGATGGTGTGCTGGAGAAGTTCGAAGTCGAACGCACCGGCGAAGCCCGTGAAGTCGGCGCCATCTTTAAAGGCCGCATCCAGAATCTGGAAGCTGGGCTCAAGGCGGCTTTCGTCGATATCGGCGAGGCCAAGAACGCGTTTCTGCACTACTGGGACATCCTTCCTGCGGCCAACGACAGCGGAATCGAAATCGTACGCGATAATAAATCCGAGAAGCAGCGTAAGCGCGAGAGCGAGAAAGTGACCATCAAGGACATTCCGAAGCTCTACCCGGTCGGCAGCGAAATCGTCATCCAAATCACCAAAGGTCAAATCGGTACCAAGGGCCCTCGCACAACCACCAATATCGCCCTACCGGGACGCTTTCTGGTACTGATGCCGTACGCCGGAACACTTGGTATTTCCCGCAAAATCGAAGATAAAAAAGAACGCAGCCGCCTGAAAGGTATCCTGCGTGATCTGACGCTACCGGAAGGCATGGGTATCATTGTGCGTACCGCCGGCGAAGGCAAAAAAGCTCGTTACTTCGTTCGCGATCTGCACATCCTGCTTAAGCGCTGGGAGGTGATCAACGAACGCATGAATGCCACCAAAAAGCCAAGCTGTCTCTATGTTGAACCCGACATCGTCGGCCGCACCGTACGCGACTTCCTGACTGAGGATATCGACCGCGTGATGGTAGATAAGAAAGAGGACTACGATAACATTATCGATGAGGTCACCAAAATTTCACCCCGCTCGAAATCCAAAATTCATCGCTTCACCGATGACATACCGGTCTTCGAGCGTTTCAATATCGAGCGCCAAATCGAACAGACTTACATGCGCTGCGTGCCGCTGCCAAGTGGTGGCGAAATCGTGATTGAGGAAACCGAAGCGCTCATTTCAATCGACGTAAACACCGGCTCCCATAAGAACAAAAATAAGGACGGTAAGGACTTTATCGTCCAAGTGAATCTTGAGGCCGCCACCGAAATCTGTCGTCAGGTTCGCTTACGCAATATCGGTGGCCTGATCATTCTCGACTTCATCGACATGAAGTCGAAGAAGGATCGTAATGCGGTTCTGGCTCGCATGCGCAAGGAGATGGCCGGCGATAAAGCGAAGAACCACATTCTTCCCATCTCCACCCTCGGCATCATGCAAATGACGCGTCAACGCCACTCCGAGAGTCACTCGAGTGGTATTTACACGGATTGCCCCTACTGCCATGGTCGCAGCTCGGTTAAATCAGCCCGCACCATGAGCGTGGAAATCCAGCGCCGCCTCATCAGCGTCATCCGCCACATCCGGGCACGTGATGGACATGACAAGGAAATTTCGCTGCGGGTACTGCTGCACCCGACAAATCTGGAACGCCTGCGTCACGAAGACGAGGAGCTGCTACTCGGAATCGAAGAATCCTACGGCGCACGCCTTTCTTTCCGCGCGGATCCAATCTATCACGTCGAGAATTTCAAGATCATCGACGTAGATACCGGATTGGAGCAACGCTAGTTCCCCAGCGAAAAACTCGCCACTCACAAGCACTCCTCCTTGTAAGGAGGGGTGCTTGGCGGCGCCGTCGGCAGCCTCATTCTTTCTCAGCGAAACGGCTGGAGCCGTTGATGACTGGAGGGCATTGCTCCGTCATTGCCCTCCAACTCCCACCCAAAAAATTAGCGTTCAATTAGCGCTCATTAGCGGTTCCCGCGCAGCGGCATACGTCAGAACAGTCCCCGTTTTTCAAAAAACGTCAGTATTGCTCTGTGCTCTCTGTGTCCTCTAGTGACCCCGCACAGCGGGAGGAACGAGTGGTTCAAAACCACGTCAGAGTCCCCCCAAGGTAGCGCACCCAAGTCCTACTGCTGAATCCACCAAACGCTCGTGCGGTGCGAGACGCACCCGCGCTACCCGCCAACTCCCACCCAAAAAATTTAGCGCTCACTCGCGGTTCCCGCGCAGCGGCATACGTCAGAACAGTCCCCGTTTTTCACCACTCACCAATCGGCGCAGCCGCATTTCATCATTTCGCACCAGATCGGCAGTACACAAAAAGAAATCGAAGAATTCAGCATTCAAAGTTGGACCTTGGGGCTTGGACGTTCATCTTACAGCTTAATGAAGATACTCGCTGCGTTCGATAAATTCAAAGATTCAATGACAGCCGTCGCGGCTTGCGAAGCTGCTACGGCAGGTGTCCAAACTGTAATGGGTGAAGAAATACAGATCACCCAAGCCCCTCTGACCGATGGCGGGGAAGGTTTTTGCAGTATCTTAACCCACGCAGCTGGCGGACATCTGGAGTATCATAATGTCTGCGGCCCACTGGGCGAGGAAATGGAAGTCGCCCTGGGTTGGGTTGAAGCAGCCGACCTGCCTAGCGACACCGCGCGGTTGATCCCTGTCCAGCAAGGCCGCATCGCCATTATCGAGATGGCCGCCGCCGCTGGGCTCGAACAAGTCCCAACGGAACAACGCCACCCGCTCAACTGCACCACCTATGGAGTGGGTGAACTCATCCGCATCGCTGTAGCTCAACGCGCCAGCGCCATCTTACTCGGGATCGGCGGCAGCGCTACCAGTGATCTGGGCCTAGGCGCACTGGAAGCATTGGGTTTGCGCTATATCGCGAACAACGGACAGGAAATGAATCAACTGAAACCGGAGCAATGGCCGTTCATGGACCATATTGAAGGACAGATTGATCTGACAATTCCACCCATCTTTATAGCCTGTGACGTGGACAACCCACTACTGGGTGAGCGTGGTGCAGCAGCTGTTTACGGTCCGCAGAAAGGTCTACAACCTGCTGAAATTGAGCCATACGATGCGCGTTCGAAAATTATAGCGCGCATGCTGTGCGAACATTTTGATCAGCCGGTCAGTGTCATGGATGTACCGGGTAGCGGTGCCGCCGGAGGCATTAGCTTTGGCCTGAAAGTCAGCTGCGGCGCCACTTTTGTGCCGGGTTTTGACTTAGTCACCGCATGGCTGGATCTAAAGGCTAAAGTGGCTGCGGCCGACCTCATTCTGACAGGGGAAGGTAAGTTCGATACAAGCTCACTCGCAGGTAAAGGTCCATATGCCTTAATCAAGCAGGCACACGATCTGGGCAAACAAAGTATCGTTTTTGCTGGCGCAGTGGATCCCGAAACAGCCAGCACTATCAACGAACAATTCCCAAGATGTGCGGTCTATTCCATTACGCCGCAAGGATGCGCCTTGCCCAAAGCATTAGCAGAAGGTGCTAGAAATCTGGATATAAAGGTTTCTGCGGTCATACATAGTACGCAGTTCTATGACGGCTGAAGAGTCAGAACTCAATGAGTCAAAGTTTCGTCGCATCCGCCGTGTCAAACGCTGGCTGCGTCCCCTACCACGTCGTAGCAACATTCATCGCTATCCCATCCTGCGTTTTTTTGCCGAGGCCGCGCGCAAACGCACCTACCTATGGAGTTTCCGAGTGGAGAATGCAGTGCCCGCCATCTATGCCGGTTGCATTATCACGCTACTTCCGCTGTATGGAATACAAATACCGCTCGCACTACTCTTCGCCGTCTTATTACGAGCCAACCTCCCGATTGTGGCAGGCCTGCAGATCGTATCAAACCCGGTAACGATTATACCCATCTGGTTCGCGGCTTACCAAATTGGTCGACATTTCCTGAGCGTGATCGGAGTCGACGTGGCACGGCTCGGTCGCGTCCAAGTGCAAGCGCTGCTGCATAACTTCTCTCACGCGAATTGGGGTGAGAATATTAATCCACTCCTCAGCGCATTTGCAGTCACCAGCCTGGGATCCATTATGATGGGTATTTTCTTTGGCCTGATCGCTAGTTTCATCTATCGTATTGTTGCGATTCGTACCGCCGCCAGCTATGCGCTGATACTGAAAAAAATCAAAGATCATAAAGCTCGTAAGACTCAGGCCCCCTTTCCAACTAAAACAGATTCTGATGCGTAAATTAATCCGGCTCACTCTCATCACCATCTTCAGCTTTTGCAGCATCGCTCAGGCTGAACGTATTTACCTCGGCATCGATGTACTGGAACAAACCAACTTTCAGGCAATCGCCGGAAAACGTGTCGGCTTACTCACTCACCCTGCTGGTGTGAACCGTAACGGCATCAGCAGTATCGACGTGTTGCGACGCGCTCCCAACGTACGACTGGTGGCACTTTTCGGGCCGGAACATGGCATCTATGGCAATGAAAAAGCCAACGTGCCGGTGGATGATAAAATCGATTCGCGCACAGGACTGCCGGTTTACTCGTTGTACGGAAAATACCGCAAACCAGCGCCGCAAATGCTGAAAGGACTGGATGCTCTGATTATAGATTTGCAGGATGTCGGCGTTCGTTCCTACACCTACGTCAGCTGCATGCGTTACGCAATGGAAGCGTGCTTTGAAAACGGAGTGGAAGTTGTGGTGCTGGACCGTCCGAATCCACTCGGTGGTCTGAAAGTCGATGGCCCACCGCTGGACCGGGAATGGCGTAGCTATGTTGGCGCTTTTCACGTGCCCTACGTCCACGGCTTGACCATCGCGGAATTGGCACGCATCGCCAAATACACTCCGGGCTGGATGGAAACCCCGGAGACTGCCAGAACCGCAGGCAAGCTTACCATCATTCCGATGCGCGGATGGAAACGCGATATGCTGTGGCCACAAACCGGACTGAAATGGGTACCCACTTCCCCTTACATTCCAAATCTTTCGGCCGTGCTGGGCTACTCGATGACTGGACTCGGCGCGCAGGAAGGGGGCTTTACCCATGGAATCGGTACACCCTATCCTTTTCGACTGCTGCGTTATAAAGGCAAATCAAACCTCGAGCTCGCACGTGCCTTGCAAGCTTGTGATATCCCCGGCCTGAGCTATCGCATCGTTCGTACAAAAAGTGCGGCGGGCGCGCCGGTGGAAGGAGTCTACGTCAATGTAAGCAATTGGAACTTAGTGCGCCCCACCGAACTCAGTTTTCATATGATGCAACTCGCCGCTAAATGGTCAGCGCAAAACCCATTCACTTCCGTCAAGAACCCGAGTTTATTCAACAAGCACGTCGGCAGTACCGCCTGGTGGAATGAAATCCGTTCGCGCGGGGCACAAGCCAGAGTGGATGCTTTTGTCGCGAGGTGGTCACAACAGGCCAAGACCTTTCAATCCCAAGCCAAACGCTTCTGGATTTACTAGACTCAGTGCGAGTCGTAAGCGACTTTTTGATAACGCAACAAAGCAGCTTTAATCGCGTTTACAGAAACAGGCTTCGTCACAAAATCCTGCATGCCGACGCGTTCACATGCCAGCCGACTCTCTCCTAAGGCATTGGCGGTCAAAGCGGCAATGTAGGGGCGCGTACGCCCTTCGTAGATTTTGTTAATTGCTTGGGTTGCCGCCACTCCATCCAGCTCCGGCATCTGTAAATCCATAAATATAAAATCGTACTCTTTCTGCTGCACCTGCCCCACCGCCTCGTGGCCATTCTGGGCCCAATCGGAAGTCAAGCCCAGGCGACTCAGTATTTTCTTCGCCAGCGCATAATTTGCGGTATCATCTTCAACCACCAGAATCCTGGGATCAGACTCAAATTGCAGGGTTTGCGAAGTATCCTGCTGTTGGCGCTTCTGGGCTGGAGCTTCCGACTCCATATTTCTGAAATAGAAAGTGAAGGTACTGCCAATGCCTTCACGACTTGCCGCAACAATTTCACCCCCCAGCAATTCAACCAGGCGCGAACTAATCGTTAGCCCGAGTCCTGTGCCACCATACTTTCGAGTGGTCGATGAATCCGCTTGCGTGAAGGCGTGAAAAATATCGCTCAGCTTGTTGTCAGGGATCCCAATGCCAGTATCACTCACGGAAATAAAATAAAGAAGCTCGCCAGTCTCATCGCTCAGCTCGCGCCAGACTCGTACTCGAATCTCTCCCTCTTGGGTGAATTTAACCGCATTACTGATCAGATTATTCAAAACCTGCTGTAAGCGCATCCGATCCGAATAGACTTCTTCATGCAGATTATTGGCAACATCTACAAAAATGTCCACGCCACGGCGCTTCGATGTCAGCTTAAATAAACTACTAACTTCGTGCACCATCTCTTCCAAGTCGATGCCAGTGATATCTAAATTCACCTTACCTGCCTCAATCTTGGAAAGGTCCAGAATGTCGTTGATCAAATCCAACAGGATCGAGCCCGAAGTCCGAATAGCGGCCAGATCGCTCTGCTGCTCCTCGTCCAATTGAGTGTCTTGTAATATTTCGCTGAAGCCTAGAATCGAATTCAGAGGCGTGCGAATTTCGTGACTCATGGTGGCCAAAAACGCACTCTTGGCCAAATTAGCTTCTTGCGCGGCATCCGCCAGCTTCTTGGAGCGTGCCGTGGCCAATTGCAGCTCTTTGGTTCGCTTACGCACCTTTTCCTCAACCTCTGCGTAACTGCGACGCAATTGATCGGTCATGTCATTAAAAGCGCTCGCCAGCTGCCCCAATTCGTCGTGACTGTCATGCTGGATTTGAAGATTAAAATTGCCTTCGGCCACCTCTTTGAAATTTTCCGCTAATCGGGTTATCGGACGGCTCACACTTAAGGAAAACCAAACCGTGAGTCCAATCGAACCAATCACTAAAGAGATCGCCGAAACCCAGAATGTCATATTCAGCTGTCTGGCCTGCAAGCGGGCCTTCGATTCACCGCGATCAATCAAACGGTCGATAATTTCACGCAGGCGTGCCCCGTAATTCTCAAGTAAAGCGGAAGCATCCGATTCCATCTTAGCCGCCATGATGAATTCCACCGAGACCGTTCGCAAATCGGTCATGACACTCCCCAAAGTATCCATGTATTGCTCGATCTCGATCGACTCGATTTCAGGAGCGAGTTGCTCAAGTTCAACCATCAACTCCTCACACGCCGCGCGCGCGATTTTAAAATCATTATTAAAAAGGCTCACTTCATTCAGCGCGATAAGCTCTCGATCAATCACACTCATCGCACGATTCAACCATCCCCAAATGAGAATATGAGCTGACCTGAATTGCTCGATAGCGGCCAGATCTTCCACCACGTCCTCTTGATCCTCCGTAATAGCCAACAAGGTATTGAGCCTATCCTGAATAGACAGATTCATGGTGTTAAACTGTGTCACTTCCACCCGCACATCGTCATGCAATTCATTTAGAAACTGCATACTGTTCACCAAGCGTTCAAAGACCCGCGAAAATTCCGTGAGATTTTCAATCATGCCGCGTACGAAAATGGCATCAATCTCATTGGATTCCGATAAGAGCTTACTCAAGCTGCTTTGTGCCCCAGTCAGTGAATCCGTCACATACTGGGCACCGCTCATTTGGTCCTGATAACTGCGGCTCCCAATCACCATGTTTGTGATTTCACGCGAGATAATATTCAGTTGATCCAAATAATCCTGCTGTTCCTGAATACGAACCGTCATGTGGCGGCTCACCCCAAAAGACAGCGTGAAAAACAAAGTCGCCATCAGCAATGCTAAGATGATTTTACTTGAGATACGCATCGAGTAAGGGTTGCTGGAGCGTGTTCGTTAGCAGCAGCGAGGTCTTGGGTTATTCGCTGGGATAAAGTAGAATCCTATCATGAATCAAAAATGCAAAATCCGTCTGCCCATCGCCAGTCAAATCCGATAGTACAATTTGACGCGGTTCGAGGCTCGCACCGGTTCGACCCTGGTAATGCATATTTTGCTCAAAGATTTCCCAGTACATGCGACTGCGCCAGTTATCACCGTCCTGGGTTAAAATTTCAACCACATGACTGCTGCCATCCACAGCGATTAAATCAATCTTTCCGTCCGCCCCAAAATCGGCGCCCTCCACATAACTAAAATGCACATCTTCCAGCTTGGTCTCGTAGATTGAATCCACCTCTCGCGACCACTGTTTCCCCTGCTCGGGTAAAACCCAAAATTGCGATTCGCCGGCAAATAGAATCTCCCCGCCACGCTCAGCATCTGATAAGCGTCCCCAACTCAAAAGATCAATGAGACCAACTTTATCGGTGTATTCATAACGAAAGACACCATCTTCACCGCGCTTCAGAAACTGCAACTCCCCACTGGCCGCGACATAGAGCATCATGCGCTCCAGCTCCCCATGGTCCAGAATTGGTATGATCGCTGTCACCACGTCATCGCCTTGACGCGCATTGAACTGATCCACCATTTCGATGCTATCTCCACTAAATTTGAGCGCGCGCGCAAACCCTTTGCGCCCAACCACGAGCTCCGATGAGCCATCGCCATCCACATCAATTTCGCTCAACTGAGACGCTAAGACTTCCTTCAACATGCTCTGTCGAATCGTGGATTCCTTGGCAATCTCGACGAGTTCAAAAGGTGCTTCCTGTGTCGCAACCAGGAACAAGGGAGCTTCGCGCGCCACCATAATCATCAGCCCGTTGCGATCCTTACCAAAAACATCCAGTGGCAAAATCCCGGACGGTTTACGTTTGGCAGAACTCAACGCCTGCTGAGCGATCATTTCCCATCCGGAAGCGTCGTCTTTACGGTCCACGGGTTGAGCTAATACGAGACTGTAAGCGCCCTTTTGTTCGAAAATCAGAGCCAGCTCGTCGAAACCATCACGGTCCAGATCTACCACCTCACAAACCAGCGGGTCCCCCGCGCCGACTGTAAGCTCACTCGGAAAGGTAAGTCGCCCACTTGTATCCTGATGACTGATACCAATGCTGCGCTCTTCAGCGCTGACCACCACGACACTCTCTGCCGCATCACTGTAAAACTGTCCACTACTCAATGCGGAAATATTGGAAAAGGAAGGAAAAGTCTGCGGCGCAGCAAATCCATTCTGCTCCTGCAGAAAGAGTAGCAGTTCCGCAGCAGCAGGGTTCGCAATGAGTAAATCCGCAGCGCCATCACCATTCATATCGCCCATCGCATAACTGGCAGAGACACGTCCCTTCTTGAAAATAGGATAAATCTCCGGCTGCACTTGATGCAAAATAGCATCACCGGCTTGTTGCAAATGAAAGAACTCCAAAGCACCGCTACGTGAATCAACCGAACAAAACGAAATGGGTTCGCCTGCATTGCCGGGCAAGACCGAGACACGACGCACCGGTCGTTCAAATGCAAAGCGGCGCTCCGGACCGAAACCGCCTGCTTGCAGTTGCTCTCGTAAGGTGAGCGATTGTTTTCCGTTGGCGGTAATGTAAAGTATATCCTTTAATCCATCATCATTCACATCCTCCAGTAGCAGGTTGTAAGGATTTTCGCCGGTCAGATAACACACCTCAGGTTCTTTCAAGACACCATTATCCTCATGCTGAAAAATGCGTACCGCATCAGCTGACAAAACAAATAATTCAGCCCGTCCGTCGCCATCCATATCGGAAGCTTGCACCGTACTGGGCCAACCCAAAGCTTCAAAATCATCAAACTTCTCGAGCTGGGTCCATTTGCCGGAATCCGATTGGTAACGTATCGACAAGGGAACTTCACGCCCGCTGTAGGCCAGATCAACGCGCCCGTCTCCATTAAAATCACCCAAGGACAAATCAAAGACCGGGAATCCGATGGATATGCCTTTGGTCTCGAATCGCGCATCTTCCAGTACCGGTTCCCAACGATCACGCTTCAACTGCTGCTTTGCACTGGCTAAAACTGCACCTTTTTCCCGCTGGAACAGCAATTCGATCTGAGCCGTATCCTGATTGATAATCGCCATATCCTGCAAGCCGTCTTGATCAATATCGCACACATTCAAAGAACGTGTCGCCCAGTCGAGCTTCAAGACCTCTGGCTCCGCAAAAGATAAAACAGCATCTTCAGCCAATACATGGCCCACTAAGGCAATGCTTAAAAAACTGCAAACGAAGGGGGTAGCTATGCGAAGAATCATTGAGTAACCTCTGCCTTTAGAATTAATGCACGCGTAAAGAATCCGTCCGGTGCTTCGTTCAGTTCTGAGATCATACGAAGCGGTGTATCCAGATTCTCAGGGATCAGCGCTCTATCGATCTTTTGCCCAACGCCACCCATCTGCGCGGCATGAAGTAAAGAAGTCAGGATCGGCTTCACCATTTGTTCCAAGTCAACATAGGAACGCGTCACCGCATTAGGTCGTGCAATCTCCTCGAAGAGACGCTCGGTCTCCAACTGCTGCCAGAAGCCCGAACTGCTTGCGTCCATACGAGTCAGCACCTGCTGTAGTAAGCCAATACTTCCAATATTTACGATCAGGTGCGTGCGCGTAATCACATAGCTAACATCATGGGTCTGCCCATCGATCGCAGTTGGATCGGTGGGACCCTGAATGGTGTAAATAGTCTGTCCCTGATAATCGCTGGCGACAATCGCCTCGCGCGAACCCGGAGCGAGATCTTTCAAGGCTTCCAGCGCCTGCGATAACGCCTGCGCATCTTTCACCTCCAACGCATACAGCTGATCAATTTGGTTGATTGCAGCATCCATCTGACTCACTTCCTTCAAGACCGCGAGTGTCACTAAATTTCCACCCATATTCTGCAAAATCGAAGTGCGAAAATCGACACCGGTGTTTGTGCGTAAGTTCTGCATTTGAACATCCAACAATCCCGGCAAATTGGGACTGGCCGTCGTCAATACTTTTTCAAACTGCGCTAACATCGCTCCGAAATCGAACAATGACACACTGCCGGACAGAATACCATTCGGGACATAGGTAGGCTCAGGTAGCACACCATCCGCATAGGTCAAAAGACTCAGTAAACCACTTTTTTCAGCATACAAGAGACCGCTGTAAGAGGCGATACCTGTATCCACCAAATCCAAATCGATAAAAGCTGCCTGCCAGGCGTCGAGTGCAAGCGCGCTGGCGAGGCTACTCGTGGTAACACCAAACATTGCTAAACTCCCTTGCGTAGTCTGCTGGGATAACGCGGTGTTCAAGGGCGGCAACAGCGCACTGAAGTTCACGTAAAACCCGAAATCCCCACGCCCCGATTCTTCGCGTGAACGCAAATAGACCTCCGTGCGGGAAATCGGTTGCTCGGAACCTTGCTTAATGACCTCGACGGCACGGCGCAGGCGTTCCTCCGGGCGCGCCAACATAAA
>Ga0210065_1000290_pt1 | contig 14030 bp, 12 predicted proteins | sample Muzzi_PWB_D1_FD_185533 | JGI IMG/M metagenome (GOLD analysis project Ga0210065, IMG submission 185533) | Wetland microbial communities from San Francisco Bay, California, USA, that impact long-term carbon sequestration - Muzzi_PWB_D1 (SPAdes) | ecosystem: Environmental > Aquatic > Marine >... | reverse complement strand
CCAAACCAGCGGCCGCTTTGAGGCAAACATGGGTATGCCGTGCTCATTTACGTTATTTCCCTTCGATTTTTCACTCGCGCCGAAAGAGGTCGAACTGCATCTCGACGGCTTTCTTGATCTGGGTATTTTCAACCGGTTGGCGATGTTTCAGGATCAGCTGATCAGCGGAACGTTGGAAACCGAAGTGGATTATATGAACCGGAAACCGGCCGGGTTTCTCCGCATTGAAAACGTGCGCTATGAACATTATGACTGGGGATTTCTACTGCAGGATCTGAACGCCGAATTCGATGCCGAGAACGATGGATTCGTTGTTAAACAGGCAATCGCTTCAGATGGGGGAACCGGCCGGGTTCTTCTTTCCGGCGGGGTCGGTGCAGACGGATACGATCTGCGGCTGGATCTTAAATCAGCGCACATTATCCGCCGGGAGGAGTTCGACGCAATTCTTTCGGGCGGGCTGGATATCACCGGGAACTTGGGCCGACCGGATATCAAAGGGACGTTGACGGTAGACCATGCTGATATCATGCTCGACAGCATTGCAACTGCACCGCCGGCCGTTCTTACGGATTTTGATGCCGCTGCAACCAACCGGACCGGAACCGTGGGTACGGTAAAGCGCGGACCGCCGCCTTTCGGGCTGGATATTCAGGTTCAGGTTCCGGAACAGGCCTTTGTGGTGGCGTCGATGATTGAAGCCGTTTTGAAAGGCCAACTACGTTTAACCGATACGCCGAAGGGGATAGCGGTTCGGGGCAGAATTGAACCCCGCCGCGGATTTGTAAACTTTGTCGGAAAAAAATTCCGCTTTACCGACGGGGGAATCCTTTTTAATGGATCGGTTCCGATGGAGGCATTTTTTGACAATCTATCAGCTGAATATGTGCGTCGCGATGTGGTTGCACGGTTGGTACTCAACGGACCGGTTGATGATCCGCGTTTCCGTCTGGAATCGTCGCCCCCGCTTCCGGAGGACGAAATCCTGTCGCATGTCCTCTTTAACCGGAATACGAGTTCCATCTCGCCCTATCAGGCGTATCAGATTGCGGCCGCGGCCCGGCAGCTTTCGGGAGGGCTGAGCGGTCCCGGATTTATGTATCAGATTCGGCAGGCGGTGGGCATTGATTCATTTGAAATCCGGGAAGCCGCAGCTCCGGATGAGGCTTCGAAGGTGGCGGCTGGAAAATATATTACCTCGGGACTGTATGTGGAAGTGAACCGTTCCCTCGATACGCAGGGGGAAACGGGGGTGATGGCTGAACTGGAAGTAACCCGTCACTTCTCGGTTGAGACGTATACCGGACCCAAAATGCGACCGGGTATAGGGGTGAATTGGCGAAACGATTATTGACGCTGAAAGCATGCAGAAAGCTTGTTAAATAAGGCTGAAATGCTATTCCATAAAACCCTTACTCTTTTTTCCTTCAATCGTCTTGACGGGTAAGCTACTCACCTTTATACATGATCAAGGTTATAAACAATTTCACCGTTTAATGGAGACTACGAATGAAACTATCAACCAAGGGCCGATATGCCACGCGCATTCTGCTATGCATTTCCCGCCTTCAGGGCGACCAACCCGTACCGAAGAAGCGGATATCAGAGCAGGAAGGCATTTCGACCGACTATATTGAGCAAATTATTGTGCCGCTGAAAAATGCAGGCCTGGTAAACAGTGTTCGCGGCCTGCGCGGCGGTTTCCGTCTCGCCAAAGATCCTGCGGATATCACCGTTTACGATATTCTGGCGGCATCGGAAGGCGACATTAATCTGGTTGGGTGCCTGGCCGAAGGGTGCAGCCGCTCCGACTCCTGCGTTGTTCAACGCGTTTGGCAGGGGGCCAGTGACCAATTGCGTTCCTATTTCTCGGAAATTACCTTGCGTGAACTGCACGATGATTATCTCAAGAAAACGGCGAATCAACCAATTATGTTTAATATCTAAAATGGAGAAATAACCATGCCTATATATGATGACATTACAAAAACTGTTGGCCGCACACCGCTGGTTAAGCTCAACCGGATCACCGCCGGTCTGCCGGGAACCGTTGCAGTTAAACTCGAGTCCCGCAATCCGCTCAGCAGCGTCAAGGATCGTATCGGTGTTGCCATGATTGAAGCCGCGGAAAAGAAGGGGCTGATTAAGCCCGGCTCCACACTGATCGAGCCGACCAGCGGAAATACCGGCATTGCGCTGGCTTTCACGGCCGCCGCAAAAGGATATAAACTCATTCTCACCATGCCGGAAAGCATGAGTATCGAACGCCGCCGTCTGCTGCAGGTTCTTGGTGCCGAGCTGGTTCTGACGCCGGCCGAAAAAGGTATGCCCGGTGCCATTGCCGAAGCACAGAAGCTGGTCGACGAAAATCCGGACGCCATAATGCTTCAGCAGTTCGACAATCCGGCCAATCCGGAAATACACCGCACCACCACCGCCGAAGAAATATGGGAAGATACGGATGGGGCCGTTGATATCTTTGTTGCCGGCGTTGGAACCGGCGGAACGATCACGGGTGTAGCGTCTGCGCTCAAGCCGCGCAAAGAAGGATTCAAGGCGATTGCGGTTGAACCGATTCAGTCTCCGGTTATTTCCGGCGGTAAACCCGGGCCACACAAAATTCAGGGAATTGGAGCAGGCTTTATTCCGAACAACCTCGATACGGAACTGCTTGACGATGTCATCAAGATCGACGGCGATGAAGCCGGAGCCATGGCGCGCCGGCTGGCGAAGGAAGAGGGCATTCTGTGCGGTATTTCGGCCGGCGGCAATGTGCATGCGGCAGTCGAACTTGCCAAGAAGCCGGAAAATGAAGGGAAGTTGATCGTCACCGTTATCTGCGATACGGGTGAACGCTATCTTTCCACGTGGCTGTTCGAAGAAAACTAGTTTTCTCATCCAACCCATAGTAAACGCCGGTTCCGCATTGCAGATCCGGCGTTTTTCATTTGTGTTGAAGAGAACTAGGCAGGCTGATGGCGGATGATATCGGCTTCGACCATGTAAATCACGTCTTCCGCAATATTGCAGGCATGATCGCCGATGCGTTCGAGGCGATGGGTAATGGCTAAAAGCGTGATCAGCGATTCCGCATGTTCCGGTTCCCGCTGAAGCGCGCTGACAATTTCCGCTTTCATTTCCCCTTTCATGTCGTTGATCACATCATCCTGCTTAATGACCTCACGCGCGAGATAGGCATCAATATTGATCAGGGAATCAAGGCTGTTTCGCACAATGGTTTTCACCAGATACGTCATCTGGTGGAGATCAAGCGGAACTTTAGGCTTTTTCGCCTGATTGATGGCAATACCGTTTTTGGCAATATCTGCGGCGAGATCACCGATCCGTTCAAGATCGCTGTTCATTTTCATGACGGCGATGATAAAGCGCAGGTCAATGGCGACGGGCTGGTAGAGGGCGAGCGCCTTGAGGCATTCCTCCTCTACTTCCACTTCCATCTCGTCGATACGGTTGTCGTCCCGAATCACTTTTTCCGCCAGTTCGATATCGGATTCCTGAAAGGACTTTACGGCCAGTTCCAGGTTTTCATCCACCCGTGCACTCAGCGAGTAGATAAGTTTTTTGAGGCGTTCGAGTTCTTTTTCCAAGTGTTTAGCCATCGCTGTCTCCTTAACCGAAGCGGCCGGTAATATAGTTTTCCGTCTGGATATTGTCGGGGTTGGTGAACAACTGCTTTGTTTTGCCGAACTCTACCAGTACGCCTTCATACATGAAAGCGGTAAGGTCTGAAACCCGGGCCGCCTGCTGCATATTATGGGTGACAATGATGATGGTGTATTTTTTCCGCAGTTCGCCGATCAGGTCTTCGATTTTTGCAGTGGCTTTCGGATCGAGCGCGGAGGTCGGTTCATCCATCAGCAGAATTTCCGGTTTGATGGCCAGCGCGCGGGCAATACACAGCCGTTGCTGCTGTCCGCCGGACATGCCGAGGGCATTGGTCATCATGCGATCCTTGACTTCATCCCAAATGGCTGCCTGACGCAGGCTTTGCTCAACAATATCATTCAGTTCCAGCTTGTTGCGGATGCCTTGAAGGCGCGGGCCGTAGGCCACGTTGTCAAAAATCGATTTCGGGAACACGTTCGGTTTCTGGAACACCATGCCCACCCGGGCACGCAGGGTGACCACATCAATGTTTTTGCTGTAAATGTTATGCCCGTCAAAGATCATTTCGCCCGTTGCACTGGTCGAGGGGATCAGATCATTCATGCGGTTGATGGAACGAAGCAGTGTACTTTTTCCACAGCCGCTCGGGCCGATCATGGCCGTCACCTTCTGCTTGGGGATTTGCAGGTTTACTTTCCGAACCGCTTCGAAGTCGCCGTAGAACAGCGAGAAATCTTTTGCTTCGATATGTGTTTCCGGCACGTCGCCGGAGTCATCGTGTTCAGCGAACGTATCGATTTTTTTCATCGTGATTTTTTCGCTCATATCATCCTCTCAGTTTCTTGGAGATGCGTGCACGCATCAGGATGGCGGTCAGGTTCAGCAGCAGGACGATGGCCACCAGCGTGAATACCATGCCGTACTGTACATGCCGGATTTCGTCGACCGCTTCATGCTCGGTACACAGGTTGTAAATATTCCAGGGCAGCGCGGGAGTCGGCTGATTAAGGGTTTCCCAGATTTTGAGTGGAGCACCTACGCTGACGGCCGCCGTAAAAATAATCGGCGCGGTTTCGCCTGCGGCGCGGCCCATGCTGATAACGATGCCGGTCAGGATGCCCGGGAGCGCCGCAGGCAGGATAACGGTGAGGACCGTATGCCAGCGGCCTGCGCCGAGCCCGAGGGCGGCCTCTTTGTAACTGCGGGGAACGGCAAGAATCGCTTCTTCGGACGAGCGGATAATCGTGGGAAGAATCAATAAGGAAAGTGTCAGCGATCCGGCCAGTACGCTCTTGGAGTCAGAGACATGGATCGTATTCAGGAAGAAGGCGAGGCCGAACAGTCCGAATACGATGCTCGGCACGCCCGCCAGTGTACTGATGCAAATCCGGAGAAAACTGATGACACGTCCTTCTTTGGCATATTCGCAGAGATAGATCGCTGCGACAACGCCCATCGGGACGGCAAACAGCATGGCTCCGAGTGTCAGATAAATCGTTCCCAGCACTTCCGCCCAGATCCCGCCAAAGATGTGTGAATCCTTCGAGGTGTCGGTAATGAACTGCCAGTAGAAGGTGGTTCGGGGCCGGAGCATGGCTTCGATATGTTCTTCAAGGTAGGGGAAGAGCGGCTCGAGCGCCGTTCCGCGGAACTGATCGATTCGGGGTTTTTCAACCAGAACGCCCATGGCATCGGGGTTGGAATAATCCCATTCCTCGGAATAGAGCGTTTCATGAAGTTTGACTAAGCTGCGGTCCCAGCGCGTCTGGCCATATTGCTGGCGCAGGAGAACCGGCTTCCGATCCCCGGGTGCCGGCCCCAGCAGGACTTCTATGTTCTTTTCGACTTCCTTGAATGCTGCTTTGTAATCGCGCCGTTTCGAGCGGTCCATCTCTTTGAGTTCGGCCTCAAAGGCATTCATCATGTCGTACAGCGGTGCACGTGCCGCCACCGCCTCGGCCGTTTCTTTATTGAAGCGCTCCGGATTTCCGCGGTCAAACTGCTCCAGCATCACGCGGCGATGCTCGATGGTTCCCTTGAAAACATACGCTTTTGATCCCCGCCACATAATCGGCGCCAGAATCAGGAGCAGCGCCACGGCCATGACTGCGATGGCCACCAGACCCAGTCCGGAGAAGGCTTTATCCAATACTTTTCGGGTTTGGAGTTGCATGGGTTATTTACCGAGTTTTTTGCGTGAGCGCTTAACAATCAGTTCGCTGGCGAGATTCATGATGAACGAGAACGCCAGTAGACAGAAGGCCATGGCGAAGAGTACATGAAAACGGGATGAGCCGGTCACGTGATCCGCCTCGCCCATATCGCCGGCAATCGTCGCCGTCAGGGTTCGAATCGGCTGCAGTACATTGTACCAGGGCTCGGGAATGCGGGAGGCGTTGCCGGATGCCATCCAGACCACCATGGTTTCGCCGATGGCCCGCATGACGCCCAGGATCACGGCCGCCAGAATTCCGCTGACGGATGCCGGGATGACGGTTTTGATGATCGTTTCGGCGCGGGTTGCGCCGAGGGCATACGAGCCTTCGCGCAGTTCGCGGCCGGCCGCCTGGAGGGCATCCTCGGACACACTGACTACCGTGGGGAGGGCCATGATGCCGAGAATGACGGCCACATTAAAGGCATTGGTTCCGCTGGAGATTTCAAGTCCGGAAAGCTGTGCGGCCACGCGCGTGATGAGAAGAAGTGAAAGGCCGCCGAGCAGCGGGAACACCAGTGCGCCGGCCAGTTTGGGATTCATGAACTTTCGCAGTTTATCGATCGCCAGATCACCAAGCACAATAACCATCAGTCCGAGAATAGGGCCGAGAACAATCCACGCTCCGGCTGAAAGAATGGCGCCGCCATGGTTCTGGAGCATGGGTGCGAACACCACCAGCGCAAAAAAGCCATACGCAACGGATGGAATGGCGGCCAATACTTCAATGACGGGTTTAACAATCTGCCGGAGGTGAAAAGGCAGCAGGTCGCTGAGACAGACGGCTGCGGCAATGCCCAGCGGGACGGCAACGACGATGGCCCCCAGCGTGACGAGGCCGGTTCCCACAAAAATGGGCAATGCACCGAATTCGGCAGGGGAGCCGGAGGGATACCAGCGCACGCTGGTGAAAAACTCCTTGAAGCCTTCGAGTTTGAAAAAGGGAACCGCATCTTTAAGGATAAAATAGAAGATGAAGAATACGGCAAAAGTGGAGAGCGAAGTAATGAGGAAGAGAACGCTCTGTCCCAGCAATGTTCCGATGCGTTGCTTCCTGCTGGCCGCATCACTCATTATTAGGCTTGTATTTGCAGATTTGCTCATGGGCGTACGGGTCCCTGTTGTGAAAACCAGACAGTGTGATTGAATTGTTAGCGTAAGATTAGCGCGTTATTAGTGTTGGGTGAGGGTTGCGGCATTTCACTGGACCCTGAAAAATAAAAAAGGCGCGGCCTTTTCGCCGCGCCTTCAGAAAGCATTGGGACTTTCGAACCCTGCTTAGTAGGCGGTAACCGGAACAAATCCGATTTCTTCCACCATTTCCTGTCCATCTTCTGTCAGGTGAATCGTGACGAAACGATAGAGCGGGCTGCCCAGTTCAGGATAGCGGTTGGTGTACATGAACAGCGGACGGGCAATCGGGTATTCGCCGGTTTGTACGGTTTCGGCCGAAGGATAGATCCCATTTATTTTGAGGGCTTTAACGGTTTTATCGACAAAGCCGAGTCCGGCATATCCAATAGCCGCCGGGGTGCTTTGAACACGCTGACGAATGGCGCCGTTGGAACCGACATATTCGCAACCGTCGTGAATCTTTTTCTTCTGCATGACCTTTCCTTCGAAGGTTTCGTAGGTTCCGCTGTTCGTATCGCGGGAAATCGAAACAATCTTCATGTCAGGCCCACCGACTTCTTTCCAGTTGCTGATTTCTCCCAGATAGATTTTGCGTACCTGTTCCACGGTCAAATCCTGAACAGGATTGGAGGGATGAACCAGAATCGGAAGCCCATCGAGCGCGACAACGTGCGCAACCGGCTGAATATCTTTATCGGCGGCAGCCTGAAATTCGGAGTCTTTCATCGGGCGGGACATGGCCGCAATATCGCAGGTGCCGTTTACGATGCTCTTGGCGCCGTTTCCGCTGCCGGATTCGGATACCGTAATGTTGACTTCCGGATTCGCCGCCATGAAGTATTCGGCGAACGCCTTGGCGATGGGGCCCACGGTGGTGGAGCCGTCAATTACGATCTTGTCAGCAGCTGAAGCAATGCCTGCGGTCGCGACCGTAGCTGCTATTGCAATGAATTTTTTCATAGGTAGTTCTCCTTGGTTATTTGATTCCCTAACAGTCGTTCATTAAAAACAGGTTTACTTTGAGCCGCATGCGTTAGGTGAATGTGTTGGAAATGTTTGGAAACGATTAAATCTAACCGTTTCTGAATAATAAGAAGGGCATCCGTGTGGATGCCCTTCGGTGTTTTAGAAGCTTGCGATCAGGTCGAGGTGAAGTGTCGTAACATTTTCTTCGGTTGAGATCCGCTCTCCGACGATCAACGTGGTTCCCGCCTGCAGATGTTTGGCCAGGTTGTAGGCCCCCTTGAATCGGAAGCCTTTGATATCCGTTCCGCCGCCGGCGAAATCGGAATCGGCATAGTAGGCGGGTGCCGCGTTGGCTTCGAGGCGGCGCAGGCCGACTTTGGCTTCCCATTTGCCTTTCTTGGCATCGGCAAACTTTATGCCGACGGCAACGCCCTGGCTGTCATCGCTTTCCTCTACGTTATTTACATAGTTTCCGTAGAATTTAACCGGAACTGCCATGAGATCCTTGCAACTCAACTCGGCGAAGAGTTCGGCGATCCGGTAGTCCACCAGATAGTTGGCGCCGGTGTCAGGATCGATAAAGTCGGTAGCGTTTTCATACACGAAAAGCGAGGCGCCGGCCGTCGCTTTCATGCTGTCATTCAGCGGCTTCATGGCACCGGCCTGTAAGCTGATCAGGTTGAGGTCGTGCGAGGCACTGGTGTCCTGAACTTTCGCGTAGCCGGCATGACCGAAAAGATCGCAGTCATTTTTAGCTGTATCGAAATTATAGGCAATCCCTTCCGGGTTCACATCGCTGTCCCAGATCATGTCGGTGGTGACTTTCCACGGATATTTCATTTTTCCGAGGGTAAGGCTGCCGCAATGCCCTTCGTTCAGCAGAAAGCTCATGTAGGCGAGATCGAGATAGATATCCTTACTGTCGAAATCGCTGCCGATGGTCTGGTTGCCGGAGTTGGCATCGCCGCCGGTACGGATGCGCAGTCCGGCGGTGGTGAAGTCATTAACAGTCGCATAGGCCCCGATACGGGCACGGATACGCTGCCGGTTCGCGTCGGTGTCGCCATCCACGCCTCTATGCTCATACCGATAGCGCAGATCACCCTTGAATTTAATGTTGCCGGTCCAGTCGGACTTGCTGGTCTTGCTTTCCAGTGCGGCCAGTCTGCTGAGAATATCTTCGTTGCTGGCGCTTTGCTCAATTTCTTCGGCCGATACGGTGGCCACAGGAGCCGCCGATTCCATTTTTTCGGCCGCATAGATCGGCAGGGTGGTGGCCAGCCCGGCGATAACGGCGTATGTAAACTTTTTATTCATTGATTTATCCTCCATTCAGGTTTTGTTAGGTGAAAGTGATTCCAGACCCCCTGGCGACACCTTCCCGCGTTGGAAGATGTCAAAAACCCGGATTTCATTCACGAATGTTATCAGAATGTTTGCGCCGGGTTTTGTTGTCTTCCAAAACATGAGCGTATGATTAGGAGCCGAGTGTTAGGAAATGATGAGCATGCGATTAGAGATTAGTGTTGTGTGTGGATGTAGTGAAAGATGTTTTCGCACGGTTATGAGCCGATTTGGCCGAACATAGAAAAGGCCTGTTCGAAAACGAACAGGCCTTCATTGTGCCGCACAGCCGATGTCGCGGCTACTTTTCGCCGGCGACCACTTCGGCAATGTTCAACGCATGGTCTTTCATGCGGCGGTAGAAGTTCAGCATGTCGGTGAAGGCCAGACTGAAGAACGGCGAGACTTCCTCCTTCTGCAGGCGTTCCAGGTGCTGACGCCGGAAGCCTTTCATCAGCTTGCTGATGGCCAGACTTTCGGTGCTTGCCCAGGTTGCGATATCCTTGTTGTCGGTTTTTACATACTGGTTTACCTTGATGATGTACGCCGTTACACGGTCGTGGAGCGCGATCAGTTTTTCCCGTGCGGGTTCGTCGAGCAACAGGTGATTCTGTTCCAGCTTTTTCAGACCTTTGAGTACATCGGCGGCATAGTCGCTGACCGATTCGTACTCGTCGGCTATACGCATCTGCATGTGTGCACGGTCACTGACTTCATACGGAACCTGTCCGGCGACCAGATGGCTGAGGTAGAGGAATATTTCTTTCTGAACGTTATCGAGAATTTCCTCCCGATGGAAAATTTTACGCTCCAGCTCGGGCTGAGCGGTTTCGCTTTGCATGCAGACCTTCAGGTTATCGAGCATTTTGACGACACTCTCGCCCATGAAGTCGATCTGCCCCTGCGACTGAACAATGCCCAGCGTCGGGGTGTCGAGCATGCGCACGTCGAGGTAGGTCAGGTGTTTGACTTCCTTGGTGGCTTTTTCCGGAACGAGCCTGGTCACAAACTTTCCGAGTAAGCCGGCAAACGGAAGGAACAGGAGCACGTTGGCGACATTGAAGGAAGTGTGTGTCAGCGCAATTCCGGCGGTGATGATCTGTTCAAAATCGCTCTCCGCCATATCTGCTATCTTGATGGTTAAGGGATCATAGCCGGTTTTCCATGCAATCAGGTTGGAGAGGCCGTGGATGGCAACAGGAAACAGGGCAATAAACCAGGCGGTTCCCAGAACATTGAAGAATACATGCGCAAGTGCGGCCCGTTTGGCGGCGGTGGTGGTGCCGAGAGAGGCCAGCCACGCCGTGATCGTGGTGCCGATATTTTCTCCCATGACCAGTGCGGCGGCCGTCTGGAATTCAATTACGCCGGTGGAAGCCAGCCCGATGGTAATACCGAGGGTTGCGGAGGAGGACTGTACAATCATTGTAAGAATACAGCCAACGGCGGCGCATTTGATGATGCCCAGATAGGATGTGGCCTGAAACGCATGGAACCAGGCCTGGAACTCTTCGTGGGAGCGCAGGGGTTTAAAGCCGTTTTTCATCAGCTCCAGCCCGAAGAAGACCATGCCGATTCCCATAACGGTCATGCCGATATAGCGCAACCGGTCATTTTTGGAGAACAGAAAGAAAAATGCGGCGACGCCCAGAATGGGCAGGCCCCACTTGCCGATGTGCAATACCAGAATCCAGCCCGTAATGGTGGTGCCGATGTTGGCTCCGAAGATCACGCCGATAGCCTGCATCAGGGTCATTATGCCAGAGTTTACGAAGCCGACCACCATCACGGTTGTAACCGAGCTGGACTGGACCAGGCAGGTAACGAGCAGGCCGACGATGACACCCATGACTCGATTGTTGGTGACAGCGCTGATCATTTTGCGCAAACGATCGCCGGAAACAGCCTGAAGCCCTTCCGACATATACTTCATACCTAAAAGAAAAACACCCAGACCACCGATCACATCGGCTGCGATTTTCCAGAATAACCCTACGTCCATCTCACTTCCCCTGTTAAATAGGCTATAGTTGCGCGGGGAAGTTAACAAAATGCTAACAATTGACCACCAAATATCTCCATAGATTTTTCAGGCGGCTGACCGGGGGGCTATTCCTGCGGTTTTCCGTTCGGAAACGTGATGGTAAATGTTGTGCCTTTGCCCACCTGACTTTCGACACGGATGGTGCCTTCATGGGCCTGTACAATATGTTTGACGATGGAAAGTCCGAGTCCGGTTCCGCCCAGTTTGCGGCTGCGGGCGGTATCAACCCGGTAGAAGCGTTCAAAGAGGCGCTCCAGATGTTTCCGGTCAATGCCGAATCCCTCGTCCTTCACATAAATGACAATCTGATGCTCCTGCTTTTCGACCAGCACAAGAACCTTCTTTTCGGGCTCGGAGTATTTAACGGCATTAATAATGAGGTTGACGAGCGCCTGTTCGAGCAGGGGGGCGTTAATGGAAGCCTGCAGATCTTCCGGGCAGACCATATCAATCTGTATGTTTTTCTTACTGGCCTGCAATTGGCAGAGGTAGATTGCATTCTCGATCACGCTGGAGAGCGGGCTTATCTCCTTCATCACTACGCCGCCTTTCTGCTCCAGACGGGAGAGGGTGAGCAGGTCGTCGATAATCGCATTGAGGCGGCCGGCCTGCTGCCGGATAATTTCCAGAAAGCGCAGAATATCCGGTTCATGATTCCAGTCGTCGGAAAGCAGCGTTTCTACAAAGCCCTTAATGGATGTAATGGGGGTTTTAAGCTCATGCGATACATTGGCAACAAAATCGGAACGTACGGTTTCAAGGTGCCGCAATTGCGTGACATCCTTGATGACAATGAGGGCGCCCATGGCGTTTTTTTCGGCATCGCGCAAGACCGTGCCGCTGGCCTGAATCTGTTTTTCGGTCTGTCCGATCAGAATCATATCGCGTGATAACGGTTTTTGCGATCCAAGCACGGCCTTTATAAATTCCTGCAGGTTGGCAAACCGGACGGCCTGCTGAATGAGTTCCCGCTTGCTCTCTTTGTGGTTCACCCCCAGAATTTCCCCGGCAACGCGGTTCATATGAATAATGCGCTCGCGTTTGTCGACGGCAATAACGCCCTCGTTCATGCTCGACAGAACGGCCTGCTGCTCATTCCGTTGCTGACTGATGGTCGAGAGGGTTTTGCTGAGCCGCTCCGCCATAATGTTCAGTGATTCCGCTAACTGATCCATTTCCAGCGTCTGCTGGGCGGGAATCCGGTGGTGAAAATCACCTTCCGCAAATTCGCGTGCCGCACTTCCCATCCCACGTAAAGGAAGAGTAATGCGTCGGACTACGCCGATGCAGACAAACATCGAAAGCACGCCGGTCACAATCGAGGCCATGATGACCCGCTGGGTCATGGTATTGAGCTCAGCCTTGATAGCGGTCATCGGAAGCGACGCGCGAACGGCACACAGGGTTTGGTGGTCGTCGTTTTTGAGCGGAACGGCAATATACATCATTTCCTGCTTTACGGTCCGGCTGAAACGTTTGTCCATGCCCATCGTGCCGCCCAGCGCCCTGCGCACTTCCGGCCGATCGCTGTGGAGTTCCATAACACCGGGGGTTTCGTGCGAGTCGCCGACCACTTTCCCGTTCGGCATGATGATGGTGAAGCGGGTGTTGGCCGAAGCGCCGAGTTTTTTGCATAGCGCATCGATTTTACGTTGGTCGCCTTCTTTGACCAGTGGCTCAATATGGTCCGCCAGCAGGATGGCACGGGTATGGATGTCATGTTCCAGCGCCTGGAAATACAGATTCGACATGGAGTGAAAGGCATAGAGTGCCACCACCACAATGGCCATAGCGGTCAGCACCCAGTACGAGGGGAGCAACAGCCAGAAAAGGTGTTTTTTTTTCACGTCGTTAAATCCAGGTCGGTTTACTCTTCTTCTTTGAAGCGATAACCGATTCCCCGGACGGTTTCAATGTATTTGCCGGCATCACCCAGTTTTTTACGCAATCCGACAATCTGAACGTCAACCGACCGGTCGGTTACGGGATAATCATCGCCATGAACGGCGTCAACAATCTGGTATCGGGTGAATACCCGTCCCGGTTGTTTCGCCAGCAGTTGCAATACTTTGAATTCCGTAAACGTCAGCGCAATATCTTCACCGCTGATATCCACCTTGTGACGGGCAATATCGATGGAAATATTGTGGACCGAAATCAGTTCCTCGTTTTTGGCCGGTTTATTTGCGCTGATGCGCCGGAGGGCGGCCTTCACCCGCGCCAGCAGAACACGGGGGCTGAACGGTTTGGTGATATAGTCGTCGGCACCCAGCTCCAGCCCGGTCACCACGTCCGCCTCCTCGCAGAGCGCCGTCAGCATGATAATCGGAATCCGTTCGGTTTTCGGATCCGCTTTGAGATTTTTACAGACTTCGAGGCCGTCCGCCCCCGGAAGCATGATATCGAGCAGAATCAGGTCCGGCTGGAATTGTGCGGCCATGGTCAGGGCCTCTTCCCCGGAATCCACAACCTTTACGCGGTACTTGTTGCGTTCCAGATTAAACTGAAGCAGCTCCTGAATCGGGGCTTCATCCTCAACCACTAAAATCTTAATCTTTTCCATGCGTCCAATGTTCCCCATTTACCGAACGCTAACAATCCCTAAAATGTTAGAAGTGGGTTATCATGTTGTTTGGAAAGGGTTTAGTGGTGTCGAAAAATTTCGGTTATTGCCGGTTTCTGCTTGAGACATACTCCTCG